>MTLD01005003.1_pt2 | contig 19104 bp, 20 predicted proteins | sample 1982471 | NCBI WGS metagenome assembly MTLD01 (sample SAMN05712604, study PRJNA340218) | biofilm metagenome | isolation source: sample SPM anode biofilm adapted to -50 mV | place: USA | collected 2012-02-03
CAGCCGCCGGTAGCCGACGGCAGCGCCCTGCCGTTCGTAAAACTCGTCGAAGAAGCAGGCATCGTCCCGCTTGCGGTTCCCTGCCGCGTAATCGACGTGACCGCGGCGCAGGTGGTCCGCCTTCCGGAAAAATTCATCGCCATCCTGCCGTACGACGGGCTGAGGATCAGCTTCACGTCCGTCAACCCCCATCCGCTCATCGGCATCCAGTATGGCGACTTCGAGATCACCGCCGACACCTTCGTCCGCGAAATCGCGCCTGCCAGGACCATCGGCTTCATGCACGAGCTCGAAGCCCTGAAGGCTCAGGGCCTTGCTCGCGGCGGCAGCCTGGAAAACGCCGTCGTTTACGACGACGATAAAATTCTCACCCCGTTGCGTTTCCCCGACGAACTGGTCAGGCACAAAATACTCGACGTTCTCGGCGACCTGGCGCTCGTAGGGCGCGTCCGCGGCCATGTTGTCGCGGTGAAATCGAGCCATGCGCTTAATACCGCCCTGGCGAAACAAATTGCCGAAAGTGCGCAAAAGTGACGAGGAGGACTGCTACCATGCTGACCGTGACCCAGATCCAGGCGATCATCCCGCATCGCTATCCGTTTTTGCTTGTCGACCGCATCATCGAAATCGAGCCGATGAAGAAGGCCGTAGGCATAAAGAATGTCACCGCCAACGAGCAGTTTTTCCAGGGACACTTTCCCGGCAAGCCTATCATGCCCGGCGTACTGCTCCTCGAAGCCATGGCCCAGGTAGGCGGCGTGGCGATGCTGTACGGCGAGGAATTCGCCGGCAAACTGGCCGTTTTCGCCGGCATCGACCGGGTGAAATTCCGCCGGCCGGTCGTGCCGGGCGATCAGGTGCGGATGGTGGCCGAAATCGTTAAGGTCCGCGGCACTATGGGCAAGGTATGGGCCGAAGCGTTCGTCGACGGCGAACTGGCTGCCGAAGGGGAATTTCTTTTCGCCCTCACGTAAAATTAAGAGCAATAAAGAAAAAACTGGCATACTTTGTATGTAAAACTGCCTTAACTCCCCAAATCGGTTTTTGATGCCATAATACGCGCCAATAGGGTGTGCCACCTTTCGACTGGTTAGTCGGACTATAATTACAGTCAAGGCATAATCGACAACGGTTGGCATGCGGTGCGACAACAGTTAGGAGTGATAAGCTGATGAAGCCGGAACCCGTCATAATTCCGATACGCAAGATCCATGAAACAGCTGTCATTCATCCGGGCGCACGCATCGGCAAAGACGTGGAGATCGGCCCCTACGCCGTCATCGGCGAGAACGTTCTCATCGGCGAGGGGACCCAGATCGGCGCTCATGTCGTCATCGACGGCTGGACGAGTATCGGTAAAAACTGCACCATCTTTCCGAGCGCTTCCATAGGCACCGAGCCGCAGGACCTCAAATTCCGCGGCGAGAAGAGCTATGTTTTCATAGGCGACAACACCAAGATCCGCGAATTCGCCACCGTCAACCGGGCCACCGGTGAAGGCGAGGAAACCCGTGTAGGGGCGAACTGCCTGCTTATGGCCTACACCCACGTCGCCCACAACTGCATCGTCGGCAACCATGTCGTCATGTCCAACGCCGCCACGCTGGCCGGTCACGTCGTCGTCGAGGACCGGGCGGTCATCGGTGGCCTGGCGGGTGTCCACCAGTTCGTGAAGATCGGCCGCAACGCCATGATCGGCGGGGCCTCGAAGGTTGTCCAGGACGTTCCGCCGTTCGTCATCGTCGACGGCCACCCGGCCAAAGTCGCCGGCCTCAACAATGTCGGCATGGCCCGCGCCGGTGTCGGCGAACTGGCCCGCCGCAACCTCAAGAAAGCCTATAAGATCCTCTACCGCTCGAACCTCTTGCTGCCGCAGGCCATCGCCGTCATGGAACAGGAGCTCGACTCCTGCGAGGAAGTCGAACACTTCCTCCGCTTCCTGCGCAATGCCGAGCGCGGTATCTGCCGCGGCCGCAAAGAAGAAGGGGAATAAACGTTTCGAGGAGCATCGGAATGAAGACAATAGGATTACTGGCCGGCGTCGGCAGACTGCCGGTAGAATTTGCCCGTGCCGCCACCGGCATGGGCTTTACCGTGATTGCCGTCGGACTGCTGCCGGGCGTGGACGGCGAGCTGGCCAAAGCGGCGAGCAAATACCACGCCATCGGCGTAGGCGAGCTGGGCCGCATCATCGCCACCCTCAAACAAGAGGGGGTGGAGGAAGTGACCATGATCGGCAAAGTGACCAAAGAACTGATGTTCAGCGGCGCAGCGCCGCTGGACGACAGGATGCGCAGACTCATAGCCGGCCTGGCCGACCGCAGCGACGACACTATCATGCTGGCCTTCGTCCGCGAGCTTGCCGGCGAAGGCATCGGCGTTCTCGACCAGACCGCCTTCATCCGCGCCCTCATGCCGGCTCCGGGGGTGCTCACCCGCCGGCCGCCGACCGCCGCCGAAGATGCCGACATGGACTTCGGTCTTCGCATGGCCAAGGAGATCGGCGCCCTCGACATCGGCCAGACGGTGGTGGTGAAAAACAAAGCCGTGCTGGCGGTCGAAGCCATCGAAGGCACCGACGCCTGCATCCGCCGCGGCGGGCAGCTCGGCCGGGGCGGGGCGATCGTCGCCAAAGTCGCCAAACCCAATCAGGACCTAAGGTTCGACGTCCCGACCGTGGGCACCGACACGGTCCGCGCCATGATCGAAGGCGGCGCCGCCGCCCTCGTCATCGAAGCGGGCCGGACGTTGCTGGTCGACCGCAGTAAGGTCGTTGCCCTGGCCGACGAAAACGATATTGCCATCGTCGCCCGCTGAATTTTGCCACAGAGGCATAGAGACACTGCGAGTAGAGAGAAACTAACTCCAGGTCTCTATCGTCCTGTGGCTCGTGTTTTAACTGGTAATCTTGGACATTAGCGGCCGGTTGGGATAAACTAGAATTGGTTACCGAGAGGAATTGCCATGTACAAGATACTGATTTCCGCCGGCGAGGCGTCGGGCGACCTTAACGGGGCCAGCCTGGCGTCGGCGCTCAAAACCAAAATGCCGGGTGTCCGGATCGCCGGCATGGGCGGCGAAATGATGCGGGCCGCCGGCGTGGACATCATCTACGATATCGCCGACCTCGGCGTCATGGGCATCGTGGAGATCGTCAAGAGTTTGCCCAAGCTTTTCCGGCTGCGGGACTTCCTCGCCGGCTGGATGGAGCGCGAGCGCCCCGACGTCCTGGTCGTCATCGACTACCCGGGGTTCAACACCCGGCTGGCCAAGGTCGCCAAGAGTCTCGGCATACCGGTCGTCTCCTACATCAGCCCCTCGGCATGGGCGTGGGGCCGCGGCCGGGCGAAAGAAGTCGCGGCAACGGTCACCAAAGTGGCCGCCATCTTCCCCTTCGAGGCCGACGTCTACAGCCAGGCCGGCGCCGATGTCGCCTTCGTCGGCCACCCGCTGCTCGACATCGTCAAGCCCTCGCTGCCCAAAGACGAAGCCTACAGCCTGTTCGGCGCCCGCAAGGACGGGCCGGTCGTGCTGCTCATGCCGGGCAGCCGACGGCAGGAAATTGACCGGCTGCTGCCCGTAATGCTGGCAGCGATGGAAAGAGTCGTCGAAAATGTGCCGAAATGCCAGTTTTTTTTGCCGGTAGCCTCGACAATTTCCCGGGAAATATTGCAAAATATAATTGACGGCTATAAATTAGATGTCCGGCTCACGACCGGCAACACATACGACCTGATGAACATCGGCACGGTAGCGGTCGCCGCCTCGGGCACCGCCACCCTCGAGGCCACTATCATAGGGCTGCCGACGGTCATCGTCTACAAAATGGCGCCCCTGACCTATATGCTAGGGAAGATCTTAGTCAAGATCCCCAATATCGGCCTACCCAACATCGTCGCCGGCCGGCGCATTGTTCCCGAGCTCGTCCAGGACGACGCCAGCGCGGCCAACATCGCCGATGCAACGCTGCCCATCCTCGCCGACCCTACGGTGCGGGCCCAGGTGGTATCCGACCTGGCCGCCGTCAGGGAAAAGCTGGGGGAAAGCGGCGCCGTCGGGCGGGCGGCCGAAGTCATACTCGAGGTGGCCGCACACGGCCACGGAGGAGCGGCATGAAGCTATACCTGCGTTTGCTCAAATACATCAAGCCCTACATGTTCAAAGTCGTCGTCTCCCTGGTCTGCACCGCCCTTGCCGCGGCCGGCAACCTCTACGTGCCCTGGATAATCAAGGACGTTATCGACGACGTCCTGACCGCCAAGGACATGGTCATGCTCAACGTCATCGCCGGCGGTATCATCATGGTATTCCTGCTGCGGGGCATCTTTTTCTACGGCCAGACCTACCTCATGGCCTTCGTAGGCCAACGGGTCATCATCGATATCCGCGAGGCCCTCTACCGCCATCTACAGCGTCTGTCGCTCACCTACTTCGAAACCCGCCGCACCGGCGCGATAATGAGCTACATCACCAACGACGTCGCCGCCCTCCAGACCGCCCTCGTGGAAAGCGTCGTCGAAATGTTCACCGAATCCGTCATCCTCATCGGCTCGATCGTGGCCATGTTCGTCCTCCACTGGAAGCTCGCCCTGCTCACCTTCGTCACCATGCCGCTCGTTTTTCAGGCCATCAACATCTTCGGCCGCAAGCTTCGTCAAGCGGGCCGCGTCATGCAGGAACGGGCCGCCGACATCACCTCTGTCCTGCAAGAGACCGTCCTGGCCGTGAGGGTCATCAAATCCTTCGTCCGCGAGGACTACGAGATCGAACGCTTCGGCCGGGAGAATTACAGCAACTTCCGGGCTCAGATGAAAACCTCCCAGCTAATGGCCACCCTCACTCCCCTGATCGAATTCCTTGCCGCTATCGGCGTCACCATCATCATCTGGTACGGCGGCCGCGAGGTCATCATCGGCAACCTAACCTCCGGCGCGCTCATCGCCTTCCTCATCTACATCGTCAACCTCTCCAACCCCATAAAGCGCCTCAGCCGCGTCTACGGCTCCATCCAGCGGGCGATGGCCGCCGCCCAGCGCGTATTCGACGTGCTGGACACCGAGCCCGACATCCAGGACATGCCCGGGGCCACCGTCTTGCCGTCCATCAAGGGCGAGGTAGCCTTCCACAACGTAACCTTCGAATACAAACCGGGCGAACCGGCCCTCATCGACATATCGCTGACCGCCAAACCCGGCCAAATGGTGGCCATCGTCGGCCCGAGCGGCGCCGGCAAGACGACCGTCGCCAACCTCATCCCCCGCTTCTACGACCCTACGGTGGGTTACATCGCCATCGACGGCACCGACATCAAGACCGTCACCCTCGCCTCCCTGCGCCAGCAGATCGGCATCGTGCCCCAGGAAACCATGCTCTTCAACGGCACAGTATATGAGAATATCCTCTACGGCGACCTCGACGCCACCGAGGAGGCGGTAATCGCCGCCGCCCGGGCCGCCAACGCCGACAACTTTATCCGCGAAATGCCCCTTGGCTACGAAACGCAGATCGGCGAACGGGGCACGAAAATCTCCGGTGGTCAGCGCCAACGCATCGCCATCGCCCGCGCCATCCTGAAAAACCCGCAGGTGCTCATCCTCGACGAAGCGACCTCGGCCCTCGACACCGAAAGCGAGGCCCTCGTCCAGGAAGCCCTGGACAAGCTCATGGTAGGCAGGACCTCGTTCGTCATCGCCCACCGCCTATCCACCGTGCAACGGGCCGACGTCATCCTCGTCATGGAGCGGGGCCGGATCGTCGAGCGGGGATCGCATGCCGAGCTGGTGAAGGCCGGCGGTTTGTACAGCAAGCTTTACCAGGTCCAGTTTGAGTTTCGGGCGGAGGCCCCGGCCAAAGAGGTATAAGCCATGAAGTTCCTCTACGACATCCTGACCATCATCCTCGTCATCGTGGCCATACCTGTTTTTGCCTACCGCCTTGTCCGCGAGCAGGGCTTCGGCGAACGGCTCAAACAGAGTTTTGGCTTTTTGCCGTCCACGGCGCTAGCCCCGGTGGCCGGCAAAAACTGCCTGTGGCTGCACGCCGCCTCGGTGGGCGAAATCGTGGCCACCAGCCCGATCGTCAAAGAATTGCGCCGCCAGATGCCGGAAAGGCCGATCCTCGTCTCCATCGTGACGGCCAACGGCTATGAGATGGCCAAGCGGATCATCCCCGAAGCCGACAGCATCATCTACTTCCCCCTCGACCTGCCGTGGCTGAGCCGGCGGGTGATAACCCGCGTCAAGCCCATCCTGTTCGTGCTGGTGGAAACCGAACTGTGGCCCAACTTCCTGCTGACCTGTCGCAATCTGGGAATCCCGGTTATGATGGTCAACGGACGGATAAGCGACAAGAGCGTCGGCAATTACCGCTACCTGTTCACCATCCTCGACAGGATGCTGGACACCGTCCGCCGTTTCTGCATGCAGTCCACAATCGACGCCCAGTACATCATCCGCCTCGGCGCCAAACCGCGCCGGGTCTTTGTCACCGGCAACACCAAATACGATCAGACCCATACCGAAGTCAGCGCGGCCGAGCGGGAAGAAATTGCTCGCTCGCTGCACCTGCCGGCCGGCGACCAGGTCATCGTCGCCGGCAGCACCCATAAAGGCGAGGAGGAATTTGTCCTCGCCGCCTTTAACAAAGTAAGGGAAAAATTTCCCCGTACAAGGCTGGTGCTGGCGCCGCGGGATAACCTGCGCGGCTCGGAGGTGGCCGGCCTGGCGGGCAAATACAACCTGCGGACGGTCCGTCGCACCGAGCTTACCGAAAAAACCGGCGGCCACGACGTCGTCGTCCTCGACACCATCGGCGAACTCGGCAAGATTTACAGCATCGCCGACGTAGTTTACGTCGGCGGCAGCCTGGTGGCGCGCGGCGGGCACAACATCCTCGAACCGGCGGCCCACGGCAAAGCCATCCTCGTCGGCCCCAACATGTTCAATTTCAAGGACAGCTACGCCCTGTACAGCGGCCGGGGCGCCTGCGACACCGTCTACGACAGCGCCGACCTCGGCGACAAGCTCATCAGCCTGCTGGGCGACGAAGCCGCCCGCGAGGCCATGGGGACGCAGGCCCTGGCCATCATCCGCGAAAACCAGGGCGCCTCTGTCCGCAGCGTCGAACACATCAAGGAAGTACTGGCGAATATCGGCCAGCAATCGCGAGGGGATAAGTCATGATCCGACAAGAACCCCTGCAAGTCTATCTTTATCAGCTCGTGCATGGCCGGAAGAAGGGCATCATCGCCGCCCTGCTGCTGGCGGTACTTCGTTTCATGTCGTTCGTCTACGGCATCGGCGTCGATATCAAGCTCGGCCTGTACCGGGCCGGGGTAATTAAACAGCATAAACTGGCCTGCCAGGTCATCAGCCTCGGCAACATCACTGTCGGCGGCACCGGTAAGACCCCCACCGCCCAGCGGCTGGCGGCCATCATCCGCGACATGGGATACAGGGTCGTCATCCTCAACCGCGGCTACCGGGCCAACTGGCGGGGCAACGTCGGCCTGGTATCCGACGGACGCCGCATCTACATGTCGGTCAACGAGGCCGGTGACGAGGCGTACCTGCTGGCGAAAAACCTGCCCGGCGTCGCGGTCGTCATCGGCAAAAACCGCAACGTCACCGGCGACTACGCCGTAGCCAACCTCAAAGCCGACTTCATCATCCTCGACGACGGCTACCAGCATTGGCAGCTGGCCCGTGACCTCGACATAGTCCTCATCGACGGCATCAACGTCTTCGGCAACAACTTCCTCCTGCCGCGGGGGACGCTGCGCGAGCCGCTCACCCACCTCAATCGCGCCGACGCCTTCCTGCTCACCAGGGTCGACCAGGCCACCGACGACGCCCGCGACATCATCCGCGAGACGCTCAGCCGTTTCAACGACCAGGCGCTGGTCGTGGAAAGCGTTCACAGCCCGCGCTGCTTCATTGAGATCGAGGACTGGTACAAGGGCGTCCGCCCGGAAAAGGTCGCCCTCGACATCATCCGCGGCAAAAAGGTGCTGCCTTTCTCCGCCCTCGGCAACCCGACCTCCTTCGAGCAGAGCATCGCCGCCTTCGGCGCCGACGTCGTCGAAGCGGTTAGGTATCCCGACCATCACGACTACACCATGGCCGAGATGCAGCAAATAATGCAGCGGGCGGTGGACAGCAATGTCTACGCCCTCGTTACCACGGAAAAGGACGCGGTCAAGATCCCGTCGGAATTCATCCACTCCGAACGGCCGCTGCCGGTATACGTGATCGGCATCGAAGTGCTATTCGTCGACGGCTACCAAGAACTGATGGACCTGATAAAAACCGTGGCCGCGCGGGGAGGAAAACAATGAAAATTATCTGCGTCATCCCGGCCCGCTACTCTTCGACCCGCCTGCCGGGAAAACCGCTGGCGATGATCGCCGGCAAGCCGATGATCCAGCACGTCTACGAACGGGCCCGCCAGGCCAAACGCCCCGACGGCGTCATCATCGCCACCGACCACGAGCAAGTATACAGCGCCGTCCGTGCCTTCGGCGGCGAAGTCGCCATGACCTCGCCCGACCACCCCACCGGCACCGACCGCCTGGCCGAGGTCGCTGCCCGCCTCGCTGACGTCGACGTAATCATCAACGTCCAGGGTGACGAGCCGCTCATCGCCCCGGCGGTCATCGACCAGCTCGCCGCGGAATTCGACAATGACCCCAGCCTGACGATGGCCACCCTGGCCGCGCCCCTGGCCGAGGAAGAATATCATATGCCCAGCGTCGTCAAGGTCGTCACCGACCTCCAGGGCTACGCCCTCTACTTCTCCCGCTCGCTCATCCCCCACCCGCGCAACCAGAACGTCGCCGGGCTGACATACCGCAAACACATCGGCATCTACGCCTACCGGCGCGACTTCCTGCTCAAATACGCGGCCCTGCCGGCCACGCCGCTCGAGAGGGCCGAGTCGCTCGAGCAGCTCAGGGCGCTGGAGCACGGCTACCGCATCAAAGTCATCAAAAGCGAATTCACCTCGGTGGGCGTCGACACGCCGGAAGACCTGGAAAGAGTGAACGCCATCTTAACCGCACAAGGAGGCGCAGCCAAATGAAAACCGTCACCATCGGCGACATCGCCATCGGCGGCCGACAGCCCCTCGCCCTCATCGCCGGTCCGTGCGTTCTCGAAAGCCCCGAGCGCGCCCTCATGATCGGCCGCGAAATCAAGGCCATTACCGCCCGCCTCGGCATCCCCTACATCTTCAAAGCCTCCTACGACAAAGCCAACCGCTCAGCCTACAACTCCTTCCGCGGCCCGGGGCTGAAGGAAGGGCTCGCCGTGCTGGCCGACATCAAAGCCGACCTTAAGGTGCCGGTGCTCAGCGACGTCCACTGCACCACCCAGATCGAGCCGGCGGCCGCCGTCCTCGACATCCTGCAGATACCGGCCTTCCTCTGCCGCCAGACCGATCTCGTCTACGCGGCGGCCGCCACCGGCAAGGCCGTCAACGTAAAGAAAGGCCAATTTCTCGCCCCCCACGACATGAAAAACGTCGTCCAAAAAATCCTGGAAGCGGGCAACGAAAACATCCTCCTCACCGAACGCGGCGCGACCTTCGGCTACAACAACCTCGTCGTCGACATGCGCGCACTGCCGATAATGCGCTCCCTCGGCTACCCGGTCGTCTTCGATGCCACCCACAGCGTCCAACTGCCGGGCGGCGCCGGCACCACCTCCAGCGGCCAGCGAGAGTACGTAGCCTGCCTGGCGCGGGCGGCGGTGGCCGCCGGCGTCGACGCCCTGTTCATGGAAGTACACGATAACCCGGCCGAGGCCCTGTCCGACGGCCCCAACATGCTGTACATCGAGCAGCTTGCGCCGCTCCTCGAGGACCTGCTGGCCATCGACGCCGTCGTCCGCAAGCATAAATAGCAGAGGAGGATAGGCCAATGATCATCGAACAGGCGAAAGAAGTGCTCGCCGTTGAAGCTGAGGCCATCCAGGCCCTCATCCCCCGCATCGACGGCCAGTTCGCCGCGGCGGTAAACCTCATCCTTGCCTGCGACGGCAGGGTCATCGTCACCGGTATGGGCAAATCCGGCCTGGTCGGCAGGAAGATCGCCGCCACGCTGGCCAGCACCGGCACGCCGGCCTTTTTTCTTCATCCCGCCGAAGCCATCCACGGCGATCTGGGCATGGTGACGCCCGAGGACGTCGTCCTCGCCCTGTCCAACAGTGGCGAGACGGACGAAGTGCTCAGCATCCTGCCGATCATCCGCCGCATCGGCGCCAAGGTTGTCGCCATGAGCGGCCGGGAAAACTCGACCCTCGTCAACAACGCCGACGTCTTCCTCGACGTGGGCGTCGAACGGGAGGCCTGCCCGCTGGGACTGGCTCCCACCGCCAGCACCACCGCCGCCCTGGCCATGGGCGACGCCCTGGCGGTCGCCCTCCTCACCGCCCGCCACTTCACCCCCGAGGACTTCGCCCTCTTCCATCCCGGCGGCTCGCTGGGCCGGCGCCTGTTCCTCACCGTCGGCCAGGTCATGCACAGCGGCGAAGACAATCCGGTCACGCCGGTCGGCCATACCGTCAAGGAAGCGCTGTTCGTCATCACCGCCAAAGGCCTCGGTGCCACCGCCATCGTCGACGGCGACGCCCGCCTGTTGGGGATAATCACCGACGGCGACATCCGCCGCAGCCTGGAAAAAGGCTTCGATTTCCTCAACAAGCGTGTCGAAGACGTCATGACCCGCACCCCGCGGACGATAACCGCCGACAAGCTCGCCGCCCAGGCGCTGCACATAATGGAGAAGAACAAACCGCGCCCCATCACCGTCATGCCGGTGGTCGACAGCGAGCAGCGGGCAATTGGCATGATTCACCTTACTGACTTATTGCGTCAAGGAGTGGTATAATGGATACTGAGGTCCGCGCGCGCCGGGTAAAATTGTTGATTTTCGACGTCGACGGCGTGCTGACGAGCGGTCAGCTGCTGTTCGGCCCCGACGGCGAAGCCCTGAAGATCTTCCATGCCCACGATGGCCTCGGCATCAGCACCGCCCACCGGGCCGGTCTCAAGACGGCCGTCATCACCGGCCGGGAAAGCGAAATGGTCCGCCGGCGGGGCAGCGAACTGTCGATAACCGACATCTTCCAGGGCGCCAAGGACAAGGTCGCCCACCTCGAGCAGCTGATGGACAAGTATAACCTCGCGGCCGACGAGGTCGCCTACACGGGCGACGACCTCAACGACCTGGCCGTCATGGCCAGGGTCGGTCTGGCCGTTGCCGTCGCCAATGCCGCCCCCGAGGTCAAAGCGGCCGCCCACTACGTCACCGCCCGTGCCGGCGGCGACGGAGCGGTGCGGGAAGTAATCGAGCTTATCCTCAAGGCTCAGGGCAAATGGGCGGCGGTCGTGGACGGCTTCCGCAGCTCGGTCGTCGCGACCCGCCAATGACCCGGCCTGTAATCTTTCGGCCAGCCTATGCGCAACTATCAGCAGGGGCGGCCTGCCGTACCAGGAGGAAGAAGTGTCTAACGCCTGGCATTATTATTTTCTAAAGATAGCCAGCCGCCTGATTTGCCTGCTGCCATACCGCTGGCTGCTGGCGCTGGGCCGGCAGCTCGGGCGCCTGTACTACGCAGTCGCCGACCGCCAGCGCGAACGGGCCCTGCAGCAGATCATGGAAGGCATGGACCTTACCCGGTCCGAGGCCGAGCGGATCATCCGCAGCCTGTTCGTAAAACTCGGCCAGACTTTTCTGGAAGTGATGTATCTGCCGACCCTCGACCAAGACAAGGTCCGCGAATACATCGCCATCGAAAACCGCCACTATCTCGACGAGGCGCTCGCCCTCGGCAAAGGCGTGGCCGTGCTGTCCGCCCATATGGGCAACTGGGAATGGCTGGGGGCGGGGCTGTCGATGTACGGCTTTCCGGTGGCCAGCATCGTGAAGAATCAGCCCAACGACCAGCACACCCGCATCCTCAACGAGTTCCGCCAACGCGTCGGCATCGAAATCTTTACCCGCGGCACCACCGAGCTGGTGGCTGCGGCCAAGGCCCTCAAAAACGGCCGGGTGTTGGGCTTCTTTTCCGACCAGGACGCCGGCAAAAGCGGCGTGTTCATCGAATTCTTCGGCAAAATGGCCTCCACCCCCGTAGGCATGGCGGTATTTACCAGGCGGCTCTCGGTGCCGGTCGTCCCCGCATTCATCGTCCGCCGCCAGGAAGGCGGCCACCGTATCATCATCAACCCGCCGCTCAGCTTCACCGCCAGCGGCGACGAGGCAGCCGACGACTACAACTTCACCGTACAGGCCACCAGGGTCATCGAAGACACCATCAGACGCTACCCCGACGAGTGGTTGTGGTTCCAAAAACGCTGGAATACGAAATGGGCAGGTGAACAGGCTTGAAACTGAGTAAAACCACATACCGGGTGATAGCCGTCACACTGCTGATCGTTGCCGGCGGCCTCTACTACTTCAACAAGCAGGAGACGCCGCCGCCGCCGCAGGCCCAGCAAGCACAGGCCGACCCGGCGAACAACGTCACCTTCTCCGGCAGCTCGATCGTCGAGCAGGAGAACGGCAAGAAGCTGTGGGAGATTACCGCCGAGACGGTGCAGGTCAATCCCGGATCCAACAAGGCTCAACTCATCAACTTCAAAGGAACCCTCTACCGCAAGGACGGCAGCAAGATCGACCTCGTCGGCCGCCAGGCCGAATTTGACACCAAGACGAGGGACATCGACCTAATTGGCGACTTCAAAGCCACGGCCAGCGACGGCGCGGTCTTCACGGGCGCCAAAGGCCGCTGGACCAACAAGGACCGTCGCTTCTACGGCAGCGGCGGCATCACCCTCACCAGGGAAGACACCGTCGTCACCGGCGAAAGGATCGAAGGCGACGAGCTGCTGCAAAAAGTGAAAGTATCGGGCAACGCCCGTGTGGTAAAAGGAGGGACCCCGCAATGAACCGCAAAATAGCCACCCTCGCGCTCATCACCCTGTTGATGGCGCTGATCGCCGCCGCCGCCACCGCCGTTTCCGCCCCGGCCGACAAACCGGTCGAGCTTACCGCCGATACCATCGAATACGACGCCAAATCCGGCGTCATGATCGCCGAAGGCGCCGTCAAACTCGTCCGCGACAAAGCGGTCCTCACCGGCGCCAACGCCCAGTACAACACCAAGAGCAAAGAGGCGGTAGTCACCGGCGGCGTAAAAGTCGTGCGGGAAGACACCACCCTCACCGCCGCCGAAGTGCGTTCCTTCAACGACAACTACCTCGTCGCCACCGGCAGCGCCGTGCTCACCAAAGGGGAAAATACCCTGGCCGGGCCGAAGATCGAGCACTGGGTCGACCGCCAGTACACGCTCGTGCCGAGCGCCGCCCGCATGACCATGCCCGACGGCTGGATGACCGCCAACAAAGTCGAAGCCTTCCATAACGACGACCGCGCGGTCGCCAACGGCGACGTCCACATCGTAAGCGACAAGCGCAGCCTCGACGCCACCTCCGACCAGGCCGTATACACCGGTTCCAAGACCAGCCAGGGCAAAGTGGTAATGAGCGGCAACGCCCGGGCCGTACAGGACGGAAATGTCCTGACCGGCAAGACGCTTACCATCTACCTCGACGACAAAGCGATGGACGCCCAGGGCCGTCCGAAACTCGTCGTCAAGCCGCAATAAGCGGGGATAACATTACAGATGCAAGATTTATTCGCTAAATTTATCGAAACCAAAGACCTGGTCAAAACGTACAAAGGACGCAACGTCGTCGACGGCGTCAGCCTGCGGGTGGACCAAGGCAGGGTAGTCGGCCTGCTCGGCCCCAACGGCGCCGGCAAGACGACGACCTTCTACATGATAGTCGGCCTCGAGCGGCCCAACGACGGGCGGATCGTCATCAACGGCGAAGACGTGACCGACCTGCCCATGTACCGCCGCTCGATGTTTGGGCTGGGCTACCTGCCCCAGGAGCCGTCGGTGTTCCGCAAACTGACGGTCGAAGAAAACCTGCTGGCCATCCTCGAACTCAAAGACGACCTCTCGGCCGCGCAGCGTCAGAAAAAAATGGAAGAACTGGTCGAAGAACTGGGCGTCACCCATGTCCGCGATCGCCTCGGCTCGCAGCTATCCGGCGGCGAGCGGCGCAGGGTCGAGATCGCCAGGGCGCTGGCCTCCGATCCGGCCTTCATCCTGCTGGACGAGCCGTTCGCCGGCGTCGACCCCATTGCCGTCGAAGATATCAAGGAAATCATCGGCTTCTTGCGCGACCGCGGCATCGGCGTACTCATCACCGACCACAACGTCCGCGAGACGCTCAGCATCGTCGACTACGCATACATCCTCAACGAGGGCCAGATCCTCATCTGCGGCGACAGCACCACCATCGCCAGCAGCGAAATCGCCAGGAAATTCTATTTGGGCGCAAAGTTCAGTTTGTAGTGCTTGCATTACTGGCCGCGGCAAAGTCTTTTTCCCGCGGCCCGCTAGGAGCGTCACATGCGCATACTTGACAAATACATCCTCAAGGAGCTGCTGGGCCCGTTCGTCTTCGGCATCTGCGCCTTCTCCAGCGTCTTCATCGGCACCAGCACCCTCTTCAGGATTGCCCAATATATAACAAAATACGGCGCCGGTTTCAGCCCGGTAATCCGGCTGTTCATCTATAGCCTGCCCAGCATCATCGTCCTCACCTTCCCCATGTCGATGCTGCTGGCCTCGCTCCTGTCCTTCGGCCGGCTGTCGGGGTCGAGCGAGATAACGGCCATGAAATCGGGCGGCTTGAGCTTCTACCGCCTGGCCACGCCGGTGTTCGTCGTCGCCTTCTTCGTCAGCCTTTTCTCGGTGGCGTTCAGCGAACTGGTAGTGCCGGCGGCCAACACGGCATACAACAATATCGTGCGCTACGAGATCGAAAGAAATACCCGCCCCCGCTCGCAGGAGCACATCGTCATCAAGGACGTGAAAGGCAGCAGCATCGAGCGCCTCACCTATGCCCGCAAATTCGACGAAGACCAAAATACAATGTACGCCGTAACCGTTCAGGATTTCGAAAACGACCGCCTGGTAAGGGTGGAGAACGCCGAAAAAGCAGTGTGGACCAGCAACCAGTGGATCATGTACAACGGCATCATCCACGACCTCACCCCCGAAGGTGCTCTTGAACGGTCTATGCACTTCACGCAGCAGGTCATGCCGATCGAGAAAAACCCCGGCGCGATCTCCCGCGAACAGAAAAAACCTGAGGAAATGTCCATCAAAGAGCTCAAGATCCACATCGACACCCTCAAACGGGAATACGTCAAAACCAGCGTATTTGAAGTCGAGCTCCATCAGCGACTGGCTATCCCCATGGCCTCGTTCGTCTTCTCGCTCATCGGCACCCCGCTGGGGCTGCAGCCCCACCGCTCCAGCTCCTCCATCGGCCTGGGGATAAGCATAATAATCATATTTATCTACTATACAGTCATGACAATCACGACGGCCCTCGGGCAGGGGGGCGCGATCCCAGCGGTGATGGGCGCATGGATTCCCAATATCCTCGGTGTCTTCGCCGGCCTGTACCTGGTCCACAAAGCGTCAAGATAACTGGCGCACCCCGACAGGGAGGAGGTATCAGCGCATGTTCGGTCTCACCCTCATAGCGGTCCTCGCCATCATGGGCGGTATAATCGCCTACATCGGCGACTGGCTCGGCAGCAGGGTCGGCAAGCGCAAGCTTACCGTCTTCGGCCTGCGGCCCAAACATACATCAATCCTGTTCACCATCGTCACCGGCATCATCATCGCCGGCGTCACGCTGGGTACGCTCAGCGTCTCTTCCCGCGACGTGCGCACCGCCCTGTTCGGCATGGAAGCGCTCAAGGCCGAACTGACCGGCCTGTCCCAGGAGGTCGCCGCCAAAAGCGTCGAACTTGATGCCAGCCGCTCCGCCCTCGAGGCCAAGACCAAAGAATACTCGACCCTGACGGACAAAATAAACGAAACGACGGCTAAATTGACCAGCGTCAACGAACAACTGACAGCCGTCAATGCCGAGCGCGACCGCACGGCAGCCGCCCTGGCGGCCGCGAAAGGCGACCTCGGAAAAGCCCAGACAGAAATCGACGCCCTGCAGGCCACCAAAAACGAGCTCGACGCCAGGGTGGCATCGCTCAACGAAAACAAGGCTCAGTTGCAGGCCGACGTCGACCGGCTCAACGAACTCACCGCCAACCTAGACCAAAGATACCAGACCGTCCGCGAAGGCGTCGTCGTCTTCCGCGCCGGCGAAGAGCTGGCGACCGCCGTAACCAAAGGCGGCCGGCCCAAGAACGAAGCCGAGCAGATCATGGCGAGCATCATCAACGGTACCAACCAGCGAGTACTGGCCAGGCTGGGGGCCGCCGGCAAAAATATCGAGGTGCTGTATATCTCCAGGGCGGATTTCGACCAGGCAGCGGCGATAATCGCCGCCACCCCCGATGAAATTATCGTCCGCATCCTCGCCGCCGGCAACATTATATTGGGTGAACCGGTCATCGGCAGAATCGAGCTCTTCCCCAACAAGCTCGTTTATACAGCCGGTGAGACCGTTCTCTCCCAGACTGTGGACCTGAGCGACGCCAGGCAGGCCGAGGACGCGGTCTTTCTCTTCCTGCAACGGGTAAACGCCCAGGCGGTCGTCAAAGGTATCCTCCCCGACCCGTTGCAAGGCACGGTAGGGGTCATGAGCGGCTCGCAATTCTTCGACACCGTCAACAAAGTCAAGCGGCTGGGCGGCGGACGGGTAGAGCTCACGGCGGTCACCAAAGGCGACATCTACACCGCCGGGCCGCTGCAGATCGAAATCAAGGTTCGGGGAACATCAAATTAACATAATATGCATGCGCAGAATCCTGCAGAAGAAGCAGGATTCTTTTCTTTTATGGCGAAACAATAAAGAGTCAAATAAATTATGTTAACTCAATAATTTTTTTGACACGATGTGACTGAGTAGTCAGTGCTTGGAAGGCCCGTTGTACCAACAATTACAACCACTCTTCTAGCAGGATAACGAAAAGAAACATCGAATTATGTAAACTAAAGCTGCCGAAAGCGGCAGTGGCATGCTCACGGATAACCGCCGGGAGTAGGGTTGTGAGGAAACACGGTCACTCATGACAGCCCTCCTTGCGTATCCGCCGGGCCGGCCGGTGGTTCGCCACCCGCGCAAAAAAACCTACACAAGGAGGATTCCAAAGTGAAGAAGAGACTTCTTAAAGTGGCTATCGCTACCGCTCTCACCGTAGCTGTCGCTGCTCCTGCTTTCGCTAACCCGTTCTCCGACGTGCCTGCCAAACACTGGGCCTATGATGCCGTGAACAAACTTGCCCAGGCTGGCGTGGTCGACGGTTACGGCGACGGCACCTTCCGCGGCGACAAGACCATCACCCGTTACGAAATGGCCCAGATCGTGGCCAAAGCCATGAACAAGAACCTCAACAACGATCAGAAAGCCATCGTTGACAAGCTGGCCAAAGAATACGCCGTTGAGCTCAACAACCTCGGCGTCAAAGTCGACGGCCTGCAGAACCAGATCGACAACATGGTCAAATTCTCCGGCGACGCCCGCGTCCGTTACTACAATGCCGACAACCAAGGCACCATCAACGACAAAGGCGTGAACGAATATCGCGTCCGTCTCGGCGCCACCGCCAAGGTTAACGACACCACCAGCCTGTATGCCCGCTTCACCAGTGGCAGCCCGCTGCTCGAAGGCGGCAACGCCAGCGCCTCGATCGACAACGCCTATGTCAGCACCAAGATCCTCGGCCTGGACACCAAGATCGGCCGTCAGGACTATGACCTCGGTCAGGGCATGCTGGCCGGCGCCGGCTCCACTGCTATCCTCAACGGTGTGACCGTGCGCGAAGGCGGCTTCATGGCCTTCGGCGGCAAAGAAGCCATCGACCGCGTGAGCAACGTCGACGTCACCGGCGACGCTTACGGCGCCCAGTACGCCCTCGGCTTCGCGCCCATCACCCTGTCCTACCTGAACAGCGACGACAACAACTACTACGCTGCCAGCACCAGCTTCAACCTCTTCCCCGGCTTCAAGCTGTCGGGCGAATACGCCAAGAACGACACCATGAACGCCGACGCATACCAGATCAAAGCCGGCATCGGCAAGACCGGCCTGAGCGTAGCTTACAAAGACGTTGAGCGCAACGCCGTGCCGTACGAATCGACCCTCAACCTGAAGTCCACCAACATCAGCGCCCTGAAGGACTTCCGCACTGTGGCCAACGAAAGCGGCCGCGCCAAAGGCATGGAATACGAGTACAACGCCGCCCTGGCCCAGAACACCAACCTCAACGTGCTCTACCAGGACATCAAGGACGCCGGCAAGAACGTCCGCGCCACCGTCAACGTCAAATTCTAAACGATTCGCTCCTGACTAGTCTAAGTCCCTCCGGGAAGCATCCCGGCGGGACTTTTTTTCTTTCGTCCATTGAGGAATGCCAATATTTGTATCCCAATGTCGAGGCAGGAATAAACTTGCTGAACGAGAAATAACATACAAGCTAAGGAGGTTGTACCATGGACGAAATTGTCATCGCCGTCGACCCCGGCCGCGACAAGTGCGGCGTGGCGGTGGTCGGCCGGCAGGCCGGCGTCCTGTACAAGAGCGTCGTGGCGACGGAACGGATGGCGGCCGCAGTTGGCGAACTGGTCGTAAAGTACACGGTTGACACGGTCGTTCTCGGTGACCGGACAGGCCGGCAGGCGGCGCAGGCGGCGTTGGCCGCCCTCAGGCCGGGCGGGCGCCAACTCGCCGTACGGCTGGTCGACGAACACCGCTCCACCGACGAGGCCCGCGCCCGCTACTGGCAGGATCACCCGCCGAGCGGCCTGGCCCGGCTTGTGCCGATCACGCTGCGCGTGCCGCCGACACCGGTCGACGATTATGTCGCCGTCATTATCGCCGAGCGCTATTACCGGCGCTGAACGGACAATTTTCATAAAAAATTTGTCCATTTTTATCGGACACGGCAGGAATATCCTCCTTGATATAGAATATTGTTCAAAGCTAGGCAAAGGCTGGCATGCCTTTTTGGCCGGCCTACATACAGCGGTCCTCTCGCCGAAGAGAGCCGAC
>MTLD01003231.1_pt1 | contig 19087 bp, 15 predicted proteins | sample 1982471 | NCBI WGS metagenome assembly MTLD01 (sample SAMN05712604, study PRJNA340218) | biofilm metagenome | isolation source: sample SPM anode biofilm adapted to -50 mV | place: USA | collected 2012-02-03
GCCGGAAAATTCCATGCAGGTTATGAAGCAATGAACAGAGTAATTAAACCGTTCTTTAAAGAGATGGACGAATATCACGTAACTCTTTATGTAATTTATCATAATTATTTTGTTGAGAAAAAATATGATGAAATTGCAGCAATGATGGACAAATTTATTGCTCAAGCCGATTTAGTTGCCAAATATCCCGAAGAGAAAATCTCAAAACGTCTTAAAGACAAAACTCCAAAATTTTATGAGGTATCTAAAAATCTTTATGACGCTACAGTCGCTTTAAAAGAGGCTCTTGCCGGTAAGGATGTTAAGAAAAAAGATGCTGCAGTAGAGAAAGTACACAACACTTATCAAAAGCTGGAAGCAGTTTTTGAATAATCTAATATTTCCCAATTCTCAATGTCTCCGTCGATGATATTGAAAATGGGATGAACGTCAATAAGAGTCATCTGCTTTAGAGCTTCATACCTTTCGGGGTCCCTTTTTTGAAGTTTGTTAAGCAGATGATTTTTTTCATATTGTATTTGCCCCGATGTTACAGGAATAAGTGTTATTTTAAAGGTTTGGGCAAATTTGCTTTTATCAAAATTATATCCTCTTCTATTTGCCTCATTATAAACCTCAGATAAATAGTAATTTATTGAATCCGTTGTTGCGGAAGATTCTTTGAAACGAAGTAATTGAGGATGATTTATATATCCTTTTGTTTTGCCCTCCAAAACGTTCTTTGCCAAAAGGGTCTCTCTCCAAAGCGCTAATAAACCCTTTGTATCAAGGTATTTGGGATGTAAGGACCAAATTCTCATTTTGCTTTTTTTAACAAATTTTCCAAAGCAATTTCAATTGTAGGATATTTAAATTCAAAACCATATTGTTGAATTTTTTCACAGGAGACTCTCTTTCCTTCTAACAGAATGGTAGACATTTCACCAAATATTGCCTTCATAATAAACCCCGGAATATTTGGAAACCACATCGGTTTTTTCAACATTTTTGCCATTATTTTATAAAAATAATTGACGTTTATGTGCTCTGGAGCTACTGCATTAAATACACCTTCAACTGAATCATCTTCAATAGCTTTTAAGTACATATGACATAAATCCTCAATATGTATCCATGGCAGATATTGATTTCCCGATCCAGGTGCAGAACCAACCCCAAGTCTGACAGGGACTGCCATTTTTTTAAGAGCTCCGCCATTTTCCGAAAGCACAATTCCGGTTCTTAAACAAACAGTTCGAAAACCTTTATTCGAGAACTGCTTTGCTGCATTTTCCCATTTAACACATACCTGAGAGAGAAAATCATTACTCGGCTCGTCAATTTCGGAATAAATTTTTTCATTAGTATCTGCTCCGTAAAATCCTGTTGCCGAAGCCGATATAAAAGAGTTTAAAAAAGTCGGTTTTTTGGAGACTTCTTTAAAAATCAAATTGGCTCCATCTATACGACTAGAAATAATTTCACTTTTTCTCTTCGAAGTCCATCTCCTTTCGGCAATATTTTCACCCGCTAGATGAATAATATAATTAACATCAATTAGTGCATTTTCATCAATTTCATTATGTTCAGGATTCCAGTGATATCTCGAAATCCTACCTAGAGAGCTTTTCCCTCGTGTAAGTACCGACACTTCATAACCTTTAGAAAGCAGTAATTCCGAAAGGTATCTGCCAATGTATCCGGTTCCTCCTGTAATAAGTATTTTTTTCATAATTAAAATTCTAATGATAAGCCTATTGTAGGCAGAATTGTTCCTGAACTACTCTTTATATATTTCATTATATAAGTTTGTTCTGAGAGAGGAGCCGAAGGGTTGGATATATTTCCGGTGCTAAAAAGAATGTCTGGATTTATATATTTGGTATTCAGTATGTTTTGTACGTCTATGTACACTTTAAATGCTATTTTATTTCTGTAAAATTCCTTGTCGATTCTTAAATCGAGTTGACTGAAATCGGGTAATTTTAATGAATTATATTTAGAGTAATCATAATATGGTTTTCCGGATACATTCCATGCCTGGACTAATGATGATTTTTGAACATCATAAGGTGTATATGGAGTTCCTCCTACGTATCTATATTTAATGCCAATAAAATAGTTTTTTGGTAATTTATAGCCGGAAGAGAGTGTAAAAAGAAATCTGTTGTCCCAAGTTTGTGGAATCCATGCTTCATTATCCGGTGATTGATAAAGACTTCGAAATATTGTTGAGGTTCCTATTAAATTAAATTTATCTGATACAAAGATCCTCGATGTAAATTCTATCCCATAAGATTTTCCTTTAAGAACAGATTTTGCTTCTTCGTTTCCCACAATACCGTAAACTGTTCCCTTCCCAAGTAGAGGAATGTTATCTGAAACAGAGAGTGGCATATTGGAATATCTTTTATAAAAACCTTCCATTGTAAATTGTATGTTTTGAGTTGGTTTGTACTCAATTCCTGAAACATAATGATTTGCAGAAATGTATTTCAAGTCTTTATTTGTTAGATTTCCGGCCGGGAAATTATATCCCATCGTAATATATGGAGGAAGTTGAAAATATCTTCCTACAGAAGCGCTTAGAATTATTTTTTTAGATATTCCGTATGATAAAGATAATCTTGGAGAAAAGGTTTTTGTCAAATTCGCCATTGCTCCGGAAAAGTTATTGCCATCTGCCCTTATTGCTATGGTTGTTGTAAATTTATTATCTGTTGTAGAGTAATTGGCGGAGCCAAAAAATCCATATTTTAACAGATTTAATTTGCTGCTATAATTTACTGTTACTGGATTTGAACTGAAGATTTTGGAGTATGTATTGTTTGAATAAATTGGAACCTCAACATTTAAACCTGCAATTATTCTTACCTTTTTCACAGTGTGAATTTTTTCAATTCTAAATTTTGACTCGCTCTCTACTGAAGAGTATTTTAGGGTTAAATTATCTTCGGAAGTCTCATCATTCCCTAAATATTTTGTGTTTGTGTTTTTGAAATAACTTTGACTTAAAACAATATTCGTGTAACCAAATTTATCGTAAATGCGGTAAAGTGCACCTAGAGTAAAAACGTCCTGGCGAATGACAGGCAAGAATGATAATATGTATTCATTCTCTTCTATTCCACCTGTATCTTTATTTAATGTCATGTTGTCAAGTGCCCCCAACCCTATGATTGTAAGTTCGTGTTTGTTATCAAAACGAGTTTTTATTTTAAACTGAGCATCGGTAAAGGTAGGAAGGAATGGAAGTTTAAGTGCTTTAAAAAGAAATTGTAAATAAGATATTCTGGCCGAAAAGAGGATGTTTGTATTTTCATTTATGTGTCCATCTGCACTTATTCCTGCCTCTGAGGCGCCGAATGTGAACCTGTATTTATTTTTAACCGGATCACCATCTTTTAGACTTATATCCAACACTGAACTTAAGGCATTCGCTTTATTGACAAGGAAAGAACCTGCATAAAAATCGGCATCTCTTACAAAGTTAGCATCGATAATACCAGCAACTCCTCCGGAAGATCCTTGTGTGCTGAAGTGATTAATGGTTGGGATTTCAATACCGTCAATATAAAATCTGTTTTCTGAAGGAGAGCCTCCTCTTACAAGGATGTCGTTTCTTTCACCGGAACCGGTAATATTTGATACACCCGGCAGGCTGTATATTACTTTTGAAATATCTCTGTTAGATCCCGGATTTCGCTCTATTTCCTGTATGCCAATGTTTTTTTGAGAAAGGGGACTCTCTTTTACACGTTTGAATGGATCTGCCTTGGGCCTGATTGTTATTTCATTTAATCTTAAAGTTTCTTCTTCAAGCTCAACTGTAATATATTCTCCCTTGAAAGATAACATTATTTCATAAGATAGAAATTCTTTATATCCTAGTAGTTCGACTTTAATTCTATGCACTCCTCCGGATAAGCCTTGAAGCGTAAATTTGCCGTATTTATCAGATGTCGTATAAATCTTACTGTTCCACAACGATATAACTGCATCAGATAGAGGTTTTCTTGTCATTTTATCAATAACTTCTCCTTGGATTTTGTAATTGGAATCTATGCTTATATTTTTTTCGGGACTGTTGCAATAAATTATACCGGTATCTATTAATGTTAAAAATGATATTAAAAAAATTTGAATAAATTTTGAAGCCATAAAATGTTAAGTTTGTAATTATTAACATTCAATTTCTATTTTTGTTTATCTTTATTTATCCACTTTATAATTTTAAATAATGCATACCGAAATCATAAACTTCAATGATTTAAGTATTTCTAAAGAAAAAATTGCTAAAAAAATTCATTTGAATGCAAATGAAACAGATTCAAACGGGTTTTTTAATGATTTGTTTGATAGTGTTTTTAGTGAAATTAGCAGTTTATGCAAGCCTGCTTTTTTATATAGGAGATTTCCTGTTGAGTATCTGTCTGGATCAGAGATTTTAATAAACGGAGTAATACTAAATACTGGAAAAACAATAACAAAACTTGCATCGGGGGGCGAAGCTGCTTTTGTCTTTGTAACTACTACCGGTTGGGAGTTCGAAAATTATCTGCGCTCATTAAAAGGAGAATCTTTAAGAGAGTATTTTGCAGATGCAATTGGGAGTGAAATTCCTGAAGAAATTATAAAATATTTTAAAGAATTCACTATAAAGAATACTATACCTCCTGAATTTAATCTATCCTTACCGTTCAGTCCGGGCTATTGTGGGTGGAATGTTGCTGAGCAAAAGAAAATATTTTCATTGTTACCCGAGAATCCATGTGATGTAATTTTGAATGAGTCATCTCTTATGACCCCAATAAAATCTATAAGTGGCTTTATAGTAGCTGGTAATAATAATTTCCCCGAAGAGTATCTTTGTAAAAATTGTAATAATCCTAATTGTATATTTTAAGTTTTTTTGACTAATTTTGAATTACACTTCAATTTAATCTAATTATACTTAATTTATGAAAGCGATTCATTACAAAGTCTTATTGCTTGTTGCGATAGCATTGGTCAGTTGTCAAAAAAGTGGTTCAGATGTTGATTCTCCCAAAACAATTCCATCGGTAATTACTTCTGCTTTTTCAAATTTAACTAACATCTCGGTAGTTTCCGGGGGAGACATTGATAAAGCAGGAGATTCTCCAATAACATCAAAGGGAGTTTGCTGGGGTTTAAGCTCGAATCCAACAATTTCCGGAAATAAAGTGGAGGGTGGAAGCGGAACCGGCTCTTATGTTTGCACAATTACTGGATTATCACCAAGAACAACTTATTATATAAGATCTTATGCAACTAATTCTGCAGGCACAGCGTATGGGTTAAACGTGTCATTTACCACTCTCGATAACGATTTGCTTCCTGTTTCGGTTTCTCCGATGCTTACTACAAACTGGACTGTATTTACTTGGCCGTATAATGCTTATTATCCTCAGTATGCTGGAAGCTCTGCTGTGAATGGAAAATATGCTGCTGCTTGCGGACCAACAACTTTATCCAGAGTTCTGGCTTTTTGGAAGGGTAGAATAACTGCGTCCGGAATTATAGATGCACCTACAACTCCCGGAGATGCTAGATTTCTTGTTAATCTTGATACAATTGTCATAAATTATAATAATCTGCCCGCTACATTGTCTGGTTCGTCCTCTAGCTCAGAATACAGAGATGTTGCAAGACTTTTCTTGGTTTCAGGTGCTGTTGGACTGACAAATTTTATCGATGTATCAACTCCCGGCGATGCTATTATTAATGGATTTAAAAGATATTTAAGTGTAAGTAATAATGTACATATGATAAGACGCTGGGAACACTCTAAGGATGAATGGATTAAATTGCTTAAAACTGAATTGGCTGCCGGCAGGCCATTGATGATTGCCGCTCGCACGTTAGATTCTCCTGATCCTGGTCAGTTTGGTAATGTTGCCGGACACTGGTTCAACATAGATGGATATAATGCCGCAAATGAATTCTATATAAATTATAATTATCAAGGTCTGGGTTTTAAAGGATATTTTGATGTGGATAATTTTGGTGAATATTGTAAAGCGGGTATTGTTGTAGCCGGATTTGAACCCAGATAATATGTAGGTTCATTATTCTCGGTTTTCTTTATTTTATTATATTTGGACACAATTAGCATTTATATGTCCAAATTATTAAGAAAAGATATAGTAAAACAGGCACTGAGGCTTGAAACGACAGAGAGAGTTCCATGGGTTCCGTTTGTTGGGGTTCACGCAGCATATTTACTTGGGGTGGATTCAGAAACGTATCTGCACTCAAAAGAATTGATTGTTTCCGGGGTGGAAAATGCTATCAAATTATATAATGCAGATGGTGTTCCGGTTGTGTTTGATTTACAATTAGAGGCAGAAGCATTAGGTTGCCGCTTACTGTGGGCCAAAGAAAATCCCCCTTCGGTGAGTTCTCATCCGCTTTCAGAAGGAGTAGACGTAGAAAACTTGCTTATTCCGGATGAAAAAACCGGAAGAATTGCGATTGTAATGGATGCTGCCCGAGAATTATCTAAACGCAATCCTGAAATTTGTTTTTATGGTCTTGTAACAGGCCCTTTTACTCTTGCACTTCATCTACTTGGTACCGATGTTTTTATGCAGATGTTTACCAACCCTCAGGGGTTGAATAAGGTATTAAGATTTTGTACCGATGTCTGTATTAAGATGGCAGAATATTATAAAAATGCAGGCATAGAGGTAATCGCAGTTGTAGATCCAATGACCAGTCAAATAGGTCCGGACCAGTTTATTGAGTTTGTGACTCCTTGTGCCATTGAAATTTTCTCCCAAATTCGTTCGATGAATATGCTTTCCTCTTTCTTTGTTTGCGGGAACGCTCAACACAATATTGAGGTAATGTGTGATTGCAAACCCGACAATATTTCGGTAGATGAGAATATACCTCTGGATTATGTAAGGGATATTTGTATTCCCAGAGGAGTTAGTTTTGGAGGGAATTTAAAATTGACAGTAACTTTACTTTTAGGGAGCACTTTGGACTGTGAGAAGGATGCAATTGAGTGCCTTGAAATTGGAGGGTGCAAGGGTTTTTTATTATCACCGGGATGTGATTTGCCATATGATACAAAAAAGGAGAACCTTTTAGCAATCAGTAATATAATTGCAGATAAATACAGACAAGATGTTGTTAAAACAATTAAGAGTGAACTGCCGGAAGTTGAACTTATCGATATAGAGAGTTATTCTAAGGGAAAAGAAGTGAAAATTGACATTATTACACTGGACTCTTCTTCTTGTACACCTTGCCAATATATGGTAAATGCAGTTCAAAGAGCGGTTGAGGGGTTAAAAGAAAAGGTTATTGTTCGGGAATTCAAAATAAAATCCGATGAGGGTGTTAAAAAAATGCTTCAGCTTGGTGTGAGCAATATTCCAACTATCTGCATAGACGGAAGAGTCGTATTTATTTCAAATATTCCCCCTGTGTCAGAAATTCGGAATGCAATAGAAATGAGAATAAATGAAAAAAGCTAAACTCATTCTGGTAACAGGCTTTTTAGGTAGTGGGAAAACTAGTTTTCTAAAGTTTTTTCTTAATAGATTTTCAAATAATTATAGAATCGCGGTTATTCAAAATGAATTTTCGGGGACTAATATTGATGCGATTGAATTAAAAAACAGTTCGTGGAAGTTTGAGTTGGTTGAAATCAATAATGGTTCAATTTTTTGTGTCTGTCAATTTTCAAATTTTAAGGAACAGCTCGAAAAATTGTATTACGATTATTGTCCCGATTTAGTTGTAATTGAAGCCACAGGTTTGGCAGATCCTTTATCTGTAGGAATGATTTTTAATAATAGTGAGTTGTACTATCTTTCCAAAATTATTACCATAATTGATTCAATTAATTATAAAATTGTAAGTAAATTGGTTATGGCTGTCAATAATCAGGTAAAAATTGCAGATATAGTTCTTATAAATAAAACTGATCTTGTTGGTGACTCTAATAACAATGATGATATAATTGAGGATATTAAAATGTTAAATCCAAATGCGTTGATTTATAATACAAGCTATTCTGAATTTAATGAAATAGATATTCAAGATTCAACTATGCCTATAGTAAGGGTTTCCGGTGAATTATCTGAAATGAATGAATCAATTTCCTCTGAAATTATAAGAGACAATAAACAGATGACGCAGGCAGAACTGGATGAGTTTATTGCTCAAATACCCGAGAATACCATAAGGTTAAAGGGTTACGTAAAAATTGAAAACAACAAGTCTTGTTTAATACAATACGTTATGGGTTTACTTGATGTCAAATATTTCGATAATCCTATAAACCGAACAGAACTGATTAAGATTTTTTATAAATGAATTTAACTATAATCTAAAATGAATGAACTTCTAAACAGAATCTCTTTCTGTATACAAAAGGGAAAGGTAGATTCCAAGATGGCATACCCACCGGAGCTAAAAGGACAACTTGGTGTTGAGGAATTGACTTTACAAGCATTACAAGAGGGATGTACTGCAAATGAGATATTAAATAATGCTATGATTCCGGGAATGGGAATCGTAGGAGACCTTTTTAGGGACAAGAAACTTTTTGTTCCGCAGGTTCTTATGTCGGCTATGGCAATGAAGGCTGCGATGAAACATCTTAAACCTTTTTTTACCTCAGGGGAAATAAAGCAAAAAGGGACATTCGTAATTGGAACTGTATCCGGTGATTTGCACGATATAGGGAAAAATCTTGTCTCAATGATGATTGAGGGTTCGGGATGGAAAGTAATTGATTTAGGGACAGATGTTAAAACCGAAAAATTTTTAGAAGCAATATCTGAAAATTCCGATTGTATTTTGGGAATGTCTGCACTTTTAACAACGACAATGAGCGAAATGGAAAAAACAGTCAAAACAGTTCATGAAATTTATCCAAATCAGCAAATACTTATTGGGGGTGCACCGGTAAATACCGATTTTGCAAAAAAAATAGGAGCTAACTTATATGCTCCTAATCCTCAAATTGCAGTTGAATACATAAATTCTTTAAAAAACTAGAAAAATGAATCTATCGTCTAGAGAGAGAGTTCTAATGGCAATGAATATGCAAAAGCCCGACAGAGTCCCGCTTATGTGCCAGTTTAGTATAGGATCTATGATGCAGCAACTTAAACCTGCTCCAGCCGAATTTTGGTACGATGGAAAAGTGTTTGCAGATGGTCTTATAGAGCTTTGTGAACGATTTGGTTTCGATGGTATTCTTGTTAGTTTACACGGCCATAATCCCAATTGGAAAAATGATGTCCTTGAAATACAGAACATTGAAGAGGGTAAACAAGTGGTTATATATTCCGATAGAACCGAGACACATACATGGACGGATTTACCTATGGTTAAATTCCATAATAAAGCCGAACAAAAATTTATAAGTAATGTTGATGTCAATAAAGAGGTTCCATCAATAATTGATTATATACCTGTTTCTCAGGATCTTTACTTTAAACTAAACAATGAACACTTGTTCGATATATTTGATTATCTCCGAGAAAAAACCGGGGGAAAATACTCTATCCACGGTGAAATTACATCTCCTTTCGATTATTTCCTTGATTTTATGGGATATGAAAATGCTTTGGTCTCATTAATTATTGACCCGGAAAAGTGTAAGGAGATTTTGCAGAAATTCACAACCGGGATATGTATTCTTGCCGAAAAGATGTGCAAGTACGATATAGATGCTGTTAAAATTTCATCTCCTTTTGCCGGAATGGGATTTATATCTCCTGAGCACTATGAGGAGTTTGTGCTTCCATACGAGAGTCAATTTATAAAGGTCATTAAAGATTCGGGAAAGAAGGTTTATATTCATACTTGTGGCCATATTGGTGACAGACTTGAATTAATGGAAAAGAGTGGGGCAAGTGGCTTGGAATGTTTAGATCCAGAACCTGTGGGGAATGTAGATTTGGCAGATGCATTTAATAGAATAGGAGAAAATATGTTTATTAAAGGAAATGTAGATTCTGTATTTACTCTGTTGTATGCCGATGATGAAAAGGCTGTCGAAGATGTAAGGAAAATAATTGAAACAGGTAAAAGGGGAAAAGGTTTTATTTTGAGTACTGCTTGTTCAATTGCACCTATGGTAAGCAAAGAAAGAATATTGATGTTAAAAAGTATGATTGATCGGTTTGGGAGTTATAATTAATTGTCTTGCTTTACCGATTTTGTTTTTATTTTGTTAAGATTCATTAAGAGAACGATATAGTCGTTCTTTTTTAATTATATTTGAAAAGCATAAAAATGTAATTATGAAAAAACTTGTAATTTTAGTATCTGCATTATCAATTTTATTATCATCGCCTGTTCAGGGGCAAATTAGTGTTAAAAATATTTTAAAAAATGTCAAGAAGAACACAGAAAAAAAGATTGAAAACAAAATTGAGAAAAAGCTCAATAATGGAGTAGATTCTGTTCTTGACGGGACTGAGAAAGGTATTAAAAACGGACTAAAAGGGAGCCCTAAAACAGATGATAAAGCTGAAGTAAATAAAAAAACTCCTGTTACTACAATTAATAACTCACAGCAAGAACAAGTTGTTGCCAAACCTATATTGGAGTGGAGCAAATTTGATTTTGTACCCGGGAGTGATGTTATTTTTGAAGATAATCTCGAAGGAGAACTTAGTGGTGAATTTCCTTCAAAATGGGATTTGTTTCAAGGTAGATTTGAAAATGCAAATTTTGACGGTCAAAATGTTATTTATTGCATACAGTGTAATATGAATGACGGTGGTGGAATAGTTCCATTGATTAAGAATGCAAATGAGGACTATCTGCCCGATGAATTCACTATTGAATTTGATATTTATTTTGAATCTGTTTCTAATAGTTACGAACTCTATTTGTTAGATTATAAAAATCAATTAAATATTGACAAAAAATACTTGTCAGGTGATAAATGGCTCAGATTTGATAAAAATGGGGCATCAGGTAAAGGAATTTCGGAAAATTATTATCCCGGAAATTCTAGTTCGGTTTATGATAAAACTGAAAAATGGAGACATATCTCAATTTCTTTTAACAAGAGGGCTCTCAAAGTATATATGGACGATAGCAGACTTTTAAATATCCCAAATTTCCCATATAATCCTACTGGTATATCATTGGGCTACCACAATCCTTCAGGAAAATCTAAAGGCTATATTAAAAATGTAAAAATTGCTAAAGGAGCAGTTCCTCTCTATGATAAAGTTCTTACCGACGGCAAATTTGTAACAACCGGAATTAAGTTTGACGTTAATAAAGCAACAATTAAAGCAGAGAGCATGGGAACGATTAATTATGTCCTCAAGATGATGAATGATAATCCGGCATTGAATTTCTCTGTAGAAGGTCATACTGACTCCGATGGTGACTTGGCATTAAATCAGGCATTATCGGAACAGAGAGCTAAAGCAGTAGTAGAAATGCTTGTTTCAATGGGTATTTCCCCTTCAAGACTCACTTCAAAAGGCTGGGGGGAGAGTAAACCGATTTCGGGAAATAATACAATGGAAGAGAAAGCAAATAACAGAAGAGTTGAATTCGTCAAGTTTTAATATTAACAACATTATTAAACAAATACTATGAAAAAATTATTTTTAACCTCTTTTGCCTTGGTTATGGCAATTTTAGTTTTTCAATCTTGTAAAAGCGGAGGTAAATCTGCTGATGAAAACCAGGTAATGAATTTTAAAACAATAGTTGTGGAGTATAATTCTGCCTATGAAATGATGGGTGTTAAGATGACAGAAAATGAGACTACCTGGATTGATATTAAAAATAAGAAAGAAGCATCGGTTTCATTAAAGAAAACCAATATGATGGGTGTTGAAACATCCGAAAATACAATGACTTTAAAAGACGGAGATTGGTATTACACAATTAACCTTAATGATAAAACAGGTACTAAAACAAATATTAAAGACATACAAGATGTAGCGCAAATGTTTGCCGGATCCATTGATGTTACTGGTTTAAAGGATTTTGTGGAAAAGAATGGCGGTAAAATTCTTGAAAATGAAACTTTTTTAGGAAAAGATTGCCTTGTTTATGAATTAATGGGTACAAAAAACTGGATGTACAAAGGAGTAATTCTAAAAACTATGATGGGAGACAAAGTAATGAAAGAAGCTGTTAAAATTGATGAAGATGTAAAAATTCCTTCAGATAAATTTGAACTTCCGGCAGGTATTAAAATTACCGATATGGAAAATATTTTGAATTCTCAAAAGTAATTTAAAAGCGAAAAATTAAAGATGGGTGTGGAATTTTTCTTCACCCTTTTTTATTTTAATCAATACGAGAAGTTAGTTAAACCATCTCTTAATTCTTGACATAGTTTTGGGAACCATATCTTAATATATTCAATATTTGAATCTAATGGAGTTAGATTTTCAGGATTTTTTGCCAGATTATTTATTTCCTGAATATTTTCAATTAAACTGGAGTTTGCTATCAAGCTTATACTGGATTTAAATTTGTGAGAAATACTTCTCAAATTTTCGAAATCTTTTCTTTCGTAGGACGCAAGTAGTTCGTCGAAATATGCAGGTGTAACTTCTAAAAACTTCAATATAATTTGGCAAATTGCTTCATTGTCATTACCCAATGCATCAACAAGTTTATTCCAGTCACATAAATTCTCCAGCAAATTTGTTTTGTGTGAATTATCATCGATGTTTATCTCTTCGGCAGATAAATCAAGTGCTCTGATAATTTTCAAATATATTTCAGCAGAATTTCCGGGTTTTATTATATAATCACGACATCCAAGAAGTAAAGCCTCCTCCTTCATATCCTCACTAATATTTGACGAAAGTACTATAATTGGAGTTTTGATGTGCAAATCATATTTTAAAACCTTTATTGTGGAAAATCCGTCTAAAACAGGCATCTCAATATCCATCAATATAACATCGTAATTTGATTTTTCCAGTTTCTTTAATGCGACTTTGCCGTTTTCTGCAATATCTACAATTGTTCCCCATCTGGACAAAATATTTTTCCCGTATAGTTGGCTAAATGAATCATCCTCAACCAGAAGAATCTTTTTGTTGAGTAACATTCCATCATTTTTTTCTGAAATTTTTGGTGAAAGCTTACTCTTATTAAAACTTCCTCTTCTGAGGGTGAACTCAAATCTCGTTCCAACTCCTGTTTTACTATATATATCAATAGTTCCACCATTATTTTCTATAGATTCTTTACATAATGCAAGTCCCAGACCTGTTCCCTTTTCATTTCTTGTTCCATAAGTAGATTCAAATAATTTTGAATCATAAAAATTGTTAACCATCTCTTCTGACATACCCAATCCATTATCAGAAATTTTAATTAATACATTTTCTCTTTCATAATTTGCTTGAATTGTAATTGTCCCACCTTGAAGAGTATATTTTAGTGCATTATTAATGAGATTTCGAAGTACAAGTTTTGCAGAATTGATATCATCATCAACAGTTAATTCTGGTGGTATTAATACATTTATTTTTATTGATTTGAGTTCTGCCATAGAAGAGTATAAGTTAATAATCTCTGAAACGACATCACCTAATAGAAATGCAGATCTTGTAAAATTTTGAGTCTTTGATTGGATTCGCGCCCAGCTTAAAAGATTGTCAAGTAAATCTGCGGTATTTTGAACAGATTTTTTAATATCACTAAATAATTCACTTTGCCCTTTTCTATTTTTGGATTTATTATCGGAATACATCTCAAGCATTGGGATAATATTATGAATAGGTCCGCGTAAATCGTGAGCAATTATTGAAAATAGTTTATCTCGATTTTTAAGTGTACTTTTCAATAATTCCTCAGTGTTTTTCTGGTTGGTTATATCTACATGGATGCCCATTATTCTGAGAGCTTTATGTTCATCGTTTCTCCTAACTACATTTCCACGAATCATTATCCATTTCCAGGAACCGTCGAAACATTTAATTCTTGTAATTGACTCATAAGTATTTGTTTTGCCCTCAATACATTTTGAAAATAATTCTCTGAGTTCAGGAAAATCATCGGGGTGAATAAGCTGTTTCCAAAAATTAATTGGTTGGATAGAAATTTCTTCGAATTTATAACCCAGCATTTTTGAGCCGGTTTCATTGTATTTAATTAATCTGCTTTCAAGATCGATATCCCAATGTCCCTCTTTTGCAATCTCAATAAAGTGATTTAATAAAAGTGTGCTGTTTTCAAGTTTTTTAAGTATTAAAAATCTCTCGAATGCTCTTGAAACACTGTCAGAAATTAACTTGAACAAGTGATGATCTTCGGTCGATATATTTAATTTTTCACTATTATTCACTAACCCCAAAACACCTATTTTAACATCTTCGCTAAATAAAGGAGCAGTAATAAGGCTTTTAATACCAATGAGATCGGTATATTCAATAACATCTCTGCTATTATCTTTTATCAAGTCTTTAAGGAATTCCCGATTGTATAAAAATTCATCTTCGCAAATTAATTCCGGATTGCAAGAAATAGAAAAAGCACAAGTCGACAGTTCCGAAATTGATTCATCAAAAACAAGATATATGCAGCTGTTGTTATAGTAATCACTTACAATTTTAAGTACTTTATGAACATCTTTTGATATGTCTTTAGATATATTTATTTCATGAGAAATAACAGCCTGCAGATTTTGACGTTTTAATATATCTTTTGATTGTATTTCGGCCCTCTTTTGAACAGTAATATCTCTGATAAAAATCAGGGCAGATTCAGAATTAAGTTTCGTCATCCTTGCTTCGAAAAAATAGTTGTTTTCACCAATTGTTGATGAATATTCCCGAGTTACAAGTTTCCCTGTTTTTATTGCCTTTTTAATATCTTTTAATTGAGCAGATGCAAGTTCATTATTGAATATGTCAGATATATTAGATCCTATAATTTTTTCTTTAGGTATTAATGTTTTTTTATCATTTGAAACACTGAAGAAATCTAAACATATACCCTTTTTGTTGTAAATAAATATCAAGTCCGGAGTTGCATTAAGTATTGCATTAAACTTTTGATTCTGGCTAGTGTATTCAAGCTCAGCCATCTTTTTTTCATGAATGTCAATATTTGTACCCCTTATTCCCTCAAATTTTCCGTCAATAAAAATTGATTCAACATAAGTTTGAAACCATTTAAGTGACCCATCGGGCATCATCAACCTAAACTCATATTCACAAATTAACGGATGGTCGGTTTTTTTGAACTCCTCAAGGATAGAATTTACTTTTGAAAAATCTTCGGGATAAACCAGTGAATCAAAAAGTTCTCTTGTAGGAACAATTGAATATGGTTCATAACCAAAAATTCTATAGTTGTTCTCTGACCATCTAATGTTTTTTACTTTAAGGTCAATGTAAAAACTCCCGGAACGGCTAATTTTTTGAGCAATATTGAGAAGCATTTCATTTTCCTCTACATTATTTTTGTCTGAATGAGCGGACATTGTGAAATTTGAAAAATCACTTAATTTATTGTTATTTAAATGGTGCATAAGACAGCATAAAAGAATTTATACAACAATGTACGAAATTGTAATTATCCTTCAAAATTGGTACATTTGTTAATATGAAATTAACATAAGAACACATTATGAAATTTGAACTACCACAATTAAATTATGCAAATGACTCGTTAGAACCTGTTATTAGCAAAACAACTATCGAATTCCACTACGGTAAACATCACCAAACATATGTTACAAATTTAAATAACCTTATTGCAGGTACACAGTTTGAGAATTCCGATATTGAAACAATAATTAAAAATTCTGACGGAGGTATTTTTAATAATGCTGCACAAGTGTGGAATCATACATTTTATTTCAATTCATTCAAACCAAAGGGTGGAGGATTGCCTATGGGCGAATTGGCAGATGCAATCGACAATTTTTTTGGTTCTTTTGACAACTTTAAAAAGGAATTCAACGCGGCTGCTACAACATTATTTGGTTCCGGATGGGCATGGCTTGTGAAAGACGAAAAAGGTAATCTTTCAATTATTAAAGAAAGTAATGCCGGGAATCCTCTTACAAAAGGTTTAATTCCAATTTTGACTTTTGATGTTTGGGAACATGCTTACTATCTTGATTATCAAAATAGAAGGGCAGATTACCTTAACTCGCTTTGGGAAATAATTGACTGGGAAAAAGTATCTGCACGGTACTAATCAAATCCTTGACAATACTTGTTTTTTTGAATTTAGAGTCATTAAAATTGTTCTTACTGCCAAATGAGCAAAATATCCGGCAAGTAGGGCGTGGATACCTATAAACGGCTCTAGAGCGTAGTATATTGCGAAAAACGATATTGCAGATAATATCATAGTATTTCTTATAGACGTTGAAGCTGTTGCGCCAATATAAATTCCATCCCATGTAAATGCAATACAACTGATTAGAGGCATAAAAACCAACCATGGCAAGAACTCTTTGGACGCAGCTATTACTGTTATATTTGTAGTCATTAAACCAAACATCATACCTCCTGCCAAAAAATAAATAATAGTAGATGTTATACCAATTCCCATACTCCAAATAAACAAAACTTTAATTGTCTTTTTAAGCGATACAGAATCTTTTGACCCTATAAATCTGCCGGAAAGAGCTTCTCCTGCATACGCAAATCCGTCAATAAAATATGAATAAAGCAACATAAGCTTCATTATTATTGTGCTTACTGCAAGCAGTGTATCTCCATATTTTGCAGCATAGACAGTGAATCCGGAATAGATAAATAAAAAACTAATTGACCGTATCATAAGATTTCCTCCTGTTTTGAAAAAATCTTTCATTCTATGGAAATTCAAACTCTCTCTTAAATGAAAATATTTGAATAGCTTTTTATAATATGCTAAAAGAAGCAGTGTTGCAAGAATGAGTCCCGAGTATTGCGCAATGACTGTTCCATATGCTATGCCCCTAAAGCCCATCTTAGTGTGAACTGCTAATACATAACAAACAAAAATATTTACAACGTTTACTAAAATATCTACCACCATAGGACTTTTCGCATTTTGCATACCAAGAAACCAACCCTTTAATGCAAAAAGAGAGAGAGTCGCAGGGGCTGCCCAAATACGAATTAGAAAATATGTTTTTGCAAGATTTGCTACTTCAGGAGACGTGTCGACGATTAGTAGCGCAAATTTTACGAATATAAATTGGATTGTTAAAAGAATTAATGCAACAATCAAAGCTGTCGAAACTGACTGTTCCAAAGTTCTCACGGCTTCACGTAAATCTCTGCGACCATATGCCTGAGCAGTAATACCGGCAGTCCCTATACGAAGAAAACCAAAGTTCCAATACAATAGTTCAAACAACATTGTCCCTATTGCCATTCCTCCAATCATTGCAGCATTACCTAACCTGCCCGAAATGGCAACATCTACAATCCCAACAAGAGGGACGGTAATATTTGCCAGAATACTCGGTCCTGCAATATGTAGAATTTTTTTATTAATCCATTTGTCCATTCTTACTAACGATATTTCTCCTCTTCTTCAAGCATACTTAAGTAAGAAATGTATCTCTCTTCACTGATTTTGCCATCTTCAACGGCCTCCTTTACAGCACACCCGGGTTCGTGAGTGTGAGTGCAGGGAGCAAATCTGCAGTTTTCCACCAAAGGCAGCATTTCTCGGAAATAATGACTCAATTCCTCCTTTTTAATTTCTATTAATCCGAATCCCTTAATACCCGGGGTATCGATAATAAAACCGCCACTATGGATCGGATGCATTTCGTAAAAAGTAGTTGTATGTTTTCCCTGATTATGATAGGCCGATATATCTGCAGTCTTTATTTCAAGATTAGGGTCAAGAGCTTTTATTAATGTAGATTTTCCAACTCCGGATTGTCCCGAAAATAATGATACTTTCTCTTTACATAAATTCTTGAGAACATCAAGATTTTTTCCTGAAATGGCAGATATTTCAAGGATATTATATCCAATTGATTGGTATAAATTTTTAAATGTATTAAGTTTTAACAGATTTTCATTTTCGTAAACATCACATTTATTAACGACAATTGTTACCGGTACCCTGTAAGCCTCGCAAGTAACAAGAAATCGATCAATAAAAGCGAGTTTGATTTCAGGAAAGTCGATTGTTGTAACAAGAAAAACCATATCTAAATTCGATGCAATAATATGCGATTTTCGAGAAAGATTTGTAGATTTTCTAATTATATAATTTTTTCTTGGAAAGATTTTCACAATTACACCTTCTCCTTCGGAAGTTTCTTCATATTCCACGACATCTCCAACGGCAATTGGATTTGTTGTTTCACCTTCGTTGAGTCTTAAACGTCCTCTTACTGTACATTTAATAGGATTCCAGTCGGGTAGAGAACTTACGAGATAACTACTTCCGGTGTGTTTGACTATGATTGATTTTTTTCTTTCCATTTTTATAACCCGGACAAAGATAGAAAATTGTAGAAAAACGATTAACTTCGCTCCTTGATTTGACATAAATATGTATAAACAGGAAGATTTAGATAAAATAATCGAACAAAATATAAACTCTCTAAATTTGAATGGATCACCTGCCGAACTTTACGATCCAATAGAATATCTTTTAAAAATTGGAGGGAAAAGGATTCGTCCGAAAATTGCACTTACGACATTCAACATTTTCTCCGAAAAAATTGATGAATCAATAATTTTCCCTGCAATAGCATTGGAGATTTTTCACGGATTTACGTTAATACACGACGATATAATGGATAAAGCTCCAATGAGAAGAGGGAATATTACAGTTCATAAAAAGTGGAATGATAATATTGCAATTCTTTCCGGAGATGTTATGTGTATTAAATCCTATGAATACCTTTCAAAAGCTCCAAAAGATACACTTCCCAGAGTATTGAAGGTATTTACCAGAACAGCCGCTGAAGTATGTGAGGGACAGCAATTCGACATGAATTATGAAAATAAACTTGAAATATCGCTAGATGAATATATTAAAATGATTGGCCTTAAAACCGCCGTATTAATAGCTTGTTCTGCAAAATTGGGGGCAATTATCGGAGGTGCAGATGACAATATGGCCGATATTTTGTATGATTTTGCCTACC
>MTLD01001395.1_pt1 | contig 19063 bp, 17 predicted proteins | sample 1982471 | NCBI WGS metagenome assembly MTLD01 (sample SAMN05712604, study PRJNA340218) | biofilm metagenome | isolation source: sample SPM anode biofilm adapted to -50 mV | place: USA | collected 2012-02-03
GTACTTTTCTGAAACTGGCATTAGGTAGGTTTGATAGTCATCTGATCCAAAATAATGTTTAAAAACAGCCCATTTACCGTCGGGTGAAAAACTGAAATTTGCCCCACTTTCTGTAAAAAAGTGAGGCAGGCTGTTTCTGTCTTTAGTCCAGCCAATGATGGTTGTGCCTTTTTCACCGCCGGTCAGGAGAGCAAAGGGGTGGTGTGGATGGATATCTATATGTGAAAAGTCAATTTTGTCTTTATACTGTTTTATTACTTCTTCTAGTGGATGATGAGCAGGCTCAAGGTTCATGTTGAAAACGTGCAGCTTTTTTTCATCGAATTCCCATAAAATCACTCTGTTTTTTGTGGTTGTCCATGTAGTGCCCGACTCTTCCTTGAATTCCTTTATCAAGACCGGCTTATCACTGCTCAGATCAACTAATTGAAGAATATGGTCTACATCCCATGAACTTTTAGGTTTTGCTTTTTGAGACTCTATCTCGAAAATGAAATGCCTGGACCGGGCATCAGCTATGGCAATATTCTCGATATACTTGCTAACCGGGAAAACAATCTCGTATTCGCGGTGCAGTTTCTTCTTGAAGTCAAACAGATGAAAAACCCTCACCTGTCCAAAGCCAATCAGGTCTGGCGATATAACCGGCAGGTATTTGCCGCTGCCTACAATATCCTCTGCATTACGGAAATGCTTTTCCTGGTCGATCTTGCCTTTGGGAAAAGAGATGAGGGTGATGGCGTTTCCCATGTTGTTGCTGCCCACGGAGTTGTTCTGCGGAACCGGGAAGACCGATATGTCGCTGTAACCGCCGAACAGGCCGCCAATTTTGTGGGTTTGGGGTGGCAAGGCTACTGTTTTTGTCTGGTAGTCTTTTTCTTCATATAAATATGTGGATTCCATTTTTTTACCTCCATGGGCAATTGCATTAGTTAAAAACAGCGCGGTACAGACAATGGTCAGGCCGGTATGTTTTATGCAATTCATGACGTCTCCTCATAGTTTTCATGACCCTTGTTGGCTACCTTGATCCAGGCGGCTTCTTGGTAAATCTTTTTGATCTCTTTGGGTTCCAACTTTTTCAACACTTTCCTGACTCCCTTATCAGTTTGTCGTTTATTAATAATACTCTCCGCTATACGAAACACCTCGGTCTCCAACCTATAAAACCTGTAGGGGTTATACTGGGTAAAGTAAGGCCACAGGCTGGTGTCGAAGGAGTCCAGGAATGTCTTGGTCTCGGTACAGTAAGCCCAGAGGTTCTTCTTGTTAAACATCCCGTATGCATATGTCATATACCAGTCGGTGCCGAAAAGTACCCGGCTTCTCAGTTTCTTTTTGTGCTCTTCAGATAATTCGCCGGTGAAAAGATTTTTGAAATAATCACGGAATTTATCACTTGCAAAGGACGATGAAATATCGGTGTACAGATTGGGATAGTTGTTACTTGTGATCATATCTATGATCTGCTGGCTCCATTCAGGGCCGGGTTCTACAGGCCCGCCAAAGTGCGCAAGGCAAAGGCGCAACGTGTTTAATTTCTGAGGTTCTCCATCAAGCTCAACATTTGCATCCAATACCTTTTTCCAGGCATTGGGGGATACGAAGTGCTCCTCGAAATATTCTTTTGCATCGCGACCTTTCCTTAGGGCTTCCTCTTCCTGTTTATCGTCAAAGGGATGCTCGAAGGCGTAGAATTCATCAGCTTCATGGGATTTCGCGCCTCCGGGTGTGCAGTGATTCATGATCGGGATGCCGTTCTTGCAGCATCTACCGTAAAACTCCTTCAAAGTTGGCAGACGGCGTACGTCCCATGGACGATATCCCTGTGCTGTGTACATCTTGAAACCAAGGTAGAGCGCATTGTCACCCATTACCTTTGTGATTAGGTCGGCATTGACGTTTTTCCCCTTAAATTGCCATCGTCGGGGGTCGTAGTGAAACATGGGCAGGAATTTTAATGGATATTTTATGACAGCTTCTTCAGTCGATTTAAGCTGTTTCTCCCAGTTCTCATATTTATTAGTCTCAGAGGCGGACATCAGTACCGTGGCTGCCTCTATGCGCACATAATACTTAGATTTCGAGTTCTCCGGATCGCAGCAGTTGCCTATGATAGTACCCGTTTTTAGAGAATTTTTTTTATGGGCATTAAAGTCATCAATACTATCGATTATGACTGCTTCGGAAGAGTCGTCTAATTTTTTATAAATAGAACTTTTTCGTTGTTTGGGCCCCCCTAATGGGCTAAAAAATATATCATTATCTAGCACTAAGGTCTCCACCCATTTGCCGTGTACCGGGGTCCAATACCGGTCAGGCTTGGTGGGATCGATGATTTTGTCCACTTCAAACAGCGGATTATATATCCTTACACCGAAGTAGCCGTCGATGTGGCTGTATTCCATATCCATGGTCATGACAACACTTGAAAAGAACAGGTATGGCGCATTCTCATAAAGAGGGCAATAATTGGCATGTTTGAAATAATTTTCGACGACACTTATTCTCTTATCTATGAATAGTCCTGCTATGACATCAGTTGAATTAGCCTGCATGGAAACAAGATCAAGTACCGCGTTTTTTGTATAATAACCCTCCTGCGGGTCATCAGGTGCTTCGCTGAATACGCTTGCGACCTGCTTGACAGGCGTTATTGTCATCCACTCCAATAGTGTCAACAGGGCCCCGGCTAATTCGCCGCTACCCTCTATCATGCCACGAGAAAACTTAAAGCCGGACTGAACCGGTGAAAGAAGTCCCTGATTTCTTACGAATTGCACCGTGGCACAGCGTCCGCTCTGTATATGCATGTGGGAATCAATGATTACGGTGGGCTGCCAAACACTTATCTGATGTATTTCCCCGCAAAGCATATCCGGTTTGACGAATTTCAAAACAGCGCCTTTGGGGTCATTCTGTTCAACTTGTTTCTTCGTTATTCTGGTTTCTGTCATTTCTATTTTTTCGATTGACATACTATGTCCTTGTTATGTTTCGATTGGCTTAACAACAGCGCTATCGTTATGAAAAAGATGGTATTTGTTGTTCAATTTGGCACTTTCCGGCTCAAAGGTGATCTCGAAATTCGCATTTGCTTCCTTATCCTTGATTTGGATATAACCGTTAGCGTCTGTGGTCATATCAACAATGTTGCCGTCCGGCATTTTGATTTTAAGTGCTCTGTTTGCTATCGGCTTATTCTTACTGTCGCAGGGTTTGAAGCACTTCTCTTTTTTATCGTATGCATCCCATGAAAGATGTTCAATCACCGTACAGCAGAAGTCTGCTACGTTAGGTGATACTGTTTGTGTCGTTTGCGAATTGTCGGCTACCGTCTCATTGTTATTTCCCATTTTTGTGCTCCTTTGTTGCTAAGGTGCCGTTACATGGCGTTTTTATTATTTTGCGTCATTGGGTCGGAGTTTCGACATGCCCCTTTCCCTTCTATCTTGATATCGAATGAGCTGTTGATAAACTCGGCCTTACCACCAGTCGTGCCCGAACTGACTCCTTTGTTGCTGCCAGGTTCATCGCCGGTGCTTGTCTTGTAGCAACATCCTTCTACTGCAGCCATGTTACCACCGACCTTTACAGACTTTGTGCCATCGGCAAGCGTGGATGATCTGGCAGTGTTGGTATATGGTATTGGCACGATTGAACTACCCACAGGAGTCAGGCATACATCCGGACCGCTTACAACTACAGCGCCGCTGCCTTTATTGGTTATCCCCTGGCTGTTTGCAAAAACTGTTGAATTTCCCATGTTGGTGTTTCTCCTAAAGCTGCCCTGCACGCTGTATTTTTATTTACCAAACAGCTTTTGCCAGAATCCGCGCTTGGATTCTCCAGGTTTCAGGCATTTCATCGCACCTGCTTTATCATCCCATTCAGCACCTACTAGAATTGTTTCACCTTTTGTATTGTGGGTGAGACAAAAATCAGAGACATAGTTACATTCATTTTGGCCTTCTTTTTCCCATGACGTCAGTACGTCCAAACGCACTTGATAAGGTGTGTCAAAGCGTAATGGTTCTGCGGTTCTGGTCGCATTCATTCCAGGATTGGGAACTCCGTATTTGATGCAGGTTGCTGGTGTGTTTGGGTCCAATAAACCTTTTCTAAAAGGGTCCGACAGACCAATCTCCCAACCTCCTCTATGGTGATCATCTAATACATCAAGATAACCAAATGCATAGGTCTTTTTTTTGAGTATTTCCTTGTCCTGTGGATAAGAAAAACAGGGTTGACCATTTTTCAGGGATATAACCACATTGCCACTCTTAGGTGGCTTCATGGCGTAGCTAGTTACAGGGATTGACGCTAATAACACCAGTATCAGGCAGTGGTAGAAATTTGACATATTTTCATCCTTGTTAATAAATATCACATTCGTTATTTTGACCCGCCCGGCAGAAGCGCGACAAATCTGGGTTCTTTCAAAAACTCCGCTAGAATATGCTCAAGAAATGGAAGTCTAGAGGTATATAAAGGATCTCCAAGGTATTTTGCTCTATAGTAATGCTCAATGATGTCTCCCTGCTGTTCCATGTTAAAATCAGAGAATTTCTTGTTATGGTCGGTCTTAGGGTGATATCCATATACTTTATTCTGACCACGTATCTTTGCCGCTATCCCATACAATGCCCCTTTAACCACGATTCTGCCTCGGTAGCCACGATTCCATTGCCACACATGCGTCATTTCATGAATGAACAATCCTTTGTCTTTAATGTCTAGTGCTTTAGAAAAATCTTCTTGAAATTGACCTATTGGAAAAAATATCTCACCATTAGGAGTCATTGCGGTGTCCTTATCCTGTAGGCCAAAGGGCAACCAATCTCCTTTGTGGACATATACTTCAGTGTAGAATATTGAATTCTTGAAAATAGGACGGCACATTGCAATTTCACCGGAGGTAAGTTTGCGTGCTGTGCCTTTTACCGTTACTGTTTTGACAGAACTGCCGACGTTGACATTGTTGGTGGCAACCCCGGCGGGTTTGATTTGCTTAGTCCGCGTTCCCGGTTTTACTCGATTCTTTGGACATAACGGCTGAATGCGCTCCGAAGCGACAAACTCAACCTTTTCAATGGGCTGTTCTTTGTTTGCGCTTTTGATACGTTTCGATTTGCCCTCATTGTCTGTCGTTCCGCTTACTGTTCTGCCATCACCCAGTGTCACGATATAGTCGGTGTTGGAGAGCGGTTTCCCTTCTTCCGAAACAAACAACAACTGTTCATCAAATTGCTTGCAGCCGCATTTGTGAAACCCTTCGTTGTTATGATCGGCGCTGTCCCATCCCAGACGCTCATAGATCTCGCAACCGGTCTGGGCATCGCGAAGTTCCGAACCCTTGACATCGTTCTTTCCTGTCGAATAATTCAGAAACGTCAATTTATCGAAGTCATCTCCAAAGGCCGCTTTGTAGTCGCTGATAATCTTGAAACGCTGCTCACAGCGTGTGGTTTTCAGTTCACCAACAGTGCTTTCCATGTTCTCCAGGGTGGTTAGAACTTCCATGTCTTCCTCGCTAATTACGATCCTAATTCAATGTTCCCTGTTTCCGGCAATCATCCCTTTCCCAAAACCACTGCCCCACACGAGCCGTGGTCATCGGAACAAAACATCAGGACCGGTGATTGCAACCATCCGCGGACAAAACCCTGTGCAGCTATGTTTGCCATCACCGTGCCGCTGGCAGCACCGATATCACCGTAGCAATTGGCCGGGGTCCAGAGTTGCCGCTGCTCATGGCGCTCTTTGAAACAGCGCATGTCGGCCATGCCCCACTCCAAGGCTCGGGAATTCTCGCCGTTCAGGTCACCGAACACTGTGCGGATCTCTTTGTCCTGTACATCTTTCAGCGCATTATGACAGGCATCCGTCAGGCCGCTGTTAAGGCTTGCCACACGTGCTGCGCGCGGTGACGGTTCCTTTGCCAAACCAAGAGCGGTGATACGCGCCAGTATCGGTCGTTTTTCCTGCTGTGCCTGCGCTAGGTCTTCGATGATTATGAAACCAACCGCTTCACCGGCAATCAACCCGTGATGACGCCCGTAGCTGACGGATTTCAGGCGGCCGGCCTGTTCGAACCAGCTCAGGGTCGAATCTCGTAGTAATGAATCAATTCCTCCAATGATACACATGGATGCTGGATCACTTCCAACCAGCTCTGCTGCTCTGGCAATGGCGTACGGCATGGATGCGTTGCCCTGCGTGATAACATCAAGTTCGACCCTTTCAGCCCAATCCTTCATGACCAATTGCAACGAGTACATGCAGCTTTCCTCAAATCGTTGGCCTGGACGTTCCTCGGAAGATACCCCCATGAACAGATGAATTTTTGCAGGGCGACGAGCCTCATTCTGAAAATAGTCTCTCAGCAAGTTTTCAAGGCACTTCAGCGCGATGTTGCTGAGACGCGAAGCGGTGTCGTGGTTGCCCTCCTCAATATCCCTGATACGCGCAACGGTTATGGGATTGCCGTCACGGTCCGGATAGCTGTCGTACTCCGACAGACGGGAAACTCCTGCCCGGACAGAGGCTGCGGTCATGCAGCCGTCATGCCCCACGGCGGTAATACTGTTTACTGCTGTAATCGCCAGTTGCTTCATATGCTACCTGTTGTTGCAAGCTGTCTGCATCCATGCGCCCGCACAGCAAACAACGGCCGGCCGGGTTGAATGATCGCCAGTTCGAGCGCGGCGGCTGATCGTTGTTTTTGGAGTCCGGTTTTCAGGATGTGCCGAAGATGGTCCACTGTTACAGGTTTGCCGAGGATATAACGGGTGCCGACCGGGTAATTGCCTTTGTTCTTATCCCACCAGTTGGCTATCAAAGCGGTATTCGGCCAAGGCAGGTTCTCGTCGTCATCCAGTGCTATGTTGTCATCTTTCGGATCGTCGTTTGGCCCTGCATAAAAACCTTCAGGCAGTGCACCGTTCATCTCTTCAAGCTCGTTGTCGATACCGGTGATCAAAGTAAAAGCTTCGCCGGCAACGCGGGCAAGCGTTGGAGTCTTCATCTGCTCGATGAGCCAGGGGACAAGGACGGCGTCACCGATAATTCCTGCACCGATGGTTGCAGACCGGATGGTGCCAGACGAATCAGCAAGCTGCTTCTGCCAGGAGAGGGCGGCGGGCAGTTCCATTCGCCGCAAAGCAGCATTCATGGCTTTTTCCCTAAAGGGCGATTCCGGTACTACAAAGTCTTTCAATACTTCGACTGCACCAGAAATACCGGCAAGAGACGCGGACCAGGCAGCGGCAAAACGGATTTCGTCATCACTGTCCGTCAGCAGATCCGGCAGCATATAGTTATCGAGTTCGTGGCTTCTGCCCAATTCGCCGTAGGCACGAAGAGCGCGGGCAATGAGTAACGGATGAACATCGCATGCGGCTTTATTAAGATGGTCCCCGGGGTCGTGACGGTGGACAGCGCTTGCTGCTATGCCGATGTAACGGTGAAAAGCAGATTTTTCAGAGAGCAAATGTTCTATACTTGGCGCGACCTTTTCGTATGGTAACCAGCCAAGGGCGGAGATCAGGACGCGTGCCTTTTTCTGATCATTCCCGGCCGCTTCCAGCACGCTCTGAATGCGGGTTTCGTCACCGCTTTCAAACGCCAGCACAGCCACTGGAAAAATTGTTTCCGCATACTGACCGTCAAGGGCCTTTTTGCTGATATCCCAGCCAGCCTCTCCTGCCACGCGAAGACCGTCAATGTGGGCCTCCAGGCGCTCATCAAGTTGCATCAGATCCCGAAGCGAGAAATGAGGCGCACCAACGGCCCCTGAGCGGAGAACCCATAGGAATGCCGCTTCATCGGCAAATTGGGAGATTATGCCTTTTGTCAATTGATTGATATCGAGCCGCCTCTGATCCTGTTTTCTCCCGAGGAATGGCTGAGCACATAGTCGCCCTTGATCAGGACTTTGCCGGCTTTGGTAAGGGTGATACTTGCTTTTCCGCAACTCAAAACGATCTCGTTCTCAGCATCAAAAGAAAGCCGTTTCCCGTCTATGGTTGCTTCTTGCTGTTTTTCAACTTCAAGGGTCGTGTCGGCAGGTTCTGTAATCTCCTCAATCAGGGAATACATGGTGTCAACAATGATGGGGTATCTTGGGTCGTTGTTATCAAATGCGAGCAAGACTTCCCGCCCCTTCGGTTTGTTTGTGCCAAGGAGTTTTGCGTTGGATGTGGATGTGGTTCGGGCGGCAATCGGCCCCAAGCTGTTGCCGGTAAAATCGACGAGGACAAGACCACTCTCGTTGATTCCAACAACCCTGCCAACGCGTAATCCCTCGATGGGAGCGGCATTTTCCTCAAACTGTAAGGTTGTAACGTGCGCTTTTTTCACAACAAATCTCCGAACCACGGTAGACAACACCTTAGTTGCTGTAAATTTTGCTGGCCTTGATGGTAATGCTGCTGCCATCCATGGTGATAGTTGAAGAACCGGCTTTAAAGGTGATTTTTGGTGCTTCTATGACGTATTCGTTTGCTTTTGAATAGTACTTCCCGCTGATGAACTCAGAGAGGTCTGCTCCGATGTTGGTTGTTCTGTTGCCGACAACGTTCTCGGCCATGGTTGCGCCGACAAAAACGGCTTTGGCCAGTCCTACCTCCTCGGTCTTTGCACCGGCAACCGTCTCGTTCATTATCCCGCCGACAGAGACCTGATACAGACCGCCGATGGACAGCTCCTTGGCCGCACCAATGGTTTCCATGGAGTTGATTCCCACCGTTTCCGTTTTGAAGGCACCCACGGTCAAGGTCATGTTGGCGCCGATGGTCTCTGTGTGGTTTGCTCCTACCTGGATTGACTTGTTGACACCGATGGATTCGCTCTGATTCATGACGACATACTTTGAGCGGTCGTTGCCGACAGTCAATGTCTCGTCATGTCCGACCCTCTGCCCCTTGTCATTCTTGATCAGGATGTTCCAGTCCTTTTCGCCCTGCAGGTAGACCTCTTCCGAGCCGATTTTGTCTTCAAAGCGCAGTTCGTTGAAATTGTCTGCAGTCCCGCCCGGGGTGCTTCTGGTCTTGATGCCGCTTTGGGTTTTGTTGGCTGGCAGGCTGTAGTTGGGCTGTTTGGCTTCGTTGACGACGCTGCCGGTGATGATCGGATAATCCATGTCGCCGTTGATGAAGGAGACCAGTACTTCGTCGCCGACACGCGGGATAAACTGGCTGCCCCAGGTTGTGCCGTTCCAGAACTGGATAGTGCGCAGCCAGCAGGAGCTTTTCTCGTCCATTTTGCCTTCACGATCAAAATGAAACTGCACATTGACGCGGCCATACTCGTCAGGCCAGATTTCTTCGCCTTTGGGTCCGGTGACTATGGCGGAGAGCAGACCGGGGACCATGGGCTTCCCGTGGCGTTGTTCGGGCCGATAGGTTACGGATGAGGGAATGACTAAGAAGATGTTGCTATACCCAGGGGTAACATCCTTGGGGGCCTCCTCTTTTAGGACAGTCGGCTGTGCCCCACCATGTGCAACTCCGAAAATAAAATATTCCTTATTGAATTTAGAGTTCATGTGGCCGGTCAACTGGAATGTCGAGCCGGAGGTTAAGCTGGTACAGTTGCTTACGCCCCTTCCCTTTTCCTTCAGTGCGGCAATGGAATCTAGGCGTATTTTAGCGAGGCGGTCACCTCTATCCGTTTTGCCGTAACTGCCTGGATAGCTGTAAACCTCAAATGGTGCGTCCGTCTTGCTGTCTTCGCCCTTAAACTCTGTTTTCAGGTTAATCGACGGTGTCTTGAAGTTATAATTTGTATGAGTAAACTTTTTGGGTCTCAGTCGGTCTGAATAGTCGAATGAAGAGATGCTTACCGCGCTTGCGCTCACCATTCCTCCGCTGTTGAACGGAATGGATGTATCACCCTTGATGTCCTGATAATAGGCCTCTGTATCGCAGAAGATCAGGACATGCTTGTCTTTGTAATGCTCAAAGAAATAGAAGATGCCTTCTTTTTCCAGCAGCCGGGAAATGAAATGCAGGTCGGTTTCGTTGTACTGGATGCTGAATTTATTGAAGATGTCTTCTTGCTCCAGTCGAAACTCATAGAGATCGGAGGTTATGTCGCTTTCCTCAAGTATCGTTACGATGATGTCCTGGAGTTTCATATCCTGAAAAATCCGGCAGTTTTGCTTCAGGGATAACAGCCACAGCGAGGGAACCAGTTGCGCCTCGTATAGGTGAAAACGGCCATTCATGCCGGTATACCTGAATTTGCGGATGATGCCGTGGAAATAACGATCGGGGCCATTTGCCACATTTGGATTAATTATAGTCAACAAACCCTCTTGGCGAATAACGTCCTCGTAAGGAATAATGTCTTCACTGCTGCTGACTAGTACTAAATTTACATCAGATAAAGTAGAAATATTCTCAACTGCTTTAAAATTCAGTACAGACACATCATAGTCCACATCTATAAACTCAAATATGAATTGTGCGCTGCTTGCTAACATTTTGACTCCTTTGTCGTGCATTAATGTGCATCAATTTGTTATAGACGACATGTAGTTCAATATATTAAGCGTAATCACATGACAGATTAGATTTTAACTCGGCACATTTTTTAGTGGCAGCCATTGATATAAGCTTGCAAATAAATGCCAAAACCAGCGAGAAGAATGAAGATAATTATTATTACTATTTTGAAATAAGGAGATTCTATCATGTATGTTTTATTCTCAATGGTAATTGGTCTGGTAAACCATTTTTTGTACATGCGAAATAGCATAAAAAATATTAGAGTCGCAAAAGCCCCCTCCAGCAAAGAAATATCTCCTTTTATTGCAGCACCGACACTTATAATCAAAAAAAAGACTGTCCCAAGTATAGGAATATATGACTTGCGACTATTTGCATGAGTGATGGTAGTTTTCGATCTAGTGGCACATGTTCTGAACAAGCATAATATTAAATAAAATACTAGTGTAAGAACAATAGCCCGCTCAAGAGAATAATCACCATTGATTGCAACATCAGCAATTATGCTAATAGTAAATACCGCTACATTTATAAGAATAGTTGTAAGTGGATTACTCATTTGCTTGCCTTTTTAGCTTTTTTCTTTGAACCTCGAGACCATACATTATATGAGGTAAATGCATCGTTTGGCGTTATGTAAAGGGACGTAGCCAAATCAGCTCCTATAAAAAGCTTTGGTAATCTCAATTCGTCGAGAGCATAACTATATTGTGTAAGTTCTATTCCACTGGGGGTGAACGCCTTCGTAACTGTTGGGGCCATTTTTGTGAGTGAATACCCTGAAATAAAGACATCTATTGCATAGAACGCAAAGGAACCAAAATCTTTATTACCTAAAGCCATTGTTGAGATTTTTTCGTAGCCCTTTTTAGCAAAATTCCAATTTCTATCTCCTCCATCAATAACGTTAGCCAAATCTCCTATTGAACCTATATAGTTTCCGGCGCCATGAAAACCTATAAGAAAATTCCTAGACTCAATGGCTGCGCCAATTTCTGTAACGCCTGCAATAATACCAATTTCAGCTTTAATAGCTTTAATCGCCCTGTCTTCAGCTGCGCCACTTTTGACATCTTCCTTAACGGTTTCCCAATATAGGGACACATTAGATTTAAATTCATCCAATCTATTGTTAGTTGAGAATCCTGTTAGTTTCACATCAAATACCATTTGTCACCTCGGAGGTTGATATCCACAAAGATATATTAAAAAGAAGCTTCCAACAAATATCGGAATGTTAGAACTACTTTGAGTCATTATTTTATGTTTCACAAAGCATTACAGCACACATCGATCCCCAAACCTCGTAGGCCATTCAAACCGGTAACCCTTGCCAATCTCCTCAACAACAAGCCGAATAAAGCAGCTCTGCGTGACATACCCACCCAAAAACCGTTCCAGAACGGAGCTAAACAGATACAGATCGCCCGGCCCGGCAAAGTGGTCGCCTTGCAGCTTGAGGAGAATTTCGTAACCCCTGTACATGCTGTGGCCTATCAATCGGTCAGCCTGTTTTGCGTCGATTGAAACAATGCCGTCAATTCTCCTGTTATTTGCCATGACAGCGACCTGATGCCGACTGTTGGAGTTTACAAAGAGCTTCAGGATTGCGCGAAAGCTGTCGACCGAGTCCAGAGAAACACGGTTCAGCGAAAAACCTGAGAGGAGGCTCCATTGCCGATTCTGTTGGCTATCCTGAAAAACAGCTGAACTTATCTCCTTGATATTTCTCGGTTCAACAAACTCGGGAGTGCTTCTGGTTGAAAAACTCACATCACCGATGCCGAGTTGCTCGGGCAGAGTCCCGTTGGTGCAGGTAAGATCGATGCCGAGCTTTATTCTGGGAGTGTCGGACTCGTCAGTATGGTGCGGAATTGAAATAAATGTATCGAATCCGTCTCTCATGGTAGATTTACGTTGAGATATCTGGCAGGTACGACTGCTGCCTTTGGACTGAACTGTCGTATTTTGCATGTCATAGATTATCTTTGCGGACCTGTTTTTGGCCAAGCCTTCAACCCGGCCCACCGAATAAATTTGGAAATGATCAGCAGGCTCTCCTTCCGGGTGTATTGCCTGATTCCCGAGATCCGAGATGAAGGATATTGGTCTGGCCTTATGCTCAAACAGGTTGATAACAGGAGTAACGGAAAACGCGAAACTCTTCTCAGTGATCTTCGGTACGGCCAACGGGCAGGCGGCCAGTTCGAAGTTGATCTCAAACCGGGAACCAGTGCCAAGTTTTTTGCACTTGTCCAGGCCGGACAGATCCATGAACAGGAACTTGTCCGGAAACAGAAAATATTCCTGCAGGATCAGATGACCCGGCATATAGCCCTTATCTTTTGTGAGTATTGATTCGCCAGCGGCAAAACCGACCGCTTTCAGGCAATCCGCGGCAATCTCGATAGAAGTGTCGTTATCGGGCGATGTTATGACAATCCTCTTCAGGTAGCGCATCAGCAGCAGGTACAGGTCACAGGCCGCCGGATATTCGTCACCGAGAAAAAAACGCAGGGTGTCTATTTTCCAGGCGGAAACGGTGATGCCGTTTAATTCGCATTGCAACACGATAGAGGGTGCTTTGCCTGATGGATGGATGAATGAAGCTCCAAGCAGCGTCAGAGGATGCACGGTCACATCGAAGCAGGTCCGGAACCTGCATGTGGTTCCCTGTAGCGGAATCGATGCCACCTCGGCACCGGCAGGAAGCAACACTGATTGTTTCAGTTCCGGCTTATGGGTGAAGGCAACGATGGTGGTTGCGGGGATTGGTCGTAAATCCCAAGGGTGAAGAGCATCGGTCAAGCCATGGATCACCTCCGGAAAATCGTCCTCGATCTTCATCCGCAGATGGGCATTCAGGAAGGCGGTGCCCTCCAGCAACCGCTCCACACCAGAGTCTGCCATGTGACCGCTGACCAGCGGGGCCATGTCGGGGTGGGCCTTGATGTAGTCGTCTGCCAGATCCCGCAATAGGGCCAGTTCCTTTTTGTAATAATCGAGCAGCGTAGGCGGTTCGGTGCTTTCCGGCGCATCGTCGAACTCGTCTTTGGCAGGTGCGGGTGCTTTTGCCTTGGAGTGTGCCGGGGAAAATATCGTGCTAACCGCTCCCAGCGTATCACCAGCGAAACACCAGGTATTCCACCCCAGCCGCGGCCCGGCTGCATCGCCCAAGGTGATCGGCCTGGCCTCATGGGCAGCCAGGGTAACCTTCAGGTCAAAGTCAAAGGGATCAAGGACGTACAGCCTGATCAGGCCCAGCAGCTTGTCGTGTTGCGGCGTGCCGGGCAGGAAACTGTCGAACTCCTGTTTCTTCAGCGGACCGACCAGGATGCGGAACTTGCCCATGCGGTCGGCAATCTCGCTCCCCAGGACAGTATCCACCCCCAGCCTCATGCCGGAAATCCCCAGGCTCATCCGTTGATCGGCAGGGATCGGCACCTTGCGCAGAAGGCACTGTTCCACCTCCAGCCTGCTTACTCCCAGCGCGTCCCGCAACAGGGTTTGCAACCCTTCGGCCGAGCGGGGGAACTGGGTCAGCAGCCCGGCATATCGCACCAGGGACCAGGCATCGGGCACACTGGCGCGCAACTCCTTCTCACCCAGTCCGATCAGGCAGAACAGCCGCTCACGGTCCGGCAGATTCTTCTCTTCCTCCATACGGATGAAGATCCGGTATTTGCTCCAGCAGGCAAAATAGAGCTGATATAGCCGCTGCTGGAGGATATCCAGAAAATCGCGGCTGACCGAGGAATCGTTGGCCGCCTCATCCATCAGATCTTCGGTGTAAAAGGCCGGCAGGGGTGAAGATGAACCGTACAGCCCCAGGAAAGTAGCCGTGACCAGCAGGTCGCGATCATCCTGCTCTATTCGGGCCACATCGGCCGCCGGAAAGGCGAAGGAGAGATCGGGCCGGACCCGGACCCGCTCCTGCCAGGGGATCTCCGGCAGTTCATACTCGCCACCGCTGCCCAGCACTGTCCGGGCCAGACGCATCACCTGGGGAAAGGAGAATTCGTGGCCGTTGTGCAGCAGGTCGCTGATTATCAGAGAAGGTGTCTGCCCAGGCGTGTCGGCCACTGTAGGCTGCCTCCTCTCATGGATTCATTGATAGTCAGCCGGGTAAAGGTGTTCAGAGAGGCATATCTGCCAAAAAAGTTGTCCAGCACGCAGCCGAACAGATACAGGTCGCCAACTCCGGCGAAATGATCCTGGCGGACCCGGATGCCGATATCCCTTCCTTTCATGGCAATTCCCGAAACCATTTGCTCCGCCGCGTTAATGCTGAGCGACTCGATTCCCGCAATACGTTTGAGATTGGCTCCCGTCGCGGCCCCTGAGCGGTTGTCGGGGAAAACATAAAGTTCGAGCAGGGTCCGCAGGTGCTCGACATTTCCTAGCGAGAGATGATTCAGATAGAGATGTGTCGTGAGCTGCCAGAGCTGGTTCGGTCCAAAGGGAGGCAGCACCCTGGGTGTTATGGCAGTGATGTTGCGTAATGAAACCATATTTGGCAGGTCAGATACCGGGAGGCAGATATCTCCGATATGCAGGCTCTCGGGCAGGACGCCGTTGGTGCAGGTCAGGTCGATGGAGAGTGTTTCCGAATCTGCCGGCGGGATTGTCCCTGGGAAGACAATGCTCAGGCGGACATCCACGTTGCTGCCGTGTGGCGATTTTTCCTGAACGGTATGGTAGAGAGGTTCTCCGTCATGGTCCGCGCCGAACTGTTCAAAGGCGTGATAGCGCCGCTCCACCCTGTGTTCACGCGAAAAGCCGGCAACACTGTCGACAGACAACACTTGATAATGTGCCGGGTTTGATCCGGCGGGCCGTACCAGATAACTGTCCCCGCGATGATCGAGTGAGATTGGATAGGCTTGGTGGCTGAAAATGTTTACCGCCGGTACGCAATGCAGGGCAAAACTTTCCCGTCTGATGCGAGGAGGCCCCGCAGGGAATTCATTGAATTCAAAAGCGATGGTGAAGCTTGAGCCTTCTCCGCGACAGTCCCAATTCTCCCAGCCGGACAGCTCGAAAAACAGGAACTTTTCGGGTGCGGTAAAATATTCCTGCAGGAGGCGATAGCCGCTGAAGGCGTGGGGCGGGTACGGCAGCAGTGCTTCATTTTCGGCAAAACCGGTTGATTTGAGACAGCTTGGCGGCAGTACCATGGCAGCGCCACCTTCGGCAGGGGTCAAGATGATCCGCTTTAGATGCCTGCTGAGCAGCAGGTACAGTTCACTTGCCGAGGCATGGTCGCCGGAAAGGGAAAAATGGAGTTTTCCCGGCTGCCAGTCGGCGAGTGATGTGCCGTTTAAGGCCAGGGAAAGCCTTATCTGGCCGGAATTTCCTGATTGCCTTACCAAATCGGCATCAACAAGCTCAAGCGGATGCACAGCTGTGTCGCAGGTCGTGGTAAAGCGGCAGGGGGTGCCGTCCACAGGTGCGGAGGCAACAACAGTGCCGGCCGGAATCAGCACTGTTTTGCGCAATGAGGTGTTGGGAGTGAAGGCGATAATGGTGCTGGCAGGAATTGACCGCAGGTAGTGGGGCAATACCAGCTGCGTCAGTTTGTTGATCAACTCGGGGAAGTCGGCGTCCAGTTTGCGGCGGAGCATGGCGTTCTGGTAGACGATCGCTTCCAGAAGCCGCTCGACGTCGGGATCGGCCATTTCTCCTTCCAGCAGGGGCGCAAGTGCCGGATTGGCAAGCGAGAACTCGGCTGCGAGTTCTTTCAACAGTTTCAGTTCGGCATTATAAGGATGATTCGTCAAAATTCCCTCAACTCATCGGCAAGCCGTATTCTGTTTGTAATCACTTGTAAATTTTTATTCTGCCATCAATATCGACAACGGTTTCCAAAAACACCTTGCGGTTATCCTCCACACTCAGGGCCGCCATGATCTGAAAGCGGAGCGTGAGGGTTTCGTCCTCGTCAGGCATAAAGGTCACGGATGTGCCGGACAGCCTCGGCTCATATTTGTCTATGGCGGTCTTGATGCTTGCCTCGATCTCGCGGATCGATTCAGGATAGGTTTGCAGGAAATTCAGGAAGTCGGGTATGCCATAGTCAGCGGCCAGCAGAACGTTGCCCTGGCGGGTATTGAGAATGCGCTGCAAGTGAGCCAGGACAGAGTCGATGCTATGTCGCTGGTTCTTGCCGCCACGCCGCAGGGGGTTGCGTTCGAACGAGCGGATTCGTTCCAGTAAACGTTCTTCGTACATGGTTTGATTCTCTATTTCATGAGGCCCTTCCTGATTACAGAAAGGGCCTCAGTGTCAATAAGTCTTACTTCGGTACGGCCCAGGAATCTTCGGCTTCAATGCCGTCTGCTTCCCATGTCCACTTGATTTTCTTGTATGTGAAGGAGATGTCTTCCATGTGGCGGTAGGGTTCGTTGCTTGCCAGAAGCGTAATAGGCATGGAGGGGCGGATGGATACGATGATGGCGTCTTCCAGGACGTGGGTGAAATAATGCTCTTCGGTGCCTTGTTTGGTAATCCTGTACCATTTTACGGTCACTTCTTTCAGGTGTTCACCGGTGCAGAGCGCCTGGTAGAGTTTTGGCGAGCTCTTGTCAAACTCTTTTGTGATGGTCAGTGGGCCATGAACGCGTTTGCCGGTGGCAAGTCCATCGGTCGGGCTTCGCGGAATGCTGACATCATGACCCATTCCGTAGACGAGGATGGTCCCCTCGCGTCCCTTCATGTCGCAGGAACCGTCGATTTTACCTTGTTTTTCACCCGTGAGGGTGAGGTGAGCGGGCATTGCCATTGATTTACTCCTCCTTTGTAGTTTTGAGACGCCGCAAGACAGTGTCTTCTGGTGGTGCAACTTAAATATCTACCTACGAATTTCTATTGTTTCAGTGCTCCCTGACCAGCCAAATCAGCTGCTTGTTTGGATTTCAAAGATACAACCTCATTGCAAAGCCAATAGTTTAATCCTCCACCGAGTAGGACTCTTTTAGCCATTCTTTGCAGTTCTTTCTTAACATCATTAGGAGTGAGATACACTCCAGGCCTTGGAACAAAATCAAATGCTGTTGAACAGGTTTTGCTTTCATTAAGCATATTTGTAACAACACCCAACAACTCCTCATTCATTTCCCAATGCGCTGTCAGGGCTTTGCTATAAAAGGCTTCCACTACGGTTCGCAAGTCTTGTTGTTCGGATGGACTCAGGGTTGACATGTCTATTTCTCCATTCCATTGACGGAGGTAATTGAATGTATAATTTGGGCGAAATCGGTTACAGAAAGATCACTCTCAATTCTGATGGCGGCATTGGGACGTCCCGTGTCAATGACCCAAGCGAGGTTTCTGTAGGGGGGGCCTCCGTTGGGGAGGTAATAGATTTTTATTTTACCCTTGTCATAAACAAAGGCTTCCTTACCGCCCTCCATAAAGCCCTTTTTAATCCACATCAATCTGTTTAAAAAATCTCTGTCATATTTGCTGGTTACGTCACTGTCTTTTAGCGTCTTGGTAAAAATAATCTCAAGAGCTTCTGATAACGAGACAGGCTTTGAGGTTAATTTGCTCATTCGAAAGGTTTCGTCTGTTTCTGTGCAGATTGCGATATGCGGGGCGGTTTCATATCGGAAGACGGTTAAGTCGTGGCCGATATCGATTCTGGTGACATTTGGAGGTATTTCAATAAACATGGAGCCTATTCTGATTTTCAAATTTTTAGGTTCTGTTTTATCTTCCAAAGCAACTTTTACCGCGACCGCAGAGCAGCCCTGCCCTTCACATGGTGGAAGAATGTCACGTTTTATGTCGTCTGCCAGGGCAACATTGATTGACATCAGGGCGATTGCCGATAATGCAGTTAATAGTCTCATGATAAAAGCTCCCTTGATCAGCTATTCTGAGCCCTTATCCAGCTTGCCGACCAGTGACAAGGTGAAATAGGCGCCCATATATTTGAAGTGCGGCCTGACCTTCAGGGAGACCCGGTACCAGCCCGGCTCACCCGGCACTTCCTCGACGCCTATCTGGGCTTGCCGTAGCGGCCTGCGGCTTCTGACGCCGGGCATGGGGTTGTCCATGTCGGATACGTATTGGCGAATCCAGAGGTTTAGTTCCTGCTCCAGGTCGGCCCGTTCCTTCCAGGTTCCGATATGCTCGCGCTGGATCACCTTGAGATAGTGGGCCAGGCGGCTGACAATGAACATGTAGGGGAGCTGCAGGCCGAGCTTGTAGTTCAGTTCGGCTTCCTTGCCTTCTTTGCTGATGCCGAAGTATTTTGGTTTCTGGATCGAGTTGGCCGAGAAGAAAGCCGCATTGTCACTCCCTTTGCGCATGGTCAGGGCGATGAAACCTTCTTCAGCCAGTTCGAACTCGCGCCGTTCGGAAACCAGGACTTCGGTCGGAATCTTGGTCTGGATAGCGCCCATGGCTTCGTATTGATGAAGAGGCAAGTCCTCGACCGCACCGCCCCCCTGGGGGCCGATGACGTTGGCGCACCAGCGATATTTGGCAAAGCTGTCGCCGACGCGGGAGGCAAATGCAAAGGCGGCGTTACCCCAACTGTAATTCTC
>MTLD01001680.1_pt2 | contig 19015 bp, 18 predicted proteins | sample 1982471 | NCBI WGS metagenome assembly MTLD01 (sample SAMN05712604, study PRJNA340218) | biofilm metagenome | isolation source: sample SPM anode biofilm adapted to -50 mV | place: USA | collected 2012-02-03
GGCGGGGGAGGGGAGAGGGGTGGGGAGAGGGGTGGGGAAAAAGGCAGAGCCGGTAAGAATTTTTGACTTGGAACTACTTAGATGTTAGAGAGATGTACATGAAAGAGATGATCGACTACCACTGCCACCTGCTTCCCGCCCTGGACGACGGAGCCACTGACCTCGACGAGTCCCTGAAGATGGCCCGCATCCTCCACCAGTTCGGCTTTTCCACCGTTTACTGCACCCCACATCTGATCAGTGGCTGCTACGAGAACGACCCGCCGCGGGTGGGGCGCACCACGCAGATCCTGCAAAGCCTGCTGAACGAAGCCGGCATCCATCTGAAGCTTATGCCTGGTTGCGAGCACTACCTGGACGAGTCCCTCCCCGGGCGGCTCAGCGGCGCCTTCACCATCGGAGCGGAGAAAAGAATCCTCGTGGAAGTCCCGTTCCGGTCCGGCCCGGAACTGTTGCGCCCGATGGTCGACGCCTTTGCCCGGCTGGGCCTGAGACCGCTCATAGCCCATCCCGAAAGGTGCCGCGCCTTCGAGCCCGCAGTCGCGGAGCACGGTTTGCGCGGAGCTCTCTCCGTCATGCTTGGACGTCAACCTGCAGGGGATTTCGAGGAGTGGGAGGTGGCCGCGATGCTGCGGTGTGGTTGCCTGTTCCAGGGGAACCTGGGTAGCTTTGCCGGGTTTTACGGCAGCGAGATCAGGGAGCGGGCGCTGCTGTTCCTGCGCCACGGCGTCTATGCCTGCATCGGAAGCGATGCCCACAGTTCCGCGAACCTGCAGCGGATGCTCGATGCCGGTTTTGCCGCCGTCGCATCCGAAGTAGGAACAGATGCCGCGTGGGGACTTTTCAGGGCTGTCCTTTAGTCCAGCCGGCTCGGCGCTTCGGCGCTCTCTCTCCCACACAGTAAAAGAGCCCCTGTTGCCAGGGGCTCTTTCTTTTTCCACGGCCAGTTTCTCCCCCAGCTGACTACTCTATCCAGCCGCCGCCTATGACTTTCTCGCCCTGGTACAGGACGACCGCCTGCCCCGGGGTTACTGCGCGCTGAGGGGTTTCGAAATCCACCTGCATGCGTCCATTTTCGAGGAGCCGGGCCGAGCAGGGGACCGGCTTCATCCGGTACCGGATGCTGCAGCTGCCATGAAATGTGCCGCTTATCGGCTTGTCCGTCCAGGTGAGCTCGCCGGCGACGAGGCCAGCAGTCTTCAATTCTTCCTCCGGACCCACGACGACCTGTGAGTTTTTGCCGTCTACCGCGGTGACGTAGAGGGGCTCCTTCCAGGCGATCCCCAGGCCGCGTCTTTGCCCTATGGTGTACTTGTGGATGCCGCTGTGGCTTCCGAGCCTGTTGCCGCTTCGGTCCACGATGTCGCCCTCCTTGGGCGTCACTCCGGATTCTTCCAGGAACCTGACGTAGTCGTTGTCGGGGATGAAGCAGATCTCCTGGCTTTCCTGCTTTTGGGCCACCGGGAGGTTGAACCGGGCAGCGTGCTCCCGCACCACGCGCTTCTCCAGGTTACCTACCGGGAAGATGATGCGTGAGAGCTGCTCCTGGTTCATCCCGAACAGGAAGTAGCTCTGGTCCTTGCCGGGGTCGAGCCCCTTGAGCAGGCGGTAGATCCCTTCGCCGTCCCTTTCGATGCGCGCGTAGTGCCCGGTGGCGAGGAGATCCGCGCCAAAGGAGGAGGCCATCTCCAAAAGCAGGCCGAACTTGATCCTTTCGTTGCAGCGGGCGCAGGGGTTGGGGGTCCTGCCCGCGGCATACTCGGCGGTGAAGTTGTCGATCACCAGCTCTTTAAAACGCGCCCTCAGGTCGATGACCTCGAACGGGATGCCGAGCCTCTTGGCGACCCTCGCCGCGTCCATGACGTCGGTGAGCGAGCAGCAGGTTTTCCCGCCGCTCGGGGTCGATTCCGGGCGCTCGTAAAGCTGCAGCGAGACCCCCATGACGTCGTGCCCCTGTTCCTTCAAGAGGGCGGCGGTAACCGATGAATCGACTCCGCCGCTCATCGCCACCAATATCCGTTTTTTCCTTTCCTTGTCGCTCATCCTTTAAAGCTTCTCCCGAGCTGCAGCTGGATAACCAGCTGCGATAATTAGACAAAGGGGATGCAGGAATAGCCGCTAAAGCGTCACCCCCGTCATCCCCTTCGAATCTGTTTAGTTGCCGTTTCCTTAAATTCAGTCGTCCCCTTTTTCAAGGGTCAGGACGTAGTAGCCGTCCACCTCTTTGAGCCCGAGGAGCTTGTGCCCTTCGTCCTTCAGGCTGCGGGGGACGTTTTTGACCGGCTCACCATCGTCCAGGAGAAACTCCACCGTGGTGCCGGTTTCGATGTCTTCCAGCTCCAGCTTGGCCTTCACGAAATTGGTGGGGCAGGAGACGCCGCGTAAATCTATGGTTTCCATTTTCTCTCCTTCAAAAGTCCAAAAGGCGTCCCGGGCGGGGGAGCAGGATACCGCTTACAAGGGCTTGCCCAGCGGCAGTTGGGTGTTGATGATCTGCGGGTCGAGGGTGCTTGCCACCACGACTTCGGGGAAACCTTGGCGCAGATGGTCGAGAAGCGACCGGTTTCCTTCCCGCAGGATGATGTCGCCGATCCGGACTCTTCCTGCGCCTTCCGCCTTTTCCTGGTACCAGGCAAGGACCGACCCGATGAAGTCGCACACCCGCTCCTCCGGGAGGAAGGTGGCGTACACCGTTCCGACCAGCGGGCGCCGTCCCCACTTGCCGCCGATGCGCACGGTGTACCCCTTCTTTTCCGCCTTCCAGGCGTTGGTCGGGCAGACCTTGATGCAGTCGCCGCAGTAGATGCATTTGGCAGTGTCGAAGACCGGCTTGTTGTCGGCGCCCATGCTGAGCGCCCCCTCGGTGCAGGACTTGGCGCAGAGGCCGCAACTGATGCATCCGGCGGCGTCGAGGGCCGGCCAGACTGCGCCCTGGAAGCCGACGTCGTTGGTGGCGGATTTGGGGCAGTCGAAGGGGCAGCCGGCGAAGCCGACTTTGAACTTGTGGTGGCCGGTGACGGTGCCGAAAAGCTTCTCGTCGACCTCCAGCGCCGACTTCTGGGTGTCGACCAGGCCGTTTGGGTTGTACTCGCAGCCGCCGCAGGCGGTGGGGACCCGCACCCGCGCGCCGCAGGAGGCGACCTTCTGCTGCTCTTCGCCAAGCTCGGCCACCACCGCATCGAAATCGGCGAAATTGATGTTGATCAGCTCGATGGATTGGCGCACGGACAAGTGGACGAAACCTTTGCCGTACTTCTGCGCCACGGCGGCGATCTTCGCCAGGCGGTCCACCGACATCCTGCCGCCGGGGACGCGCAGCCGCACGGTGAACATGTCTTTGCCGCGCTCCTTGATGAAGCCGCCGGCCTTGAGGTTCTTCAGGTCTATTTTGGGGGCTGCCACGTATCTCTCCTAAATTTCAAAGCAATGCCTGAACTGTCGCGAGGTAACAGCGGGGAAACACTGGTTTTCTCTATGACCGCAACTGTTTTCCCCCGGGACCTCTGTGTTCCGCTTTGGCTTGTGTTTCTAAATCACCGACAGCTCCACCGGCTCGACCACGCCTGCCTCGATCCGGAACGCCCTGGCGACCGGCTTATCCCGCTCTTGAAGCGACACGATCAGGTGGTGCACGTTGGGGGTCAATGCCAGCCTGATGTCCTCCTGGGAGGGGCGGGCGGGGGACTCGGGGTGCGAGTGGTAGATCACCAGCATCTCCTCCCCGCTAGCCCGCAGCGCCTTGACCACGGCAAACTGCTCCTTCGGGTCCATCATGAAGTGGTCGTTGCTGGCGTCGGTGTTGGTCATCGGGTAGTGGCTCGCCACGACCTTCCCGCTGCCGCCCAGGATGCCGCAGACTTCCAGCGGGAAGCCGCCCTGCGCGTGGCTCACCACCGCATCGAGTATCTCCTTGGGGATCTCGACCATGTCAGTGCCCCAAGTCGCAGACGGTCATCGCGTCCAGCTCGTCCTTCAGTTCGGTGATGGTCGGGTGCTCGCCGCAGATCGGGCACCTGGCGTTCTTCTTCACCGGAACCTCCCTGAAGCGCATCCTGAGCGCGTTGTAGGTGAGCAAGCGCCCGGTCAGAAGGTCGCCGGTTCCCAAAAGGTACTTGATCGCCTCGGTCGCCTGGAGGGTGCCGAGAACGCCGGGAAGGACCCCGATGACGCCTGCCCGCGAACAGGTCGGTATCACGTCCTTCGGCGGGGGCTCCGGGAAGATGCAGCGGTAGCAGGGGGATTCCCCAGGCTTTACCGTCATTGTCTGCCCGTCGAATTGCAGGATGCCCCCGTGGGAGTAGGGCTTGCCGGCAAGGACGCAGGCATCGTTGATGAGGAACTTGGCCGCGAAGTTGTCGGTGCCGTCGATGACGAAGTCGTAGTCGGCGATCATGCCGGCGATGTTTTCTGCGGAAACCCAGGTCTGGTAGGTGTTCACCGTGAGCTCCGGGTTTATCGCCAGCATCGTTTCCTTGGCCGAGAGCACCTTTGCCTTGCCGAGATCCGGCGTGGTGTGGATGACCTGGCGCTGCAGGTTGGAGAGGTCCACCTCGTCGGCGTCCGCGATGCCGATGGTGCCCACGCCGGCCGCCGCCAGATACAGGGCGATCGGGGAACCGAGGCCGCCGGCCCCGATGATCAGCACGCGCCCCTCAAGCAGCTTCTTCTGCCCCTTCCCCCCGACTTCCTTCAAAAGGATGTGCCGGGAATAGCGGGTGATCTGTTCTTCGCTGAGCTTCACTATCTACCTCCACCCATGAAATAGAGAAATTCCACGTTGTCGCCATCCTTGACCGTTGCGTCGAAGTCGCCGCGGTCGAGGATTTCGCCGTTCAGTTCGACGGTTACGTATTCGCGCTGCTCCACCTGGAGAAGTTCAAGGAGTTGGCTGACAGGGACCGGGTTTTCTTCTGCGATGTTGGCTGGTTTGCCGTTGACTGTAAGATTCATTAAGAACGCTCCTTTTAGTATCATAGATGATTGGTAAAGAACAGAGGCTTTCCCTCAGGCAGTTTCCAGCGCGGCCGCGAAATCCTCGAGGATGTCCTCTATGTCCTCGATCCCCACCGAGACCCGGACCTGCTCCTCGCTTACTCCCATGAGCGCCTTGACCTCCGGGGGGTAGTCGGCGCAGATTGTGCTCGCCGGATGGATCACCAGGGTCTTCGTGTCACCGATGTTGGCGAGGTTCCTGGCCAGCCGCAGGTTGTTGATGACGCGGAAGGCGGTGGCCCTGTCCGCAAGCCCGAAGGTCAGAAGCCCGCCGAACCGGCCGGCGAACTGGCGCTTCGCCACCTCGTGGAAGGGGGAATCCTCGAGGCCGGGGTAGTTGACCCAGGCGACCTTTTCATGCGCCTGAAGGAACCGGGCCACTTCCATCGCGTTGCAGCAGTGCCGTTCCATGCGCAGGGCCAGCGTCTCCAGCCCCTCGCCCGAAAGGAAGGAGTTGAGCGGCGCGGCGCAGGCGCCGAAATCCTTGTGGATCAGCTTGCGGACCCGTGCCGTGAAGGCGAAGGAGCGGTATTTGCGGTGAAACTGCTCGAAGTGCTGGAACTTCGGGTTCTGCCAGTTGAAGCTCCCGGCGTCTATGATGGCGCCGCCGATGGAGTTGGCGGTCCCGTTGATGTACTTGCTGGTGGAGTGGACGATGATGTCGGCCCCAAGGTCCTTCGAACGCGCGAGGTACGGTGTGGAGACGGTGGCGTCTACCATGAGCGGGATGCCGTGCTTTTTCGCTACGGCGGCGAACGAAGCGATGTCGGGGACGTCCATCTTCGGGTTGCCGATGGTTTCCACGAAGATGAGCCGGGTTTTGTCGTTGATGCCGTCTTCGACCGCGGCCAAGTCGACGGGATCTACGAAGTGCGTGGAGATCCCGAAGTTGGCCAGCGTGTCGTGGAAGAGCGAATAGGTGCCGCCGAAAAGGGATGAGGAGGAGAGGACCTCGTCGCCGCTTCTCACCACGGCCATGACCGCGGTGGTGATCGCCGCCATGCCCGAAGCGGTGACGATGGCGGCGATGCCGTCCTCCACCGCGGCAAGCCTCTTTTCCAGCATCTCCAGAGTGGGGTTGCCAATCCTGGTGTACACCTGCCCTATGGCTCTCCCCCTGAAGATGTCCTCAAGTTCTTCCGCCGTGTCGTAGGCGAAGGCGGATGCCTGGACTATGGGGGTCTTGGTGGCGCCGTAAGGCCCGGGCGAGGTCCCGCCGTGGATCAGTTTGGTGTTGAATCTCAGCCTTTTCTCTTTCTCTCTCAAAACCCCTCCCGATTCCATCTATAAATGCCGCTGCCGCTCTCTTACCTGATCTGCAGCGGCCCCCGGCGGATACTGTAGCACTTTTGGGTGGAACAGTAGCGGGCCAGAGGGTAATATTTGATACTTTTGTTGTCAAGAATATTTTTTATTTTATACGGTGATTGGGTCGTGAATGTAATGCGCGACATCCGGCCTAATTGGTCTCGTTTTCGGCGCCCCTGGTTCCGTTTTGGCCGTTTAACGGTGCGATATCTGGCCACCTGCTCCAGCCCGGCGCCGATTTTCGCTCTAAACAAAGCCGTATGGTCAAGAACAGATAAAAAATAGTTGACAGCGTTGCAGGATAAATATAAAAATACGAACCATGTCAGCATCCAGCGCCCGAGATCGAGGCGTTACGCAATTCAACCCAAAGGAGAACCTGCCATGTCCCGTATCTACCTAGACAACTCCCAGTCCATCGGCAACACGCCGCTTGTGCGGCTGAACCATGTAACCAAGGGGGCCAAGGCGACCGTCCTCGCCAAGGTCGAGGGGCGCAACCCAGCCTATTCGGTTAAGTGCCGCATCGGCGCCAACATGATCTGGGATGCGGAGGAGCGTGGCGTGTTGAAGCCCGGGGTGGAGATAGTCGAGCCTACCAGCGGCAACACCGGCATCGCGCTTGCCTACGTGGCTGCGGCCCGCGGCTACAAGCTGACCCTCACCATGCCTGAGACAATGAGTATCGAACGCCGCAGGGTGCTGGCGGCCCTGGGGGCTAACCTGATCCTCACCCCCGGTTCCGCCGGGATGAAGGGGGCGGTTTCGAAGGCGGAGGAGATCGCCGCTTCCGATCCGGCCCGCTACTTCCTGCCGCAGCAGTTCAAGAACCCGGCGAACCCCGCCATTCACGAGAAGACCACCGGCCCCGAGATCTGGGCCGACACCGACGGCGCCGTCGACGTGATCGTTGCCGGCGTAGGGACCGGTGGGACCATTTCCGGTATCTCCCGCTACCTCAAACACACCAAGGGGAAGCAGGTCGTCTCGGTGGCGGTCGAGCCCAAGGAGAGCGCGGTGATCTCCCAGAAGCTTGCCGGCCAGGAGTTGAAGCCCGGCCCGCACAAGATCCAGGGGATCGGCGCCGGTTTCATCCCCGAAACCCTGGACCTTTCGGTCATCGACCGGGTCGAGCAGGTCGACAGCAACGAGGCCCTCGAGTTCGCCAAGCGCCTCACCAAGGAAGAGGGGCTTTTGGTCGGCATCTCCAGCGGCGCCGCCGTTGCGGCCGCCGTTCGCCTGGCCAACCTGCAGGAGTTCGCCGGCAAGACCATCGTTGTGGTGCTTCCCGACCTCGCCGAGCGCTATCTCTCCACCGCGCTCTTCGAAGAATCCTAAACATTTCCTTGCTTCTCCCCTATAGAGGCCCCGGGTTCGCCCGGGGCTTTCTTTGTTTCCGCGCCTTTTCCCGCCGGGGGTTGACACCCCGCACGCTCTAACCGTACACTGCACCCCTGTTTTGCATCCTGCGGGGGTACCCATGAGCACCGACAGCCTGAGACCGGACCCGGCAAGGGGGCCGCTTCTCACCAACTCCTTTTTCGTCCTTTTGTTCCTGTCGCTTGCGGGCCTTTTCTTCGTCGGGGTCCGCTTCGTCAAAGGTATCGGCGCCGTCTCCAACCTGAGCGACGGCTACCCTTGGGGGATCTGGGTCGCCTACGACGTGGCCATCGGCACCGCTGTCACCTGCGGCGGCTTCGCCGTCGCCCTGTTGAGCTACATCATGCACCGCGGCGAGTACCACTCGCTGGTGAAGTCAGCCATCCTCACCAGCCTCTTCGGCGCCTTCCTTGCCGCCTCCTCCATCGTGGTGGAGATAGGGCGCCCCTGGAACGCCCACTGGTTCTTCGGCCCGACCAGCTGGCAGCCGAGCTCCGCCTTCTTCGAGCTCGCGCTTTGCGCCGCGGGTTACCTCGTAGCCGAACTCATCGAATACCTCCCCTCCATCGTCCCGGTCCTTGGGCGCGGCAACTCTGCCTCGGTTCGGACGCTGCTGTTCAACTTCCTGGTGGCGCGCAAGATGGTGCAGGTGCCTCCTGGAAAGGGAGCCGCTCCCACCGCGCTTCTGCGCAGAAGGATCAACCAGCTCCTCATCCTCATCGCGCTGGCGGGGATCGTGCTCCCCACCATGCACCAGTCGGCGCTCGGCTCCTTGATGCTCATCGCCCAGACGAAACTGCACCCTTTGTGGCACGGCCCCTTTTTGCCGCTGCTTTTCCTGATCAACTGCATCTATATCGGCTACGCCATCGTTATCTTCGAGTCGATCCTCGCCTGCTTCGCCCAGGGGCGCCCCTTCAGAAGCGGCGAGCTGGCCTCGGCGGCTGCCCTCATCCCCTGGCTCAGCGCAGCCTGGCTCGTGGTGAGGCTTTGGGACCTGGTGCACCGCGACCAGATAGAGGCGGTGTTCCATGGGGATTTCTACTCCATCTTCTTCCTGGCCGAGTGCTTCCCGATGACTATCGGCTCCGCGCCGCTTTTCAACCGCGACAAGCGGCGCTCACCCCGCCGGCTCTTCATCTCCGCGAGCATGATGCTCCTGGGCGGGGGACTCTATCGCTTCAACGTATACCTGATCGGTTTCAACCCGGGGAGCGGCTGGCATTACTTCCCGTCTTTCGCCGAAGTGACCATCTCCGCCGGGATCGTCTCGCTGGAGATACTCGCCTACCAGGTGCTCATAAAGCTCCTCCCTCCCAATCCCGCAGAGTCCGCAGGGTATTGAAGATTGCTTTGCGGGAGCAGTTTTGTTAACATGGCGCCCCGGACCGCACCCCGATGCTGTGGCGCGGAGAAAGGAGAGGCTTTTTGAGAATCGCCAGCAGCATCATAGCCCTTTGCTCTTCCTGCCTGTTTTTTCTGGCCCTGCCGGTACAAGCCCAGCCCGCTTCGCCTCATCATGTAAGCGTTCTCGAAGGTCTCGTGGTCGGAGTCGCCGAGGGTGACCGCATCACGGTCAATTCCTTCGGCACCGAGATCCCGGTCCGCCTCTACGGGGTCGCCGCGCCCCAGATCGCCAAAGTGGACAAGTTCACCGGCTGGTACAAGCCTGGGCAGCCTTACGCCGAGGATGCCTTCCGGGCCCTATCCATCAAGGTCCTGCACCAGCAGGTCAAGGTGGAGATCCGGACCACGCTTCTTTCCAAGAGGGAATCGGCCCAGATCGCCTTCGCCGTGGTCTACCTCGACGGGCGCAACATAAATCTGGAGATGCTGAACGAAGGGTGGGCCTGGGCGGACCGCAGGATCCTGAGCAGGAACGACCATCCCCGCTACCTGACCACGGAACGTATCGCCCGCAACAAAAAACGCGGGCTATGGTCCCAGGAAAACCCGCAACCCCCCTGGAATTTCAAGCCGCAGATAAAGATCCGGGCCAAGCAGAACTGATCTTCCCCCTCCCCGCACGATCCCCCTGCAATTCGATGCCATGTTTACAGCTGAATAGAATGCGGCCGCCCCACTGAGAAAAAACGTCGCATGGAAAAGCCGCTCGTCCCGAGGCGGCGGCGCCGGTCGCGGAAAAACGGGCGCTTACCTGGGCTCCCTGCCTCCCCGGCGCATTTTCTCTGTTCCATTTTGATACGGTTCTCTGTTACATTTGGTGACAGTTGCGCCGAAACGGAACAGCCGTTGTCCGGTGCCGGTATGCGGGAAAGGATGCCAGGGCCGGTACTTCTGCCGATGGTATAAAGCCGTCTCAACATATTGTATTCAACCCATTACCACTGCTCTTCATTAAAAAATGGCCGCGGCATCTTCCAGACGCCGTTCATTGGTACCGATCTTGCCTGATGTAAACAAAGTCATTGCCGGCGCAGCGCCGGTTTAGGGAGTCGATGAATGGAAATCAGCAAGTTTGTGGCGCCCGAAATCATCTTCGGGCGGGGCTCTTTGAGCCAGATCGGCGAGAGCGTGGTGCGCCTGGGCGTTTCCAAGGTGTTCATGGTCTCCGACGAAGACGTGATCCGGGCGGGGTGGGTGGACCAGTCCGTCGACTACCTGCGCGCCGCAGGACTGGAGACGGTGATCTTTTCCAGCCTCACCACCAACCCCAAGGACCGCGAGGTCACCGAGGGGGCTGCCAAGTACCTCGCCTCGGGATGCGACGGCATCGTTTCCGTCGGAGGGGGGAGCCCGACCGACGTCGCCAAGGCGATCGCCATCATCGCCTCCAACGGCGGCAGGCTTCAGGACTACGAGGGGGTGAACAAGATCAGCGTGCCGCTTCCCCCCATGGTGATCGTCCCGAGCACCGCAGGCGCCGGCTCCGAGGTGAGCCAGTTCGCCATCATCGTCGACACCGACAGGAAGCTCAAGATGTCGATCATCTCCCGGTCGCTCATACCCGATATCGCCATCGTGGACCCGGAGCTCTTGAAGACCAAGGACGCGAAACTCGCCGCCGCCACCGGTGTCGACGCGCTCACCCACGGCATCGAGTCCTACGTGTCGCTTGCCGCAACCCCTTTGACCGACATCCATGCGCTGAAGGCGATCCAGCTCATCTCGCAAAACCTCAGGCGTGCGGTAGCCGAGCGCAGCGACATGGACGCCAACACCAACATGGCCATGGCGAGCCTCACCGCTGGGCTAGCCTTCTCCAACGCCATCCTGGGCGCGGCCCACGCCATGACGCACCAGGTGGACGGCCTGCTGGACCAGCACCACGGCGAGACCAACGCCTCGATCCTGCCGCACGTGATGCGCTTCAACCTCATGGCTTGCCCTGAGCGTTTCCGGGACATCGCCCTCGCCATGGGGGAGGACATGGCCGGACTCGACCTCATGGCCGCGGCCGAGCGCGCAATCCATGCGGTCAAGGCCCTCATCGCCGACATCGGGCTCGCCAAGGGACTCTCGGAACTGGGGCTACGGGAGGAGTTCATCCCGCTTCTGAGCGAGAACGCCACCAAGGACGCCTGCCTGCTCACCAACCCGCGCAGCGCCACCAGGGAGCAGATCGAGGAGATCTACCGCAACGCGATGTGACGGCGGCCGGCGCCGCGAAGGAAGATAACGTGAAGAACAGGGGCAAACTGCTGGAGCAGTTGACGGGGGTCGATTCCTCCAAGCTCAACTACTACGTCGAGCTCAAAAAGAGAAACCAGGACGTGCTGAAGCAAAACAGCCGCCTGGAGATCCTGCAGCAGCTCACGCGCGACATGAACATCGACATGTCCATCGGCGACATCATCGAGAGGGCTTTCAAAAAGCTCCCCGAGGCGCTTCCCTGCGACTTTCTGGGGCTGGCCAAGCTGAGCGATGGGAAGCTGAAGCTGATCGCCGTCGCCCCCAGGGAGTTTTCCACCCTCGGTTTCATCCCGAAGCAGTCCGTCCTCTGGGATGCGTTCCGCGACAGGGGGGCGACGAGCTACAAGCCAGCCGACGACCCCCTTTGCTTCGCCCAGATCGCCGCCGAACATCCCCTCACCCTGCGCTCGCTTGCCGCGGCCCCGCTTTTCGAGCGCTCCTCGGTCAACGGCCTGTTGCTTTTGGGGAGCACGCTCGACAGCGCCTATGAAGGGGCGGAGCTGAACTTCGTGCAGCACCTGGCCGACCAGCTCGCCATCAGCATGCAGAACGCGCGGCTCTACAAGCAGGTGTCCCGCGCCAAGAAGGAGTGGGAGGCGACCTTCAAGGCGGTCACCGATCCCATCTTCCTGGTCGACACAGACTACAACGTGCTGCTGCATAACGACCGACTTCCGCCGGGGATGGCCGAGATCTGGAACAGCTCCATCAGCAAGAAGTGCTTCGCGAGGATGCGCGGCGAGAAGGAGCCCTGCCGCAACTGCCCCATAGAGGAAATCAAGAAGACCGGCAACCCCGTCTTCCAGCAGTGGAACACCCCGCAGGGGGAGTGCCTGGAGATGTCCTACTACCCGGTCTTCAACGAGGAGAAGCAGCTCTCCGCCGTGACCATCATCATGAAGGACGTCACCAAGAAGCTGAAGATGGAGGCCCAGCTGGTGCAGTCGGCCAAGATGGTGGCGCTGGGGGTGATGGCGGCCGGGGTGGCGCACGAGCTGAACAGCCCGATGACGGTCATCATCGGCACGGCGCAGATGCTCGCCAGGGAGATGCAGCAGGACGGCGATCCCGAGGGGGCCGAGGCCTTGTCGGACATCATCAACTGCGGCCTGCGCTGCAAGAGGATCATCCAGAACCTCCTCACCTTCTCGCGCCAGGACCAGGTGCCGGTCACCTCCATCGACCTGAACGCCGAGGTGGAGCGGGTGCTGGACATGATCCAGTACCAGATCAACCGGAACCAGATCGCCATCTTCGAGCATTTCGACCGAGACATACCGATGATGAACGCCAACGGGCCGCAGATCCAGCAGGTGCTGACCAACTTCCTGATCAACGCGCGCGACGCGCTGACGGAGGTGGAAGGAAAGGAGAAGGTGATCGAGGTCTCCACGGCGCTGCGGGTCGAGGGGGACCGGCGCTTTGCCGTTTTGAGCGTCGCCGACAACGGCATAGGGATCGCCAAGGAGAACCTCTCCAAGATCTTCACCCCTTTCTACACCAGCAAGGAAGCCTCCAAGGGGACAGGGCTCGGGCTCTCGGTGAGCCTCGGCATAGCGGAATCGCACAACGGCCGCATCGAGGTCGACACCGAGCTCGGGCAGGGGAGCTGTTTCAGCCTGATTCTCCCCATCGACCAGCCTTAAATAGTTACGCATATACGGAGCAGCCATGACGGATTCACCGACGAAAATACTTATCATCGACGACGAGAGGGATGTCTGTACCTTCTTCAGCCGGCTTTTGTCGCGCAAGGGGTACCAGGTGGTCACCGCCGCCAGCGAGCCCGAGGCGCTCGCAGCCCTTCAGGCGGCGCAGTTCAGCGTGGCGCTCGTGGACCTGAAGCTGCCGGATACCGACGGGATTACGCTCCTGGAGATCATCAAGTCCCGCCAGCCCGCCTGCGAGGTCATCATCATGACCGGGTACTCCACGGTGAAGACGGCCGTAGCGGCCATGCAGCTTGGCGCCTACGAGTACCTGGAAAAGCCCTTCGACGACATCGACCAGATCGAGCAGCTGGTGGGAAGGGCCGCAGGTTCCGGCGCGAACCTCCTCAAGGGGGACACCTCCCATGACGAGTGGGCCGAAGTGGCCCAGGGGGTGGGGTTTCGAGTCGGGAGCTCCCCGGCCATGAAGCGTATGGTCTCGCTTGCCTACAAGGTGGCAGGCAAGGACATCAGCGTGTTGATCCAGGGGAAGACCGGCACCGGGAAAGAGGTGCTGGCCCGCTTCATACACGCAGCCTCCTGCCGCGCCGGGCAGCCCTTCATCCCGGTCAACTGCGGGGCCCTTCCCGAGAACCTATTGGAGAGCGAGCTCTTCGGGCACGAGAAGGGTGCCTTCACCGGAGCCAACCAGACCCGCCGGGGAATCTTCGAGCTCGCCAACAACGGCACGCTCCTTCTGGACGAGATCGGGGACGCGACGCCGCAGATCCAGGTCAAGCTCCTGCGCGTCCTTGAGACCGGAGAGTTCATGAGGGTAGGGGGGGAGCGCCCGATCAAGACCGACGTCAGGGTGATAGCCGCGACCAACGTCGACCTGGAGCAGGCCATCGCGGAGAAGAGCTTCCGCGAGGACCTCTTTTACCGCCTTAACGTGGTGCGGCTGGAGATCCCGTCCCTTAGCGCGCGCTCCGAGGATATCCCGCTTCTGGCCGAGCATTTCGTGCACCAGTTGAACCGCGAACTGAAGCTTGCCGCGGGGACCGTCCGGATGCTGCAGGGTTACGCCTGGCCCGGGAACATCCGGGAGCTGGCCAACGTGATGAGGCGGGCGGTGGTGATCTGCAACGGCGACACCATCCTCCCCGAGCACTTAGGTGGCACCTTTCTCGCTGGCCCCACCGCGCCGGAGCGCGGAACCGTGGTTAGAGCGGTCCAGCAACCGGACCGCGGCGGGGTGCAGGGGGCACTCCTTGAACAGTGCGGCGCGCCGGAAGAGCTGGAGCGGCTGGATGCCGACGAGCTGAACCGGCTTTTGGACTCTCTGCGCCAGGCGCAGTCAAACCTCCTGGGCGTGATGCGCAAGAAGAAGATCGTTCCTGCCCTGCACGCGCTCAAGGATTCGGAGGCCGAGACCATCAAGGAAGCGCTGGCGCAGTACGACGGCAACATCACCGAGGCCGCCAGGGCGCTTGGGATCGCCCGCAACACCCTCTACCGGAAGATCAAGGAGCTCGGGCTCCCTGGAAGGTAGCCGTGGCGGAGGCCGAAAAGGCCGGCGTTGCATAAAGCCCGTTTTTTCTGTATAGATGAACCGCCCCGACCCTTTCCCATGGCGCCGGGTCCTGTCCTGGAGGGAGTGGCATTGAAGGCAACCCTGTTGAAACGGCTCGACGCCGCTGTCGGCCCGCTGCTGACCCGGCTACTTCCCAAGAGGGGGTTGCCCGATTCCCTACCTTCCCCACGGCGTTTCCTGATCATCCGTCCCGGCGGCATCGGGGACGCGGTGCTCCTCATCCCGGCCCTCAGAGCGCTGCAAGAAGCCTTTCCCGGCTGCAGCATCGACCTTTTCGCCGAAAGCCGCAATGCCGCGGCCTTCCAGATGTGCCCGGGGCTGAACCGGGTGCTGCGCTACGATTCCCTCCCCCAAGTTGCATCAGTATTGCGGACCACTTACGACGTGGTGATAGACAGCGAGCAGTGGTACCGTCTCTCCGCAGTCCTGGCGAGATTAGTCCGTGCGCGGCGCTCCATCGGCTTTTGCACCAACGACCGCGGCAGGCTCTTCACCGATCCGGTCCCTTACACCTTTAACGATTACGAGCTCGTCTCCTTCTTCAGGCTCCTTGCCCCGCTTGGTGTGCGGCCTCCCCGGGATACGTCGGCTCCCTTTCTTAGCCTGCCGGCCGGTGCGAAGGAGGGGGCGCGGCGTCTCCTGGCCCCTCTGGAAGGTAAATCCTTCGTGGCAGTTTTCCCGGGAGCGAGCGTCCCCGAGAAGCAATGGGGGGAGGATAACTTCCGGCACGTGGCCGAGGGGCTCGTCGCCGCGGGTATCGCCGTGGTCGTAGTCGGCGGCGACGATGCCCGCGCCGTGGGCGAGCGCATAGCAAGAGGGGGAGTGGCGCTGAACCTGGCGGGGAAGGGGGGGCTCATGGAGAGCGCCGCCGTCCTTGCCGAGGCGAGGGTCCTTTTAAGCGGCGACTCCGGGCTTTTGCACATAGCGGCTGGGCTTGGGACCGCGACGGTCTCGCTTTTCGGTCCCAGCGATGCGGAGAAGTGGGGCCCGAAGGGGGAGCGGCACGTTGAATTTACCTCTTCGCTTTCCTGCGCCCCCTGCTCCAGGTACGGAACCATCCGCTGCAGCACCGGCGCATGCTGCCTGGATGCAGCGCCGTCTGAAGTGACCGCCGCCATGCTGAGGCTGTGTGAGAAGTATCGCCGGCCTTGAAACCGGAAATGACGCTAAAACCGGTGCTTGCGCTGCGGGATTCGGAAGCATCGGCCTGGGAAGCTGCTCCAATGAGAAATTTTCCTTTTTCTGAAACAAAAAGCCTTGACTTTGTTTTGGTGAATTGGTACAAAGTCCGAGTTCCACAGCAGCAAACAGGCGCGTAGCTCAGGGGTAGAGCACTAGCTCGACACGCTAGGGGTCGGCGGTTCGAAACCGCCCGCGCCTACCAATCAAAAGAGACCTTCAGTACGAGGTTCGACGGAGGCATCGAGTTTCGATGCCTCTTTCTGTTTGTCTTAACGACTTTTCAAAAGGGGCTTTGCATGAACGAGATAAACGTCACGCTACCGGATGGTTCCCAAAGACCCTTACCCGCAGGTGCATCCATTTTCGACCTTGCCGCTTCCATCGGTGCGGGGCTTGCCAAGGCGGCCATCGCCGGGAAGATCGACGGCAACCTGGTCGACCTCAATACGCCTCTTAGCGACGGCGCCCGCGTCGAGATCATCACCGAGAAAAGTCCGGAGGCCCTGGAGATCATCAGGCACTCCACCTCGCACCTGATGGCGCAGGCGGTGAAGGCGCTCTTCCCGCAGGCGAAGGTGACCATCGGTCCCGCCATCGAGACCGGCTTTTACTACGACTTCGACGTCGACCACCCGTTCACCCCGGAAGACCTCGAGAAGATAGAAGACAAGATGCGCGAGCTCGCCAAGGCCGATCTCAAGATCGAGCGCAAGGAGCTCTCCAGCGCCGACGCCATCGCCCTCTTCAAGGGGATGGGGGAGGACTACAAGGTCGAACTGATCGAGGACCTCGGCGCGGACAAGGTTTCGCTCTACAGCCAGGGTGACTTCGTCGACCTCTGCCGCGGACCGCATCTGCCGAAGACCTCCTACATCAAGGCCTTCAAGCTCACCTCCATCGCCGGCGCCTACTGGCGCGGCGACGAGAAGCGCGCCATGCTGCAGCGCGTCTACGGCACCGCATTCGGCGACAAGAAGGAGCTGGAAGCCTACCTGGCCCGCATCGAAGAGGCTAAAAAGCGCGACCACCGCAAACTCGGCCGCGAGCTCGACCTTTTCTCCTTCAACGACGAGGTCGGCGCCGGGCTCGTGATCTGGCACCCCAAAGGGGCGATGCTGCGCACCATCCTCGAGGACTTCGAGAGGAAGGAACACTTGAAGCGCGGCTACGACATCGTCCTTGGTCCGCAGATCCTCAAGACCGAACTCTGGCAGCGCTCGGGGCACTACGAGAACTACCGAGAGAACATGTACTTCACCACGGTGGACGAGCAGAGCTACGGCGTGAAGCCGATGAACTGCCTGGCCCACATGATGATCTACCGCTCGCAGCTGCGCTCCTACCGCGACCTGCCGCTGCGCTACTTCGAGCTCGGCACGGTGCACCGCCACGAGCGCGCCGGCGTCCTGCACGGCCTTCTGCGCGTGCGCGGCTTCACCCAGGACGACGCGCACATCCTGTGCACCCCGGACCAGCTCGACGCCGAGATCAAGGGTGTCATCCAGTTCGTCACCGAGGTGATGGGTATCTTCGGCTTCGAGTTCGAGATGGAACTCTCCACCCGTCCCGAGAAGTCGATCGGTTCCGACGACGCATGGGAGCTCGCCACCAGCGCGCTTCTGAACGCGCTCAAGGACTCCGGCCGCCCCTACGAAATCAACGAGGGGGACGGCGCATTCTACGGTCCGAAGATCGACATCAAGCTCCGTGACGCGCTTGACAGGCGTTGGCAATGTGCTACAATCCAGTGCGATTTTACCCTCCCGGAGCGTTTCGATCTCACCTATGTCGACGCAGACGGTGAAAAGAAGCGCCCCGTCATGGTGCACAGGGTCATCCTGGGCGCCATCGAACGGTTCATCGGTGTCCTCATCGAGCACTTCGCTGGAAACTTCCCGACTTGGCTGGCACCGGTTCAGGCGACCATAGTTACGGTCACCGACAACCAGATTCCCTACGCGCAGGCGGCGTTTGACAAGCTGCGCGCGGCCGGGATCAGGGTGCAGAAGGATTTCAGGAACGAGAAGCTCGGCTTCAAGATCCGCGAAGCCCAGCTCCAGAAGATTCCTTACATGCTGGTGGTTGGGGACAAGGAAGTCGAGGGTGGCCTGCTGGCGCCGCGTTTCCGCGACGGCAAGAACCTCGAATCCATGACACCCGAGCAGTTCGTTTCCTTTATCGAGAACGAAGTCAAAAACTATAAATAATAGATAGGAGGTGGCGTCATAGCTAAACCTACAGTCAACATCAATCAGACCATCAGGGCCAAAGAGGTAAGGGTAGTAGGTGCCGATAGTGAGCAGCTTGGTATTCTTCCGCTTCGGGAGGCCTTGGCGCTGGCAGAGAGCCAGCAACTGGACCTGGTAGAGGTTTCGCCGACAGCCGTCCCCCCCGTCTGCCGTATCATGGATTACGGCAAGTTCAAATATCAGCAGGCCAAGAAACTGGCCGAGGCCAAGAAAAAGCAGGTCCAGGTGGAGTTGAAGGAAGTCAAGCTCCGTCCCAAGACCGACACGCACGACCTGGAGTTCAAGTTGAAGCACGTGCGCCGGTTCCTGGAAGAGGGGAACAAGGCGAAGATCACCGTCGTCTTCCGCGGACGCGAGATCACGCACCAGGAACTGGGTATGGCCGCTTTAGAGAAATTCGCCACCGAACTCGCCGACATAGCTCTGGTCGAGGTAAGGCAGAAGATGGAAGGCCGCAGCATGTTCATGATCGTGGCCCCCAAAGTAAAAGCAAAATAAACACCACCACAAAGGAGTAGCAAACCAATGCCTAAAATGAAGACCCATAGGGGCGCCGCCAAGCGTTTCAGCAAGACCGGCACAGGCAAAATCAAGATGGCCCACGCCTTCACCAGCCACATCCTGACCTCGAAGACCAGGAAGACCAAGCGCAACCTGCGTAAGGGCGGCATCGTCGCAGCTTCCGACCACAAGAACATCAGCTGCCTCATCCCCTACAAATAACCAGGGGAAAGCAGGGACTAGGGGCTAGGGACTGGGGGCTGGTAAGCCCAAACCTAGGACTAGAACCGGAGACTAAATAGCTAATGACCAGGGAATAGGACATGCGGTGCCAGGGTGCTGAGATTTTTACCAGCCCCTGGCCCCCAGCCCCTAGTCCTTGGTTTACGAAGTCCGAGAACCGTGAGGAAACGTCTCCCCTTGCGGATCCGGCTAATTTAAAAACCAGAAGGAGTATGTATGCCAAGAGTAAAGCGCGGTTTTAAAGCGAGACAGAGAAGAAACAA
>MTLD01002885.1_pt1 | contig 18960 bp, 16 predicted proteins | sample 1982471 | NCBI WGS metagenome assembly MTLD01 (sample SAMN05712604, study PRJNA340218) | biofilm metagenome | isolation source: sample SPM anode biofilm adapted to -50 mV | place: USA | collected 2012-02-03
GGACCGCACCCTCTTCTTCGACCTGCTGCCCATGGACGTGGGCATGGTGGGCGGGTTTAAGACCAAGCTCCAGCTCTACACGGTGCCCGGCCAGGTCTTCTACAACAGCACCCGCAAGCTCGTGCTCAAGGGCGTGGACGGCATCGTCTTCGTGGTGGACAGCCAGACCGCCATGCTGGACGCCTGCCGCGAGAGCTACCAGAACCTCACCGAGAACCTCAAGGAACTGGGCCTCCACATCGAGGACCTCCCCCTGGTTTACCAGTGGAACAAGCGGGATCTCAAGAACGTGGTGCCCGTGGAGGAACTGGAGGCCCGCTTCAATCCCCGGGGCCTCCCCAGCTTCCAGTCCGTGGCCTCGGATGGGTCCGGTGTCTTCGAGACCCTCCGGGGTATCACCCGGATGGCGCTGTCCCACATCAAGACCCACGTGCTTGGCGAAGACCAGCCCCCGGCGCCCGCCCCGGCGGCGCCCTCTGCGGCCAGGCCGGGCGTGGAGGCCCTCACCCTGTCGGATCTGCCCTCGGTCACGGACCTCCTGGACATGGACGGCCCCCGTGCCGCGTCCGCCGCCGAGGCTTCCCCGGGTCCCCTGGCGGACGTGGACGACGACGACAGCTTCTACATCGAACCCCCGGCGCTTCCAGAGCCGCCCGAGGCGGCCCAGGTGGAGGAGCCTTCTCCGGAAGTCGCGGCGGCCCTGGAGACCCGTGAACTGCCGACCCTGGACGAGGTGCCCGCGCCGGAGGAAGCCCCCGCAGAGGAGCTTCCGGCCGAGCCGCCCGCCGCGGCGATGGCGCCCATCCCCCCCCTGGAACCCCCGGCGCCCGAGGCGAAACCCGCCCACCGGCCGAAGGCCGACCCCCTGGCGGCCCTGGCCGCCCTGGACCTGGGCACGCGGAAACCCGCCCCCAAGGCGAAATCGCCGGATCCCAAGGACGCCATCAACTCGCTGCTCGGGGAACTCACCCTGGTGGGCCGGTCGGGCGCGCCTTCGGTGCTGCGCCTGGAGGTGCCCGCGGAGCTGGAGGGCCAGGAGCTGGAGGTGGTGGTGCAGATCCGCGCCCAGGGCGGGGTGGTGGCCGAGGGCCAGCTCCACCGCCCCGCGCCCGCGAAGGGCGCCACCGCCAAGCTCACCGTCGAGCTGAAGCGATCCTGAGGTGCGCCGGTCCCTTCTGGCCCTCGTGATGGCCGTGCCGTGTGCTGCGGCGCTGCCCGCCTGGTGGCGCGACCTGCCCCGGCAGCCGGCCCTGGCCGCCCGGTTCACCCAGGAGAGCGACAGCGCGGTCTTCGGCAAGCTCCGCCAGACGGGGACCCTGGTCCTGGCGCGGGGCGGACGGCTGCGCCTGGAGTACGGATCCGGGTTGCAGGTGCTGGCCGATGGGCGGCAGCTCGTGCAGTACGACCCCGACACCCGCACGGCCCAGCGGATGGATCTGGCCCAGGCCGTGCGGGACTTCCCCCTCCTGGGCCTCCTGCTGGAACCGGCCCGGGTCGAGGCGCTGTTCCGTGTCGAGCCCCTGCCCGGCGATGCGGTCCGCCTGGTCCCGCGCGGGCCGGACCTGCCCGAAGTGCAGGTGGAGGGCCGGAACGGGCTGCTCCGGGCCCTGGTCTGGACCGATCCCACCGGGGCCCGGCAGCGGCTGGAACTGCTCGACCCGCGCGTGCCGCCCCGGCCCTCGCCAGAGACCTTCCGGTTCGTTCCCCCGAAGGGCACCCGCTGGGTTTCCGCCGAGCGGTGAGGCGCTACTCCGACCGCGTGAAGGCGTCGTGGATCTCGGGCTGGGGGAAGCGGATCCGCAGCCAGGCATCCAGCTCCGCAACAGTATCGAAGATGTGGCCGGCGCCGGAGCGCACCAGCTCCTCCCGGCTGCCGTAGCCCCAGGTGACGCCGATGGCCTCCAGGCCGTGGGCCCGGGCGCCCTCCATGTCCACGCCGCGGTCGCCGATGAAGACGCCGCCAGGCCAGATGGTGCCCTGCCGGGCCAGGCCCGCCAGCACCTCGGTCTTGGACTGCCACTTCCCCTTCAGGGTGCTGCCGAAGATGTCGTCGAAGATGAGGTTCAGGTCGAACTGGTATGAGATGCGCCGGGCGAAGAGGCTGGGCTTGGCGGACACGATGTAGATGCGGTGCCCCTGGCGCTTGAGGCGATGGAGGAGGTGGAACACGCCGGGGTACAGCTCGTGTTCGAAGACGCCGTCCTCCCGGTAGCGCTCCCAGTAGAAGTCCACGGCCGCCTCCAGCCGCGCCGGATCCTCCAGTCCCGCCAGGGTGGCCAGGGACTCGCGCATGCCGAAGCCGATCCAGTCGCGGACCGTGGCCTCCGGCGGCATGGTCAGGGCGAAGGCCTCGCAGGTCCTGCGCAGGCAGTTCTGCACGCCGAGCAGCGGATCCACCAGGGTTCCGTCCAGGTCGAAGCAGACGAGGCCCGGCGCCCCGGCGATCCGTGGCATGGAAGGCCTACTTCTTCTGCTTGTTGAAGGCCTCGATGGATTTCCGGATGAAGGCCTGGGCCTCGTCCTTGCCGCCCCAGCCGTCGCTCTCCACGGTCTTCCGCTCGAGGTCCTTGTAGGTCAGGAAGAAGTGCTCCACCTCCAGGAGGAAGTGGGGCGGGAGGTCGCGCCGGGAGGTGACGTGGGCGTAGGTCGGATCGTCCGTGGCCACGGCCAGGACCTTCGCGTCGGGGCCGTTCTCGTCGCGCATCCGCAATAGGCCGATGGGCCGGCTCCGGATCACCACGCCCGGGTAGGTGGCGCCGTTGATCAGGATGAGGATGTCCGCCGGATCGCCGTCCTCCGCCAGGGTGCCGGGGATGAAGCCGTACTCCGCCGGGTAGTGGAAGGGGGAGAAGAGCACCCGGTCCACGTGGACGAGGCCGGTGTGGTGGTCGATCTCGTACTTGATCCTCGAGCCGGTGGGGATCTCGACGATGGCGTTGACCACTTCGGGAGCCTGCTTGCCGGGGTTGAGGTGCACGAGGGACATGGGACGGCTCCGCGAAACCTCTATGCTCTCATGCTTTGTGACTTTCGTCACGAACTCGGCGCGGTCCCCAGCCTCAGGTGCACGGTGGTGCCGCGCCCCTCCTGGCTTTCGAGGAAGAGCAGGCCGCCGTGGGCCACCATGATGCGGTGGCAGACCGCCAGGCCCAGGCCCGTGCCCCCGCCGAAGGTGCTGAAGAAGGGATCGAAGACCCGGGACAGGGCCTCGGCGGGGATGCCGCAGCCGTTGTCCGCCAGGGTGAGGTGCCAGCAGCGTCGGCCCTCCACCTCCTCCTCGGCGGCGGTGAGGACCACCCGGGGATTCGGTACGTCCTCGAGGGCCCGGTTGGCGTTCTGGATGAGGTTCTGGGCCACCTGGCGCAGCAGGTCGGGGTCGCCCTCCCAGGCCGCGGCGGCGGGGATGCGGTTCTCCCAGGGCACGCTCTCGGCCAGGGTGGCGGAGCGCAGGGCGTCCTCCCAGAAGGGGTGCAGCGGAATGGCCTCGCGCCGGGGGTGGAGGTCCCGGCTGAAGGAGAGGGTGTTCCCCACCAGCCGGTTCAGCCGTCCCACCCCCTCCTGCATCTTGCGGGCGAGTTCCAGCGGGCCCTCCTGGTTGGCCAGGTCCTCCACGAGCATGCCGGAGAAGAGGGCGAGGCTCCCCAGGGGGTTGCGGATCTCATGGGCCAGCTCCGCGGCCATGCGGCCCATGGCGGCCAGCCGGTCCTCGCGGGTTTCCTGCTGGGCCCGGAACACGGCCTCGGTGACATCCCGGAGGGTGACGATGGTGCCGCCGCGGGGGACCGGGCGCCGCTCCTCCTCGAAGATCAGCTCCCGGCCGCCCACGGACTGGAAGCGCCGCAGGCCTGCCGGACTGCCCGGCTGCCAGGGCGCCGGTCCTTCCAGGAACGCGCCCTCCAGGCCTTCGGGCCGGTTGGTGAAGCGGAGCGAGCCGTCCTCGCCGAGTACCCAGATGGCGAAGGGGACCGCCTCCAGCACGGTCTGCAGCTCGCCCTGGAGCTGGCCCAGCTGGCCCTGGAGGGCTTCGTAGCGGGCCTGGAGCTGCTGCGACGCCGCCGTGAAGGCCTCGAAGGCGGCCAGCAGTTCCCGGGGATCGGGATGGGCGCCGGGGAGGGTCACGGCGTGGCCACCCGCTGAAGGGCATCCCGATCCTCGCCCTTGGGCTCGGCGCTCAGGATCTTCTCCAGCTGCTCCCGGGCCTGGGGGGTCGCCAGGGCGGACAGCGCCCGGGCCGCGGCCAGCCGCACGGCCAGGGGTTCGGCGCCACCGAAGAACCCCTTCCGGCGGAGGAGATCGGTGAGGACCGGGAGGGCGGCCGGGGAGGCGATGTGGGCCAGGGCATCGAGCACCTGCAGGCGGGTCCGCTCAGGGGCCCGCTTGTCCTGGGCCATCTCCGCGAGGGGGGCGAGGGCGGCCTCCGAGCGCATCTGCCCCAGGACGAAGAGGACTTCCTGGAGCGTCTCGGGATCGGTGTCCCGCAGGCGGGCCACCAGATGGGGCTCGGCGGCGGAGCCTCCGAGCTTCCAGAGGGCCCGCACTGCCGTGCGGCGCACCCGGGGCTCGGGGTGCCTCAGCAGGGGCACGATGGGGGGCAGGCTGCCGGCGTCGCCCAGGTCCCCCAGCAGGGTGAGGGCATTGCGGACGAGATACCAGGCTGGCGATCCCAGGGCCTCCATCAGGGGCGGGAGAGCCGCGGGGCCGAGGCTCCGGATCGCCTCCACCAGGCGGCCGCGCCGGGTGCGGTTCTGCTCGCCGCCCAGGCGCCCGATCAGGTGCTGGGCCATGGGCTCGCCCAGGGCCTGGAAGTAGGGGTATGCCTCCGCTGCCAGCTGGTCGCGATCCCGCAGGAAGATCTGCCCGGTGGCGGCCTCGAGGAGGGCCGGGCGGGCCAGGCCCGCCTGGAGTCGCGCCAGGGCGTCGTTGCGCCAGCCCGCCTGCTCCTCCTGGAACGCGCAGAGCCCCTGGAGCTCCGAGAGGTCCGCGAGGGCATGCACCAGGTCGCCCCGCTGCACCAGGGCCGCCAGCAGCGCTTCCAGGGCCTCGGCGTTCCAGCGGTGGACCGGGGGATCCGTCTCCCAGGCGAAATGGGCGCGCAGGGCCTCGGCCAGGGGACCCTCGATCTCGGAGGGCAGGCCGGGGTCCGCCGCCCAGCGGGCGATGCCGGCCAGGGTCTGGATGGCCTTCAACCGCAGCTCCACCAGGTCGGAGCGGAGGACCTCCAGCAGGATGTCCTGGACGCGGAGGAAGTCGTCGAAGCGGCGGAGATCCAGCAGCTCCCGGAGGAAGGCCAGCCGTTGCTCGTGGCTGAGCTCGAAGAGGTGGCCCTCCTCCAGCACCTTCAGCAGCCGGGCCTCCAGACTGAGGTGTTCCCAGTCCAGGTGCCGCAGCAGGTTCTCCACCTGGGAGGCATCCTGGCCCATGGACCGGAGGTGGACGGCCAGGGCCCGCACCAGGGCCTCGCGGTCGGGCAGGGGCCGCAGGATCTCCTGCAGGGGGCCCCGGAGCTGGGTCCAGGTGGCGCCCTTCCCGAGCATGGAGCTGGTGGCCACCGCCAGCATCTCACCCGCCAGGGCCTTCACGCCCAGGGCCAGGCCCTGGGGATGGGGGGGCAGCGTGGCCATGCCCGCCAGCAGGCCCAGCTGCCGTTCGGGGGACAGGCTCATGAGCACCTGGCGCAGGGTCGCCAGCTGCACCGGCGTGGGCATGCCGTCGCCCAGGCCCAACTGATAGCCCAGTGGGCCCAGCCCGCTCAGGTCGGCCGCGAGGAAGTTCTGGAGGCCGCCGGCGCCGGCGGATCCCCCTGTGCCCAGGGCCGCCAGCAGGGCCTCCCGGATGACCTTCACCAGGCTGTCGGGAGAGGGCGTGGGAGGCGCAGGCGGGGCCTCGAAGGCCGGGGCGCGCTCCTCGCGGGCCGCCTCCTCACCGTCACCCTCACGCACCTCTTCGTAGCGGGTCTGGGAGACCTTGATGTGCTGCACCCCCTCGGCGGACAGCAGGGCCTCGAACCCGCCCTGCTCCTCGATCCGCTGGGGCTTGAGGATGAGGACCTGGAGGAAGGCCAGGTATTCCCCGGCGGTGACGCCGCGCTCGAACCGGAACCCGTTCAAACCCCGTTCGGAGACCTGCCGGATCAGCGAGGTGAGCTGGGGGGAGCGGACTTCCACCACCTGCCCGTCCACGAAGGCCCGGCCGGCGCTGGCCACGAACTGCATCCGCTCCTGGCCGGCCAGGAGGGCCGTCAGCTGGGCGTGAGAAGTCGCCACGGCCTCCTGGGTCCGGGGGTGCGCCGCCGTGTACATCTGCAGCGACTTGAGGGCCATGGCCATGCTCTGGGACAGTTCGAGGAAGCCGCTCATGGGGGCGTCACCTCCGCGGGATCCGCCCATTCGCGGCGGAGCTGGGCGTAGTGGGCCTCGAGGAAGGCCAGGCGCCGCCGGCCCTCCGCCTGGGCGGGCTCCGTGTTCAGGGACTCCACGATGCCGCGCGCCAGGGGGATCCACGCCTCGCCCCGGTGGAGGATCTCGGCCGTGGTGATGGGCTGGAAGGCGCCGCTGATGCAGCCGAAGTGGATGAGGCTGGCCGCGCCGATCTTGCTGAGCTTGTCGCAGTCCCAGAGGCAGGCGGTCTCCAGGGGCTCCAGCCGCTTGGTGAGCCGCAGGCCCACGTGCCGCTCGATGGCGTGCCGCACGGCGGGGATCTTCGCCTTGGGGAAGTCGGTGTCCGCCAGGATCTCCTCCACCCGGGCCGAGGCGTCCTGGGCGTGGGTGTCCTTGGAGCCCGGGTCCCGGAGGCGCTTGGCCACATCGTGCAGCCAGGCCGCGCACTCCACCACCTCCAGATCCGCTCCCGTGGCGGGGGCCAGCCACCGGGCCAGCAGCACGGCGGCGTAGGTGTGCTCGAAGCGGTAGTTGAAGATGGGCCGGTAGCCCCCATCCACCTCGTGCCCGATGCCCCACAGGCGGATGGCATCCGCGTCGGAGAAGTCCCGGAGGGCCTTCTCGCAGGCTGCGCGCCAGGGGGCGGGGCGGCTCACCGGGCCGCTTCCTGGTGGCCCTGCAGGGCCCGGGAGGTGGCCTGGATCTCCTCGAACATGGCCCGGTCCGTCCAGGGAGCGCAGGCGGCCGAGAGTCGGTCCATCAGCGCTCCCAGGCCTTTCGCCGGGGCCAGCCCCACCAGCCGCACGCCTTCGAGGGCCATGCGGGCCTCGATGGCCAGCACCTGCTCCAGGCCGTCCACCGCGCGGAGGAGCTTGCGGGCCGCGATGGGGCCCATGCTCACGTGATCCTCCTTGCCGGCGCTGGTGGGGATGGTATCCACGCAGGCGGGCTGGGCCAGGCCCTTCAGCTCGGAGACGAGGGCCGCGCTCGTGACGTGGGCCATCATGAAGCCCGACTCCAGGCCGCCATTGGCGGTGAGAAAGGCCGGGAGGTCGCTGTAGGCCGGATTCACCAGGCGCTCCTGGCGGCGCTCGGAGATGCTGGCGAGGTCGGCGGCGGCGATGGCGAGCACATCGCAGGCGAAGGCCGGGTACTGCCCGTGGAAGTTGCCGCCGGAGCGCGATTCCTGCGTGTCCGTGAAGATCATCGGATTGTCCGTGGCGGCATTCAGTTCGCGCTCCAGGATGGCGCCCGCGAAGGCCAGCGCGTCCCTCGTGACGCCATGGACCTGGGGGACGCAGCGCAGGCTGTAGGCGTCCTGCACGCGGTGGCAGTCGCGGTGGCTCTCGGCGATGGCGCTGGTCTCGCCCAGGATCTCCCGCATGTGGCCCGCGGCGGCGATCTGCCCGGGATGGGGGCGGGCCGCGTGGATGCGGGGGTCGAAGGCGGCGCGGGTGCCGCGCAGGGCCTCAAGGCTGAGGGCGGCGATCTCGTCGGCCAGGGGCACCAGGCGCTGCAGCCGGGCCACCGCGAGGTTGCCGAGGGCCGTGATGAGCTGGGTCCCGTTGATGAGGGCCAAGCCCTCCTTGGCCTGCAGTACCACCGGCGCGAGGCCCGCCTGGGCCAAGGCCTGGCCGCCGGGGACCGGGCCCGACGCGCCCCAGGCCAGGCCCTCGCCCACCAGGAGCAGCGCCATGTGGGCCAGGGGGGCCAGGTCGCCGCTGGCGCCCACGCTGCCCTGGCTGGGTATCACGGGCACGATGTCGCGGTCCAGGCACGCCGCCAGCAGGCGGATGGGCTCGGGGCGGATGCCGCTGTGGGCCTTCAGCAGGCAGTTGATGCGGGCCGCCATGAGGGCCCGGGTCTGGTCCTTGGGCAGGGGCTCGCCCACCCCGGCGGCGTGGCTGCGGACGAGGTTGAGCTGGAGCTGCTGGAGCTGGTCGGGCGGGATCACCACCGTGGCGAACTGCCCGAAGCCGGTGTTGATGCCGTACACCGTGCGGCCCTCGGCCACGATGCGGTCCACCACGGCGCGGTTCTCGACCACCTTCGCCAGGGCCCCCTCGTCCAGCGAGACGCCCTCGCCGGCGGCGACGCGGGCCAGCAGGGGGGCGGTGAGGGTCTGTCCGTCCAGGCGGATCATGCGGACTCCTTGCGGGGCAGGGTGAAGGCCAGCAACAGGGCCACGACCATCATCCCGGCGGAGGCCAGGTAGGTGGCGTGACCGCCCCACCGGGCGAAGATGAAGGTGCCGGCCAGGGGGCCCACGATGCGGCCCAGCCCGGTCATGGCGTTCATGGTGCCGAAGAGGCCACCCTGGTCCTCCGCGGGCGTGAGCCGGCTGGCCAGGGCCGAGGTGGCGGTGGTGTTCATGCCGCTTCCCCAGGCCATGGGCACCAGGACGAGCAGGAAGGGCCACTTCCATGGCGCCGTGGGCAGGAAGGGCAGGGACAGGGCCATCAGGAGCAGGCCGGTCCACAGGGCCGCCCGCTCGGGGATCCGCTTGGCGACCATGCGGACGAGGCCACCCTGGTAGAGCACGATGAGGATGCCGATGTAGGCGAAGAGGTAGCCCACCTCCCGCTGGTGGAAGTCGAAGCGGGCGTGGGCCAGCAGCGCGAAGGTGCCCTCCATCATCGAGAAGCCCGCCATGGCGAGCAGCGCGATCACCATGATCTGGGTCATGCCCGGGCGCTTCATGGCCTGGACCAGCGCGTGGCCCCGGCTCTCCTCCTTCTTGGCGCGGGCCCGGACTTCGTCCGTGAGGGTCTCGGGCATCCAGAAGAGCACCATGAGGGAGGCCACCAGGGACAGGCCGGCCGCCACGAAGAAGGGCAGGTGCCAGCCGTGGACCGCCAGCATCCGGTGGCCCAGGTCGCTGCCGCTGAGGATGCCCGCCAGGGCCGGGCCCACGACGAAGCCCAGGCCGAAGGCGGCGCCGATCATGCCCATCACCTTGGAGCGCTCCTCCGGTTTCGAGCTGTCGGCCATGGCCGCCTGGGCCACGGAGATGTTGCCGCCGGTGATGCCGTCGAGGATCCGGGCCGCGACCACCCATTCGAACCGGCTCGTGAGGGCCATCATGATGTAGCCCACGGCCGTGCCGATGAGGCTGATCCACAGGACGGGCTTGCGCCCCACCAGGTCGGACAGGCGCCCGAGGATGGGCGTGGCGATGAACTGCATGATGCTGAAGGCGAAGAAGGCTACGCCGGCCCAGAAGGCCCCGGGATCCATGCCCGCCCCCGACAGGCCCAGGAAGTGGTTCACGTGCGCCATCCAGGGGCTCGGGTGGTCCGCGATGGCCTGGGCATAGAGGGGGAGGATCGGGATGACGATGCCGAACCCCAGCAGGTCCATGAACACCGTGAGGAAGATCGCAAGGCGGGCCCGGTGGGATTCAGTCATGCGTGTGCGCTCCAGGGCCCCAGTGTAGCCCGGACCCTGAGGTTCCTAGGCCTTCCCCAGCACCCCCTGGAGCACCCGGCGGAGCTCCTGGAGCTGGTAGGGCTTCTGGAGGAAGGCGGCGGGCCCCTCTCCCTCGAAGGCCTGCAGGGAATCCTGCTCGTTGTATCCGCTGCTGAGGATGACGGGCAGGCCCGGGGCCAGGCGGTGCAGGGCCAGGAAGGCCTCGCGGCCGTCCATCCGGGGCATGGTCAGGTCCATGAGCACCAGGTCCAGCCCGTCCCGGTCGGACTCCACCCGGGCCAGGGCCTCCAGGCCATCGCGGGCCCTCACCACCTCGAAACCGATGGCCGACAGGGCCATGGCAGTGGTCTCGAGGATCAGCTCCTCGTCGTCCACCACCAGCACCCGCCCCCGCAGTCCCTTCGAGCTGCCCTCCGGGGCCGTCTCAGCGGGTGCGGGGAGGCGGCTGGAGGCGGCGGGGAAGAACAGCTGGAACTTGGAACCCCGGCCGGGTTCGCTGGCGATCCGGAGGCCGGCGTTGTGGCCCCGCAGGATTCCGAGCAGGGCGGAAAGCCCGAGGCCCCGGCCCGTGGTCTTGGTGGTGAAGAAGGGATCGAAGATGCGCTCCAGCACCTCCCGGTTCATCCCGCAGCCGGTGTCCTCCACCTCCAGCACCACGTAGGACCCGGGGGGCAGGTCCTGGCCGGGCAGGGCCGCCGTAAGCAGGCGGTCCCCCTCCAGCTGCTCCAGGCCGGTGCGGATGCGGATGTGCCCCTCGCGATCGCCGATGGCGTCCGCGGCATTGGTGACCAGGTTCATGACCACCTGCTGGATCTGCGCGGCGTCAGCCTCGATGGACGGCAGATCGGGGTCGAGGTCGAAGTGGAGGGCCACCTTCTTGGAAATGGAGACCTCCAGGAGGTGGGTGAGCTCCTGGACGACCAGGTTCAGGTTCTGGGACTGGACGACGAAATGGCCGCGTCCCGAGTAGGCCAGCATCTGCTTGGTCAGCTCCGCGGCCTTGAGGATGGCCCGCTCCATGTTCTCCAGGTAGGGCTCGGCCGGGTTTCCCTTCGCGAGCGTCATCTGGGCCAGGTTGAGGTTGCCCAGCACGGCCGTCAGGAGGTTGTTGAAGTCGTGGGCGATGCCGCCGGCCAGCACCCCCAGGCTCTCCAGCTTCTGGGCCTGGCGCAGGGCCTCTTCCGCCTGGCGCCGCTCGGTGATGTCCATCATGTAGCCGAGGTAGTACGGAACGCCCGCGCTCAGCGGGGCTGCGGATGTGAAGTCCTGGAACCACCGGTAGCCGCCGGCGGCGGTCCGCAGCCGGTACTGCTGCTCGTGGTAGAGGTCTCCCCGGTTCCACCGCGCCTGGGCCTCCTCATGGATCCACACCAGATCCTCCGGGTGGACGAGGGCATCGAAGGCGATCCGTCCGGAGGTCAAGTCTCCGGGCTCGAAGCCCAGGATGGCCTGGATGTTGGGGCTCACGTAATCCACGGGCCAGCCTGGCTCGGCCCGCCAGCGGATCACCATGACCGGACCGCCCACGAAGAGGTTCCGCTCTGCCACCAGCGCATCCTGGGCCTCCTGCTGGCGGGAGACATCCGTGGCGATCCCGATGACGCTCTCCAGATGCCCCTGCTCGTCGACCACGGGCGTGAGGCTGTTCTCGAAGGCCATCTGGCCCACCCGGACCAGTTCGCGGGAGCCCAGGCCCTCCAGGGCCCGGCGGAGTTGGCCCAGGATAGGTGGGTTGTCCCGGTACAGGTCGAGGGCGGACTCGCCCACCATCTGCCCGGGCCGGAGCCCCAGCCCTTCCAGCGCGAGCCCCTCGGACAGGAGGAAGCGGCCTTCCGGATCCAGCTGGAAGATGACCGCCTGGGAGTTCTTCATCACGGTCCAGAGCCGCTGCTCGGTGGTGCGCAGGGCCGCTTCGGCCTTCTTGCGCTCGGTGATGTCGCGGGTGAAGGTCAAGAGGCAGGGCTCGCCCTCCACTTCCATGCGCTTGCCGGACATGAGGCCGGTGATGATCCGGCCGTCCTTGCCGCGGAAGGGGGCCTCGAAGTTGGTGAACTCGCCGTGCTCCCGGAGGAGGGCCACCATGCGTGCCCGGTCGGAGGGATCGGCCCAGATGCCCATGTCCAGGGCGCTGCGCCCCACCGACTCCTCGCGGGTCCAGCCCAGGAGCCGGGTGAAGCCCTCGCTCACGTCCAGGTAGTTCCCGTCGCTGACCCGGGTGATGTTGATGGCGTCCGGGCTGGCATGGAAGGCCCTGGCGAACTTCTCCTCGCTGAATCGCAGGGCGGCCTCGGCGGCCTTCCGCTCGGTGATGTCGCGGACATTGGCGAAGAGGACCTCCCGACCCTCGAAAGTGAAGAAGCTGCGGGAGACCTCCACCGGGCGGAAGGTGCAGTCCTTCCGCCGCTGGGTCGTCTCGATGAGGAGGCCCTGCCCCTGGTGCCCCTCCCGCCAGATCCGGGCCCAGGCGGCCTCGTCCAGGCTGGCGTCGATGTCGATGATCCGCAGGGCGAGCAGCTCATCCCGGGTGTAGCCCAGGCCGTCGCAGGCCGCCTGGTTCACGAAGATGAGACGGCCGTCCTCCTGGAGGCCGAACACGCCCTCCCGCGCGTGGTCGATGGCAGCCCGGGTGAGCCGGTGGACGGTCTCCGCGCGCGTGCGCTCGACGGCCATGGCCACCTGGCTCGAGACGAAGGTGAGGAGGTCGCGTTCCGCAGGGCCGTAGGGGTGGCCGCCTCCGTAGCTCTGGACCACCAGCACGCCGAAGGTGCCCCGGCCGCCCTTGAGGGGGACGCCCAGCCAGGCCAGGGCCTCGGGGCCGACCCGATCGACCTCGCCCTCCGACCGGAGGCGGTCCAGCCGGACCTCGTCCACCAGCTGGGGCGTGCCAGTCCTGAGCACGAATTCCGTGAGGCCCCGGTCGAATTTCCGCGTGGGCTGCGCGGGTTCCATCTGGTCGATCCAGTAGGGGAAGGACACGAGCCCCTGGTCCGGGTCGTGGAGCGCGATGTAGAAGTTGTCCGCGGGCATGAGGCCGCGGACGATCTCATGGACCGAGGCATAGAGCTGGTCCAGGTCCGTGGCCGCCAGGGCCGCTTCGGCGATGCGATAGGTGGCCTCCCGGGCCTGCCGGGACGGGTCGGGGCCGGAGGGGGCGTTCGGAGCGCCGGGAAGGGGGACGGGGTCCGCCATGGATCAACCCATCGGCACGGAAGGGCCGGAATCGGAATCCTGTCAGTTCCAGCGGAACCGGCGGACGGCAATGAGGAAGGCCCCCAGGGCCCAGGCCCCCACCACCAGCAGTCCCATCCCATGTCCCGCCAATCCCGCCCCGTCGTTGAAGACGGCCCGGAGGGTGCTGAGAAAGGGCGAAAGGGGCAGGAAGGCCACCGACCGCTGGAGCCAGTGCGGGGCCGAATCCAGGGTGAAGTAGACCCCGCTGAGGAGCATGAGGGGGAAGAAGAACAGGTTGGCGATGGCCGCGTAGGTCTCCGAGGTCTCCGCGAAGCCGCTGAGGGCGAAGCCGAAGGACATGAAGCAGGCCGTCCCGAGGGTCATCACCACCACCAGGTCGAGATACGAGCCCTGGTTGCGGATGCCGAAGGCCAGCCAGCCCACCACGAGGAGGACCACCGCCTGGGCGAGGGAGATGGTGAGTCGCTGGAGCACCTGGCCCAGGAGGAAGATCCACTTGGGCAGGGGCGTCACCGCCAGGCGCCGGAACTTCCCCTTCTCCCGGTACGAGACATTGACCATTCCCACACTGAAGAGCCCGATGCTCAGGAGGTTCAGCCCCAGCAGGCCCGGCAGCAGGAAGGCCGCGTAGTTGGAGGACTTCTTCCCTCCGGGACTCTCCACGCTCACGGGGATCCGCCTGGGCTCCGGCGAGCCGTTCAGCCGGGCCTGGGCCAGGAGCCAGGCCTGGTTCACCAGCCCCGCCGTGGGGCCGGCCTGGGCCATGAGGTAGCTGTTGAGGCGGATGCGGTAGCCCTCCCCGTCCGGCAGCACCTCGGCCGCCGTCTCCCCGTGGGCCCAGCGGGCCTCGGCTTCGGCAGGCGCGAGGGGCATGACCTTCAGCTGCACCTCGTCCATGGCCTTCAGCAGGGCCCCGTCCCGCGAGGTCTGCGCCGCCGGCTGGACGTACACCACTGTCAGCTTCGGCCCGCCCCCGCCCCGGAAAATGACGCCGAAGCCCAGCAGCATGGCCACCGGGAAGGCGAAGGTCCAGAACATCGCCCCCTTGTCGCGGAGGTAGAGCTTCCACTCCATCACGAACTGGCGCCAGATCATCATGAGCATGCGAGGGACTCCACCGGGAGGTGCGAAGGAAGGGGGGGCTCTCAGTCCCGGAGCGAGCGGCCGGTCTGGTGCAGGAAGACGTCCTCCAGCGTGGCGCGCCGGACGTGGACCTGCTGGTAGGGCACGCCGGCGGTCTCGGCCGTCTCCAGGATGCGGGGCAGCAGGGCCTTGGGGTCGCGGGTGGGGATCTCCCACAGGTCGGCCCGGCGTTCCACCGGCTCGCCCAGGCGGGCGGCGAAGGCCGCGGGATCCGGCGCAGCGCCGTCGAAGGTCAGCTCCACCACGCTGGGGATGGCCAGCTGGGCGATGAGGGAGGCGGGCGTCCCGGTGGCGATCACCTGGCCGTGGTCCATGATGGCCAGCCGGTCGCAGAGGGCCTCGGCCTCCTCCATGTAGTGGGTGGTGAGCAGCACCGTGCGGCCCTCGGCCTTCATGCGGCGGACCACATCCCAGAGGCTGCGCCGGGCCTGGGGATCGAGGCCGGTGGTGGGCTCGTCGAGGAACACCAGCTCCGGATCGTTCACGAGGGCGAGGGCCAGGGCCAGGCGCTGCTGCTGGCCGCCGCTGAGGGTGACATGGTAGGCGTCCGCCTTGTCGTTGAGCTGCACCAGGTCCAGAAGGTCGGCGGTGGTGCGGGCCTTCGGGTAGTAGGTACCGTAGAGGTCCAGGGCCTCACGGACTGTGATGCGGTTGAAGAGGCTCGTACTCTGCAGCTGCACGCCAATGCGGGCGCGGATCGCCTTGCCCTCCCGGGCCCAGGTGCGGCCCAGCACCTCGATCTCGCCGGCATCCGGGGCGGTGAGGCCCTCGATCATCTCCAGCGTGGTTGTCTTGCCTGCGCCGTTGGGACCCAGCAGGCCGAACACCTCGCCCCGGGCCACCTCCAGGTCCACGCCGGCCACGGCCACCACCTTGGGGAAGGCCTTGCGCAGGCCACGGATGCGAAGGGCGGGTTCGGACATGGACACCTCGGGCCTTCCATCATGCCCGGGCCGGGTCGCCTGTGGTCACAGTTGGATTCTGATCAGACCCGCCAGAGGCACCATTCCGGCCGGACGGCGGCAATCCGGCTGGCCGCCGCGTCCCGTGCGGCAGGATCGGGGAACCGCGCGGCCCAGCAGCTGCCGGAACCGCAGAGCAGGGGGTCGCCGCCCGCGTCCCGCAGCGCGTCCCGCACCTCCGCCAGGGGCGGGCAGACCCAGATCGCCGCGCCGGTGAGGTCGTTGCGCCAGGGCGGGGCGGCGCCCTCCCCCTGGGAGCCCAGGGCCTCCGGGAAGGGATAGCCGATCTCCTGGATCGCGCGGTAGACGCTAGGGGTCGAGACATGGAGGCCCGGATGGACGAGCAGGATCGGTTCCAGGGGCACGGGGCGCAGGGGGAACACGCGCTCCCCGCGGCCCAGGCCGAGCACCGTCCCTCCCAGCAGGAACAGGGGCACGTCGCTGCCCAGGCGGGCGGCCAGGGCGAGGAGGGTGTGATCGTCGAGCCCCGCGGCGAACAGCCGGTTCCCGAGGCGGAGGGCCGCCGCGGCGTCGCTGCTGCCGCCGCCCAGCCCCGCCCCGTGGGGGATGCGCTTCTCCAGGCGCAGCGCCGCGGGCAGGGGCCGTCGGACGGCCTCCTCCAGCAGCCGCCAGGCCCGGATCACGAGGTTGGATTCCCCGGCCTCCAGCCCTTCGCCCGTGGGCCCGGTGATGGCCAGGGACAGCGCCTCCGCGGGCTCGGCCGAGAGCGTGTCCGCGAGGTCCGGCACGTCGTCCAGCACCGTGGTCACCAGTTCCAGTTCGTGGAAACCGTCCGCCCGCCGGCCCAGCACGGCGAGGAAGCGGTTCAGCTTGGCGGGAGCCTGGACGGTGAGGGCCATGCATCTAAGGTAGCCTGGGTCCCATGACCCTGCTCGCCCGGCTCCTCTGGAAAGGTCTCACCCTCAAGGGCCGTCCCCCGCTTGATCCGCTGGGAACTTCGATCCTCCGGTTCCGCGTCTGGCCCAACGACCTGGACGTGAACCTGCACATGAACAACGGCCGCTTCCTGAGCGTCATGGACCTGGGCCGCTTCGACCTCAGCTTCCGGACCCGCCTTGGCCGCCTCATGCTGCAGCAACGGTGGAAACCCCTGGTGGGCGGCATCACGATGCGCTACCGGCGGAGCCTGGAACCCTTCGCGCGCTACGAGCTCCACACGCAACTCCTGGGCTGGGACGGGAAGTGGTTCTTCCTGGAGCAGCGATTCCTCAAGGGGGGCGAGCTGGCCGCGGAGGGCGTGGTGAGAGCGCTCTTCCGCGGGCGGGCGGGCAACGTGCCCACCCCGGAGGTGCTCCGCCAGATGGGGTACGACGGCCCGGCTCCCGATCTGCCCGAGGCGGTCCGTCGGTGGGCCGAGGGCTGCGGCGATCCCTCCCGGACCGAGGCGTCGCTGGCCTCTGCCCACTTCCTGCAGATCCACCGCCAGCCGCCAGGTGCCAGCCGATAGCCGTCTCCCTACAGCCCGTCCTCCAGCTCGAACTCCTTGTCCGGGATGCTCAGGATCTCCGGGCCGTCCTTGGTGATGGCGACATCGTGCTCGAACTGGGCGGAGAGGCCGCCGTCCCGGGTGCGCACGGTCCACCCGTCGGCCTCCACCAGGCACTTGTGGCTGCCGGTGTTGAGGATGGGCTCGATGGTGATGGTCATGCCGGGCTCCATGCGGAAGCCCGTGCCAGGCCGCTGCTCGGCGAAGACCACCTGGGGATCCTCGTGCAGGTCGCGGCCGATGCCGTGGCCAATGTACTCCCGCACCACCGAGTAGCCCCGCTCCTCCGCGAAGGTCTGGACGGCCGTGGCCATGTCGCCGAGGCGCACGCCGGGCCGGCAGTGTTCGATGCCCAGGAACATGGCCAGCTGGGCGGTCTGGATGAGCATCCGGGCCTCGTCACTGATCTTCCCCACACCCACGGTGAGGCAGGTGTCGCCGTGGTAGCCGTCCAGCTTCGCCCCGCAGTCGATGGCGATGATGTCGCCCTCCTGGAGGACGTACTTCGACGGGATGCCATGCACCACCTTGTCGTTCACCGAGGTGCAGAGGGTGCCGGGGAAGCCGTGGTAGCCCTTGAAGCTGGGCTTGGCCCCCTGCTTGCGGATGTAGTCCTCGGCCAGCTTGTCGAGCTCCAGCAGGCTCACGCCCGGCTTGGCGGCACGGGCGGCCAGGCGCAGGGCGTTGGCGGCCAGGCGGCCGGCCTCGCGCAGCTTCTCGACCTCCTTGCGGCTCTTGTAGCGGATCTGTTCGCGGATCAGGACCATGCCCCCCCCACCTCCAGTCTAGACGGCTCTGACTAAAATGAGATTCAGGAGTGACGACATGCGACAGGGATGGATCGGGGCAGGGCTGGTGATGGTGGCGCTGGTGGGCTGTTCCCGGATTCCCACGAAGCCGGCGTCCCTGCCCGCGGGTGCCCAGTGGGCGGGCCAGGGCGACGGCGCGGCTTTCGTGCAGATCACCCACCTGTCCGGTACCGCCTGGCACCTGGACGTCTGGGACCGCCGGGGGAAACCTCTGGCCTCAGGCACCTTCCGCCTGCGGGGCTTCGCCCGGGCGCGGATCTTCGCCGACGAGGTGCTGGGCTGGAAGGATGGCGCCCTGCAGCTGAAGGACGGCACCTGGCTGCTCCCGGAGCCGCCGGCCCAGCCCGCCAAGTCCTGATGGCCTACAGCCGCGAGGAGAAGGACTGGCTGGAGCGGGAGTGGGCCTTCCGGGCCTGGGGCCGGGCGGGTCTGCTCAGCGCCGACGACTACCGTCAGGTGCTGGCCTGGGAGGCCGCCGGCGTGCCCATGGACCTGGTGGTCTCCGCCCTCAACGCCTTCTTCGACCGGCGGGAGGCCAAGGCCAAGCCCCGCACCTTCGTGGCCCTCAAGCACCTGGACCGCGACGTGGCCAAGGCGGTGAAGCTGCGGGAGGCCGTCCTCCGCGCGGGTCCCGCCCTGGATGCGGGGCAGGGCTGGGAGCGGGTGAAGCCGCCCCTCGCCCAGGACCCCCGCGCCCGTGCCGCTTTCGAGGCCTGGCAGCGCCTGCGGGCCGCCGCCCCCTCGCCCGAGGCCGCGGGCTACCTGGCCCACCACGACCAGGAGCGGGAGGCCCGCGCCACCCTGCTGGCCCTGGCCGAGGGGGCCCTGGGTCCCTCGGCGGAACCGCTGCGCGCCGGCCTCCGCGAGCGGCTCCTGGCCGCCGACATGAAGGAGGGCGGCCTGGTCTGGACCCGCGCCTGGGCCCACCACTGGGCCCGGATCGTGGCCCAGGCCTGGGATCTTCCCCTGGAGGTCTGAGTCCATGACGGTGGCCGAGCGTTGGCAGTCTGAAATCGAACAGCCCACGGCGGGCTTCTTCGGGGCCTTCGCGGCGCGGATCGCGGAACCGGACGGCCTCCGCGACGGGGTGCGGGAGGCGGTGAAGGCGCTCATCCCCCGCATCGACTGGGAGGCCTACCAGCCCCACCTGCCCCACGGGATCCTGGGCCTGCGGGCGGTCTTCCGCCTGCGGCCCCTGCTGGCGGAGGCCAGCTTCCACCGCCTGCTGGCCGTCCAGCTGCACATGGCCGCCCACGAGGGGCGCCGGGCCGCGCCCCTGAAGGCCGTCGCGGGGAGCGGCAGCTGGCGGAACCTGGAGGACTTCATCCGGGCCCGCCGCCCGGGTCTGGCCTACGCCGAGGCCCAGGGCTTCGAGGCCCCGGCCCCGGAAGACTTCCGCCGCCTCGGCGCCCTGGTGGCCGCCGACATGGCCAATGTGGGCCACAAGGCCGTGCTGGCCGACCACCTCGGCGACCTCCAGGACCTCCTCGAGCGGCCCCGGGCCACGGGCCGCCGCCTCCTGGGCGTGGCCGCCTGGCTGG
>MTLD01001552.1_pt6 | contig 18946 bp, 18 predicted proteins | sample 1982471 | NCBI WGS metagenome assembly MTLD01 (sample SAMN05712604, study PRJNA340218) | biofilm metagenome | isolation source: sample SPM anode biofilm adapted to -50 mV | place: USA | collected 2012-02-03
CTCACCGAGACAGCCGGGTCGCCGAAATATCCAGAAGATATTCGGCGACCCGGCTTTTTTCGTACCATCACATTCTAATCTGCGGCAATGACGATTTCCACTTCGGGGTAGTCACCCGGTATTGTCGCACTGTTTGACAGCTATGCTTTGCATACGTATTGAAAGGATCTTATTTAAGCAATGTCCCGAATTATTGAGCTGATATCCATATCCAATATGCTTCGTCTGACGGGTGTTTTTATCGTCATATGGTCTCTCAATGGCTGTACTGCCATAAGGAGAGCTTATTATGAGGAAGACCATGTTATCCCAAGGCAATTGAAAGAACATGTCGTACAAAATGAATTTCCTGTTGCAAAGGGAGATGATGTTGTTGGCGAATTGGTTCTGATCCGCCTTGAAAAGGGGGACACGCTGCCGGATATTGCAAGGCACTTCAGCCTGGGACTCGATGGGGTCAGTGCCGCTAATCCGGGAGTGGATGTGTGGGTGCCCAAGGCGGGAGAACGTATCTTGTTGCCCCTGAAATTCGTTCTGCCGGATGCTCCCAGAAAAGGCATCGTGATCAACCTGGCCACGAACAGGCTTTTTCAATATAAGGGAGATCGTGGGTCACTGGAGGTATTGACTTTCCCGGTCGGTGTCGGCACTGAAGAGCGTCCTTCACCCACTGGTCAGATGCAGGTGGTGCGCAAGGTAACCCGTCCGACCTGGCATGTGCCAGCCTCAATTGCTGCGGACCACCGTAAAAAAGGAGATATCCTGCCCGCTGCAGTTCTGCCGGGTCCTCAGAATCCCCTGGGAGAATACGCGCTCTATTTAAGCAAGCCGAGTTATTTGATCCATGGGACAAATAAACCGGCCAGCATCGGCCTTAAGGCAACTAATGGCTGTATCAGACTCTACCCGGAAAGCGTGAAAAAACTCTATGAGAGCACTCCTGTTAAATCGTCTGTGTATATCGTCAACCAGCCATATCTGGTAGGGAAAAGCAATGGAATGGTCTACATGGAAGTTCATGCGCCCGCGGAAGATATGGATGCCGACGAGTTTGATAAGATGTATGCAAAGCTGAAAAAAGTCGAATTGGAATCGGGGCGCCCGCTTGATTGGAGTAAAGTTAAGACTGTGTTGGCCGAGGCCCGCGGAATTCCAGTCCCCATATTCGAGGTTGGGCAGGAAAGAGGAAAAACGGCTGCGGAACCGATAGAAGTCAGGCATCCGGCCAAATTAACCGGCAGGCCGGAAATACCTGATCTGAAAACTGATGCATGGTCCGTATTGGCTGCTGAAGAGCGGGACGAGACCGATGCTGCGCGGTTGGCCGCCATTATTAACCACCAGGGGCCGCAAATCCCTGCCAGGGTGTTGTCAAAGAATGCGCGCTATCAGGTTGTTGCCGGCCCGTTCGATGATGTCAAAGAGGCCAACGATGCGATTAAGCGCTTGAAAATTGATCTGGAAATTGATGGCAGATTGATTGAAAAAGGGACGGCGGCAGGGGAGCCACTTGTCGGCGATGCGGCAAAGGAGCAGAAGAGAGGCGGCTCAGAAAATCCGCGCGGCTACGCTCTTCAGATCGGAGCTTTTTCTGAAGAAAAGTATGCGCTTTCACTTGTGGAGGAACTTAAGCAAAAGGGACATAGGGCGTCGATCATCAGGGATGGAAAAAGGGAGCTCCTCCGTGTCCTGATTGGCAGGTTCGAAACGAGTAAGCAGGCTTCGGAGGAAGCCAGGCTGATCCTCCAAAAGGAAGGTATTCAATCCATTATCTATCGATATTAATCAGCAGGGCGGCCGGGATGAACAATCCACTCCGCGAGCTGAAAAGAAAGGAGGTGAAAAACCATGAAGAGTCTATTGATGATCGCAATGATGCTTGTTCTGGCCGGTACTTTTGGCGGTTGCGCGACAACAGGTGAGCTTGAGAAGGTCCAGACACAACAGATGATAACCGGCGCAAAAGCTGATCAGGCGGTGCAGGACGCTCAGGCTGCCAAGGCGGCCGCCGATGCAGCCACGCTAAAGGCCGAGGCGGCTGCAGCCCGGGCGGAAAATGCTCTGAAAATGGCAGATGAAAGGGCTAAAATCGCAGATGAAAGGGCGAAGCTGGCAGACGAAAAGGCGAAGAAGGCTGACGACATATTTCACAAATCAATGAAAAAGTGAGTTGGTTTTAGCGGAACTGTTTCTGCATCGTTGGGGGTTCGGAAGGAAAGTGGCAGGGTTTTGCGACTCTGCCACTTCATTCCGGCTCCACTGTTCAAGTACAATCACGAAGGTATCTATGGGTAAAAAGCAAAGCAGGATAGGTGGGCATCCAAGCTTATTCTTTGTCTGCATCATAATCGCTTCAATGCTGATATGCGGATGCAGTCACCTTAATGATGGTTCCAGGCCTGCATCAACCTTAAAAGAGGCGAATGATTTATTCAGCCAGGGAAACTACCAGGCCTCTCTGAGTGCGTATCAACAGGTTATTGCAAAAGATCCCGCTGCTGGAGAAAGGGCTCTTTTCGAGATGGGCATTCTTTATTCGTATCCCGGGAACGAACAAAAAGATTATCAAAAATCTCTGGAGTGCTTTCAGAAGCTGATCAAGGATTACCCGGGGAGTGCCTACCGGAAAGATAGTGCGATGATGGTATTTAATATCAATAACGTCATTGCCAAGGATGGGACGATTGCTGCACAGCAGGCACAGATTGAGACTCTCCGGCAAGATGGTAATAGCAAGGGGAGTGAGATCACTGCACTGCAGAAAAAAATTGAAACGCTCGAGCAAGAGGTTAAAGGTAAAAACAATGAGATTGCCGCTTTGAAAAAAGATTATTTTGCACTCCAGAAGGGGCCTGCGGACAAGATTCTGATAGAGAAAAAAGAACGGCGATTGTCGCTGCTCTCAAAGGGGCGCGTGCTCAAGACCTATAAAACCGCCTTGGGTGGAAATCCGGATGGGCCAAAAGAAAGGCAGGGAGATAACAAAACTCCGGAGGGGACTTACGTTATCGATTCAAGAAACAGGAACAGCCTTTATCACCGGTCTCTTCATATCTCTTATCCAAACGAGAAAGACAAAAAGCGGGCAAAGGAACTAGGTCTTTCTCCAGGCGGGGACATCATGATACACGGAATTAAAAACGGATTCTCATGGGCTGGCGATTACCACACAGAGGTTGACTGGACGAAAGGGTGTATTGCCGTTACAGACGAAGAAATAGAGGAAATTGACCGGTTGGTACCAAATGGTACGATTGTGGAGATTAGGCCATAGCTACCCTGGCATTACCAGCGTCCCTTGATGACAACCTCGTTGGGCAGTTCGTCAGAGTCATCAAGCTTCGCCGGAAAATTCTCCGAAAGCATTTTACCAATATCGGTCACGGCCATCGAAATGCCCCGGGCCGGATTGCCCTGCTTTATTCCTTCCGTAATGCATTGCACCATGGCTGGCCATGTGCTTTCGGGAACGACAGAATTGATACCACTGCCGGCCAGCACCTGCACCATCCGTTCTTCAAGCGACACCATTATCAACACTCCGGTTTTATCCCTGGTATTCTGAATTCCCAGCTTCGCAAACTCCTTCACTGCACGCCGCCTGAGTGCCGCCCTCCGCTCCTTTTTGCTGAACAGCGGCAATATACTTGACGCGGCGACCACTAGGACGCGGATCTCGCCTGAAGTCATTGTTTCAGCCATTGATATGGAATCCGCAATCTCGCTCATTTGATCGGCAGTAAGGAAGTTTGCAGCATCTTTGTAGCTCTTCAATTATTTCCCCCTTCCAATCAGCAGTGTTATTACCAAGCCGAGCATTTCTTGCGCGACCTTTTTGTAACGCACTACTGCTGCGGCAGGCGAAGATGCACGACCTGACCTCTTTTGCCCAGATTTCCCAGTGGCTTACCCAGAAATGTAATTTTTACACCGGCGGCATTTCCCACGTCAATGGCAAAAGATTCCTGGGCTTTGCGGTTTAACTTGTCACCTGCCTTCAAGGTCGTCTGATAGGACGGATTGCGGTCTTCGGTGATATTAAGCCAGGTGCTCTCCGTTGCTTCAATAAGCAGATCAAGGTGATTACTGACCGGAGTTTGAGTCGTCTCTTTATGAAGGACCACCGTCGGCGACGTTGACTGGGGAAGATTGGTTACTGCCTCGGGAAGCCCCTCTTTCACTGCGGGGACTTGATTGATATCGGCTTCTTTTTGTTTGTCAACATTCACCGCTTGTCGGACGGTTTTAGTGGGTTCTTTCAGATGGAAGAGAGTATACACAATAATAACGGCGGCAATAATTGCCACGGCAGGAACGGCGTACAGGAGGTAGCGCGCTAAGGGTTTCCTGTCAAAGGTAATCTGCGCTTTGACGGCCTTGGCCTCTTTCGGCACGATCTGTGTTGAATTCAGATAGCGCTGGTAATGAACAAGGATACTTTCCGCGTCAATGCCGATAGTTTTCGCATAGCTCTGGATGAATCTTTTTGCATAAACCGGCGCTGGGAGGAGATGGTACTCGCCGTCCTCAATAGCATCAAGAGTGGTGCTACTGACCCTCGTCTTCAGGAAGATATCTTCGATCGTCAACCCACGTTGCTCTCTGAGAGTCTTCAGATCTGGTAATTTCTTCAAAGGAGCAGATTTTAAATCCACGTTGGTATCTTGTCTGATGTTTTCTTCACTCATATTCATTAGGTCCAATATCCGTTTGGTGATATCAACTTAGCACAATCTGTGAGAATTTTGTGAGCACATAGGCATTTTTGTGAATTAGAAATGATGCAGTCGGGATGAGTGGCTTTGCTCCCGTCTGCTATGTGGATTTGTATCCTGGATTTAGCCTTCGGGTTGGTGGATAGTACTAGCTTTATGAGGGTATTGCAATAAGGTGCGTGGTTTATCCGTCATGGGAGATATTAGGGTCGGGTATATGATGGTGATATGTTTGCCATGCAAAGTTTTCTTATCTGCATCGAGACAACAAAAAAAGGACTTGCCGTTTAAGCAAGTCCCTGAATTTGTTTGGTTGCGGGGATAGGATTTGAACCTATGACCTTCGGGTTATGAGGATTTTCTACTCATTTTCGACCGACCAAGCAAATCAATAACTTGCTGTTATATTAATAGTTTAACTACTACGTCCTGCTTCCAAAGTCAACCATATTTACCATCTTTTTCAGATTTTGGTGTACAGTTTGGTGTACAGTTTTGAAGGTGAATTTGCGATAACGGGGCTGAGGCTGACCCGCATTCGGCGGGTCTTACCGATGGTTGGGCTGAGCCATTTTTGATCTATTAAATGTTGTAACATAAAAGCGTTGACCAATCAGTTTATTGTTGTTACATTAAATCCATGATCATCGAGTTCGATACCGTCAAAAGAGAAAAGACCCTGCTGGAGCGTGGGCTCGATTTTACTGATGCTGATAAGGTATTTGCCGGTATTCACTTTGTTGCTCGTGATGATCGTCTTGATTATGGTGAGGATCGTTTCTTTACCGTCGGCCTATTGGATTACCGAATAGTTGTAATTGTTTGGACTCCAAGAAACGACTCCCGCCGAATAATTTCTATGAGGTACGCTAATGACCGCGAAATCAGCCGTTACAAAAAACACCTTGGTTGATCCGGACAATGCTCCGGAATTGACCGATGCCTGGTTTGAAAAAGCCGACCTTATGCAAGGCACCAAACTTGTCCGCCGTGGCCGTCCTGTCGGGCAAACCAAGGCATCACAAACAGTCCGTTTTGATCTAGATGTTCTCGCTGCCTTCAAGGCCACGGGTAAAGGGTGGCAGACCCGCATGAATGAGGCACTTCGGGAGTGGATTAAGGAGCATCCGATGAATCATGCCTGACCCTCAGAGGTCAGGCCAAAAGCTCCACTGTATTCCTTCTCCGACCTTCCAATCATTTTTTGAAGAGTCTATTCGCAATGCCGAAATATCCGATGCACACCAAGATTACTGAAATATGAATATCGACAGTTTATTCTGGATTCCAAAGGCAAGCCCAATTGTGGCTATCCCCATGAATTCAAAGAATAAAACTATTCCAGCCTTATTAGCTTCTCTTTTGGATATTGCCGCCCCGCTGAAGCAGACCTTGTAATCGTCATTATCTGAATTCTTCATTTTTCTGCCTTTGGCGACAACGGGGCCGGCCATGAGCCGCCCGCCCAGTTTTTTTTCGGGCGGTCGGCGTCCATGGACGTGGTTGGGTGCCCGCCTACAAAATCACTCTCATACTGACTTCATTTTCATCCGCAGACCGGCGTAAGGGCACGACGGCTAGCGAGAAGAGCGACGTCCTTTGTGTTGGTGCTGCGGCTGAGGCGATGTAGAACACCCTGCTGCGTCTCGGGCGTCCAGAAGATCCGCAGACGCTCACGCGCGCGAGTGACAGCGGTGTAAAAGATGCTGTGTGTGATGTCGTCTTCATTGGCGTCGGTGATTACGATCTTGACGGAGTCATACTCGAGGCCCTGTGCCTTGTGGATCGACACGGCGTAGGCCACCTGGAATGGCACGGTGGTGTTCAGTGAGTCGTCGTCCTCATCGCTGGCGTCGTAATCGTAGACGGAGAAGCGCACAGTCGAGCCACCCACCCATACGAGCTCACAACCGACGACATCGAACTCGCTGAGCGGTCGATCAAGCTCAACGTCGAACTGGATCTGACCAGGGACTTGGTCGATTCCGACGATCCGGCCCTTCAGGTTGTTATAGATCACCGGCCGGAACCGCTCGGCCTCGTGGAAGAGGACGGGGTCGCCGACCCTGTACGTGGACTCGCGCCAAGTGGTCGCCGTACCTGGGTTGCTGCTCTGCAAAAATCGGTTGATGTTGTTGATGCCATAGAGACCGTCGTAGTTCAGGCACAGGATAATCTCGTCCTGTCCCTGGGCCTCGAACAGTGTCTTGTCTAGCACGGTTGAGTACTCGTTGCGGGCCATGACCTCAGCGATATCGTCTTCGATGGCCCGAACCTTGTTCCAGAAGGCCAAGAGTGGTTGGTTGCTGGTTCTGAATGGCGTCGTCAATTCGAACACAGATGTGCCTGGGATGAACGAGCGAATAATTCCGAACCAGTTGCCGAACTGGATCGACTCGATCTGGTAGACGTCGCCGACAAGTACGAGCAGCTTGAAGGGAGTCTTCACCAGAACCTTGATCAAGTCTGCGTTGCTCACGGTGCTGCACTCGTCGATGATGAGGAGGTCGTACTCAGGATCGGCGGCACTCCTGCGAATCTGGCTGCTGATCGTTCGGAAGTCAGAGTTCTGCGCGGTTACCTTGCGCTTGAGGTTGTCGATCGCTGGGTGGGTGTGCGCGAGGAAGAGCTTCTCCTTGTCGTTGAAGTAGTGCGCGATGTGATCCACCATCGTTGACTTGCCAGTGCCAGCCGCCCCGTAGATCAGGGCGACACGCGACTGGCTGAACAACAGCTTGAGCGCGTCCCTTTTAACTTGATCGTCAATGCCACGAGACGTTCCATCGAGCCAACGCTCAACGGCTTGGGTGTAGCCAGCGATCCCAGAAGATGCGTACTCCTGAAGCTTTTCGACGATGGAGACAGTTTCGTTCTCATACCCGCAGATGAAGACGTGCCCCTTGTCGTGTAGGAGACGGCGTTCCGTATGCGTATAGTAGAGCCTGTTGTTGTAAGTGGAGATTAAGCCGTTGATGTCTCCAAATTCCACGAGGTCGAGCACTGGCGTGTAGAGGATTCCGTGACGCTCCACGTTGTTCTTTACGCGTCGAACGAGCAGCTCGTGGTTCCGACCGGTCACATCAAGGCTCTCAACGAGATCCCAGTACCGAGGGTTGTGCCCTGGCAGCGAAGTGCAAAACGGCATATCCTCGAAGGGAATGCAGCTGTACGGAAGGTTCATCTCGGAGAGACGTTTGCAGCCTTCCCAGTAATACAGCGGCTTGAGGATCTGGTTGTGCATCCGCAACATGAGATAGCGGAGGACGTTGTGACCCGGAGCACCTGACCTCACGATGCGTCGCACCTTATCTAGCACGGGAAATACCTGCTGCTTTGGGGCTTCAGCCGTACCTGCCGCTCTCACCGCCGCGTAATTGTCGTCCGACATATCAATCAGGTCAAGCAGGCTGCCGGAGCCGACCGTCAGCCACCGCATCAGGTAGCGATACTCCGCCGAGTTGGTTCGCACGTCCATGGTGATGCCTAGGAGGCGCGCGAAGTTGTTAAACTCGCATGGACGGATCGAAACCTCCCACTCGCGGACAATCGTGATCGGCATCTTTTGACCGAGCACTTCGATCGAGCTCCGTTGGAGTGTCAACATGGCCGAGTACTTGTCAATCATGTCGATATTGGTGAAGGCAATGATGCGGTCGAACTTGTTCACCTTGTTGATGGCGCGGCAGAAGGTGACCTCGTAGTAGATGCGGCCCCCGAGGAAGAACGGGCGCGTTTTGTGTATGTAGTACCGTTCCCGAGCGCCCCTGTCCGGGCGAGTTGAACGGACCGCTTCAATTCTTGCGGCGATCTTCTCGTGGTACTCCCGCAGCGACGGATCGAGGTCGACCGGGAATGACTCGAGGTTCGCAAGCACTGCGACTCCATAGTTGCCTTGAAGCAAGCTGCGGATGCGGTGGAGGTACTCGTAGTACTTGAGCATCAAACGCTCGGAGCCATCACCGTCCATGGTGTAGTGCGAGGCGCTCGCTTCGAGAAGCTTGTGGAACCGGCTCAAGAAGCTGTACTGGCCACTGCCCCTGATGAAGGCGAGCGCTGGCCTGATTGCTGGATAGTTGTACTCGGCGTCGGAGGAACCCACGTGGAGAAGCACGGCGACTCCCTCGACTAGGGTCCGGAGCTGAGAGAGGATGTTCTGGGAGAGCAATGCCCGCTGGCCAGCGAGCGATTCGATATTTCTACAGATTGCCTCGTCAGCGTTCTGGATCTGCTGGCTGACCGTAGCCATTAACTGTCAAGTCCCGCTTGATTAAAGAAATTCATGGGTATCCTCGTCTTGCTCATGGCCATCCTGCTGTTATCTCCTCTTAAGCGGTCAATGAATATTCAACTATTTCGTGTTCTACTCAAGCCCAACGGGGCCAAGGCGCACCGGCGGAGCGAAGCGGAGACTGTGTTTCGCCGAGTTGTTAGGCATTTGGTGGATTGCTGGAGCCTATCGTCTCGATATTTTTCTTCATTGCATCTTCCGCTGCTAGCAGTAGTTCATTTAGCAAGCTAACGTGCCATACTCGGCCAAGGTCGGACTCATTGTTTACCCTGCCGGAGTAAATCCCGAGAAATTCCCACTCCTTGTTGGGGCTTACGGTGGAAACAACACGCCCATCTTTAATTTTCCTCGAGCCACTGGATCGATAAGCAATGACAGCGGAGCCCGATTGGCCTTTACGGGTCCTGCAATCGATCAGAAAAACGGGATTCTCAGGTGTTATGTGGCTCAGTTCTTGAGCCAAGAAACCTGTTGCCCATATGGGAAACTTTCCTGCGGATGACAAGCCAAAAGGAAAACCAATGACGCTCACAGGTTCCGCGGGGGAGACAATTATTCCGGCTCGATCATGCTCTGTATCAAGGTAGTAAGGGAACTTGCTTACGTCTGAGCCCCACTTCAAATTAAGTGCTACAACATCAGCCTTTTCTTTGAGGGTCGGATGCTCAATCCAAAACGGTGAACCATCGGACCTATACAGAGGAAGTCGAATGGGTAACCACTCGCCAATTTCTCCGCCGTTCTTGTGAAAATGGATTATCACATGGTCCGGAATTGCCCCCGTCTTGCTCAAGCACTGCCCAGTCTCTTGATTGCGGCCTGTGACGTTATGCCTGTTAGTGACGAGGGCACAATGAGATTGCTGATCTTTCGCAAGGAGAAATGCTGTTCCGGAGCTAAGGAGAGTTTCTCCAAAATACATCTCAATGAATAGTGACTTCAGCGTTGGTATTTCAACGGTGGGTTCCATTCTCGATATACCGCCATCCTGATTGCTGTTATTACTTTGAGTGTTCATGAATATCAATTAGACCTAACGTCGTGGAAGATCACCTGACGGGTTCTTGGTCAGGTGCATCTTTCTGGTTGGATGTTCCTCGTTTTCTCTTATACGCAAACCATAAGCCGAAACATCCAATTGCGAATCCCCCACCAATGCCCCTTCCTGTTTGATAGCCTGTTGGCATAGCATTGAAAACATAGGCTACTAGAGCAAAGACGGTGGACATTGCAATGAAACAGATACTGACAAAAGTCAGTATTGGTGTCGAAACATGTTGCTTGGCAACATCTCCAAAGAAAAATTTATACGATAACAATAAGAGAATGGTTCCGATTGATATAGTGAAGATGGCGATGAATGCAAATGGGCCATCTGGGAAAATGTGCTCCTGTAAAAACCTCATAATTATTGATTTGCTAAAATAAATTCCAGGGACGAAAAACATTAATCCAACGATAAGAGCCAGTAACCCAACAAATATCATTGCTGGTTTTTCTGATGTATTAACTGGTTTTTCATCCATCATGGTTTTCCTTTATTTGCATCCAACGGTTAGGAAAATCACCTGACGGCCTTCAGGTCAGGTGTATTTTTCTGGTTATGCAGATTGTTTGATTTTGGTACAGATTTCATTTGTTTTGACTTTGATGGTATTAATTTTAATACAAATAGCGAACCGATCATATCTCCTCCAAGATTTTTCTTCCAATAGCTATCTTGGTTTACTCCCTGTGATACACGCGAGAAGTCTAGTTTCGTTATATAGTTAAAGTAAGATGAATATGTAAGTACGAAAGACAGCAATACAATGCAACAAATAGTAATGATAGAATATTTGGTCGTTTTCTTTGAGTTGTTTTTTGTTAGTTTTAATATCCCATAAGTTATTCCAATTGCCAGCAATGCAATAAACGAAAACTCGATAGTCATAATCCCGAGCGTAAAAACCATTGAGAACCCTATAATTAATCCCATCTATTTATCCTTTTGCATAACGGGATCGGCGTTGACCCGCCCGTCTTTTGGGGCGGAGTCTAACGACGTGGTTGGACATCGCTTAATTACTCAGTTGTTCGTAAACATGAGATAAAGAATTTTCCCGCCGATTATGAGCAAAAAAAGGATTCCGAAGGGTACCACTCGCATAAGAAAAGCTTTCCCCGGTGGAAGAGATGACATGGGTAATGTGTAAAGTTTCAAAAAATGTATTTTGCTTTTACAGTCAGTTTTCCCACAAAAAGGGCACCATTTCCGGCTCCACAACTCATCTCGCGCCTGATACGCCCTGTTTATTTCGGCTTCTAAAGAACTCTTGGCCTTTTCATTGTCGTTTTCAATCTTTGACTTTTCTTGGTTTTCTGCCGTCATTTCTTTTTTCGCCTTAAATCATATTGGTTAGCTTTTCTATGATCTTATCGCCAAACAGGGCTCCTAATACTCCACATACGACAATGAATGTCAGACTGCCCCAAATGAAATACATGTTAAAATCCCATGTCATTGATTTGATTATAAAAATGACAGTTATTCCGATTCCAGTAACCAAGCCTGATGCAGCACCTGATATGTAATCCTTTTTTTCTGGCGATTTTGTCTTCTCGTTTTCCATTACTCTGCCAATTTTCATTTTATCACTTCTTCGTCCAACGTCGTGGGAGATCACCGGCGGTTTTAGGCCGGTGCATCTGCCTAGTTGAACACTCACTCTTTTCTCTTGTAATGTTTCAAGGGGGCGGAAATCCTTTAATGGTGTTCTGAATATCATTTTGATTGGAGCTGTTGGGCTTTCTTTGCTCGTTCTCTAAATGAGTTGTTCTTCCCCAGACTGTATTCGTTGACAGTAAAATATATGGCGAGAGCCAAACATATAGCTCCTGTAATCCTCATTTTGCCTTTGCCAACACCAACTATTACCAACGCAGGGAAACATGAAAAAATAGCTATAGGCAGCAGACTTCCTGCAGTTGCTGGCATAAATGCAGTTGATACGAAGGCAATAATGAAAACGCCGAGTGAAATTCTGGCAGCAGATTTTTTCATATCTTCACGCTTTTTCTCTGAATCTGTAGACATCATCTCATATCCATTTGCATCGCCTGCCATTGAATTTATTTCAATCTCATTTTCTTATGGTTCAACGGCTGTGAGGCGCAGCGGCGGCGCGGCGTTAGTCGCACCGACCGTCTGCCGCCGATGGTTAGCAGTTCACTTCTCTTCCCATTGCACAGGAATTACGCGAATCTCTTTCTCGTTATAGGCAGTAACTGTAGCCGAAACGAACTTTCCTTGAGAGTTATTCATGATGTTTAGGGAGTTCACATTGAACTTGTAGCCTTGTCCAAGCTCTTTTTCTGCCCGTTGTTTTACTTGCTGAGCTGTTTCTCCATTAAGCATTATTTTAAGACCAATCACGAGAGCTACGACGAGTACAACTCCAACAATTGCAGGAATCAGCGGTGAGGATGGCTTGGCTCCTGCCTGTATCCTTGCGGCCAAAACGGGCTCTCGGCGCAATTCACGGACAACCCAGCAAATAAGACCAAGAACGAAAATTCCGATAGCCAATGATAAACAGAAGGAAATTGGATTCAGCTTGAACTGTAACAATGTGAGTTCGATTGGCTGGAAAAACGGCCAAAGGAGGACGAGACCACTCAAGCCAGAAATTAAGAAAACCCCGAACCATGAGACGATTGAAACAGCTCTAAGACTCCCTCGAAAAAGAAATATACCTGCGATCACAGCAAAAATATTGAGACTCGACGAATACGAAATGCCGTTAATAATGCAATAAATCATGACTGCAATATCTACAAGACCAATCGTAACCAACACTATGCCGACCTTCCTAAGAATTGCCATATGTTGTTCTTGCATGTTTTTCCTTTCTGCTAACTCGTTATTGATCAGACCCGGCCATCATTCCGCCAAATCTGTTTTTTCTACATTGTTATCAAAACATAATTGACATAACTTGTTAAAATAACTAAAAACAGATTATTGACCAATATTCCATACCGGTATGTTGGTCAAAGTTGGCCAACATACCGGATCATTTCACTCCTGAACTTATAACTACTGAATGATTGTCTTCATACTTAAACTGTGTAGGCAAATGTTAATTAGCCGGCAATATAATTTAGCATATGGCAAATGTCAAAGGAGATAGCATGCTTCTAATTCCGTATGAGGTGTTTGTTCGTTATGTAGCGCATCTCCATTTACACAAGGTCGCTAAAGATCGTCATGGTGATTATAAAAAATGGCTCCGATATTTTCTTGATTTCTGCGACAAGTATCCGGTTCCCGAATCCAGATCCGAACGGGTCCGGCTGTTCTGTGAAAAACTACAGCAAAAGAAGCAGTCGGAACAACAGCGACAGCATGCTGCCCATGCGGTTTCACTGTATTTTGAGATGATGCGGCAGGGGGAGGCTGCTCAACCTCAAAAAGACTCATCAATAAATGCGATAAAACCTGATAATTGGGCTGAATTGCCTGTAAACGTAATAGCAGCTCAGGAGGCTCCGCTTAATATTTCTGAAGAGCCGTATCAAATCAGGATGAGCCGGAGTCCATCATAATATACCGAAGCAGGATATCAGGAAAAATCAAAATCACCGGAATGGGATGCACTGCTGGCAACTATGGCTGCGGAAATCAAGGTTCGCCATTACTCGCGTAAAACGTTGAAAACTTATGCTAACTGGTCTCGCCAGTTTCAACGTTTTTTAAAAGACAAACCACCACAAGAGTTGTCAACTGCCGATGTCAAAGATTACATGACCTATCTGGCTGTTACGTGCAAAGTCGCCGCTTCTACCCAGAATCAGGCGTTTAACTCGCTTCTCTTTCTCTTTCGCCATGGGCTGAAAAGAGAATTCAGCGAATTGCGTGACGTGCCTCGTGCAAAGAAGTCTCTCTATATCCCGGCTGTGCTATCCCGCGAGGAGATTGACGCTATCCTGAAAGAACTTTCCTACCCTTACAATCTGGTGGTCAAAATACTGTTCGGGTGCGGTCTGCGACTGTTTGAAGGGCTGCAATTGCGGGTAAAGGATTTTAACTTTGATGCAGGTGTCTTGACGGTGCATGGCAAAGGGAAAAAGGATCGTACAGTGCCTTTGCCCGAAACGATCATGCCAGAGCTGAAAGCGCAGATCAAAGTGATCAGTGAACTGCATGATCGGGATTTGGCGGATGGATACGACGGAGTAATTCTGGATGACGCCGTGGAAAAGAAATATCCCAAGGCACCCAAGGAGTTTGCACACCAGTGGTTCTTTCCGCAAAAACCTCTGACGTTCATTGCGGAAACCGGTGAGCGGCGGCGCTATCATCTTCACGAATCCGACTTGCAGGATGCGCTCTATTATGCTGTCAGGAGGGCGAAAATCCCCAAAAAAGTCACTTCACATATTTTTCGTCATTCATTCGCCACCCACTTGCTGCAGGCAGGTTACGATATCCGGGTGATCCAGACACTGTTGGGACATTCCAGTCTGAAAACTACCATGATCTACACCCATTGTGTTCCGGTCAGGACGGTTAAGGAACCGAAGAGTCCGCTGGATTTATGAACTGTTTAGAGCGCAGGCAAATGTGTATCATGTCAACTAAGCAAATAAAAACAGTATGTTGTAATAAAAAAGTATTGACAGTGACATCAGGTTCTGTAGTATATCAACTATCCTTTCATTCGAGATGCTCTGTCGCTAATAGCGACATCCATCGTGAATCATCTCCTTCGGGAGAGTCGTTTCCAGGGCTTTTCAGACTTAGGGAACTAATCAAGAAACACCAGAATCACAAAGGGAGTGGTGCGTCTTCAATTCCCGATGTGCATATCCAACATGTCGGCTTGTTTATCTCAGTCAGGCTGGACCAATTCAATTTCATCCCTGCAATTTCTTAACTAACCCGATAAATCAGTAACGAATTGTGTACTCCTTCATCGTCCGATGACCCGCAGGGCTCAGCCGAACTTGGAGCACATTTTTCGTTTTACAATATCCTCTGAGGATGATTCAGGCAAATCATTGGCTTCACATCCAGCTGCATGACTTGCTTGTGATGTTTCAACTACCCCACAAAGAGCAGAAGCAGACACCGGGATGTATCGGTGAGGAGAACCCGTCAACGGCCCGACCCGGCGGTCGTACTGTCTAAGCTCTATGGGGTAGTTTTCGAATCGTTCTGCGATTAACCAGCCGATTCCGACTCTTTACAAATCGCATGAACATAAGAACGCGATATTTTCTTTCTGGTCTGTTTAGACAGCAGCCGGGCAATTTCGGCATAGCTCATGCCGGTTTTACGCAGCTGCACGATCTGCGGCATCAGAATTTGCAGCCGGTCCCTTTTGGGACTCGGTTTGCAGTTGCTGTTCTTGGCAACAGCCGCCCGCGAGGCGGCAATCTCTTCCAGTGCGTCGGACGACTTCAGGCGCGTCTTTCTCATCTCCTGAATTGCAGACAGCAACGACTGCTCCTCTATTTCAGGAGTATTCCTGTGATCGGCGTCCGGCAAAGCCCGGAGCCGATTCAGGGATTCCCTTCTGATCCTCATGGCAGTCCTGAAAACCTCAATCCGCATGGCTTCCGGCTGCTTGGCCAGCCATGCCAGCGACTTCCTCTTTACATCATCCGACATCTTCATTTTTTTGTCCTATCTGCGTCCAGTAATAGTGTCCTCACTAATACAGATCGCAAGGGTGTCCGGGTGAGTTGAAATAATAACTGGCGCAGCATCGGGCCATATCACTGCAGCCGTTTTGTCGGCAGACAAAACGGCGCACAAGCAGATTCAATTGCAAAAAAACGCATCCTCTCAGATGTCCAATCCGCAACCCCGCTGGCGGGGTTGCCGGGCCGGTTGACAACCGGGCCGTAGCTTTTTGCCAGTGCAACAGAGGTGAAGCCTTCCTCGTCCCGAAAGGGAAAAAAGGCTGGTTCTTAACCCGTCTTCCGCCACCTGTCGGGCCCATAAATAACAGGTAGAAAGGAGGTGCAGCATGCGTGGAAATTTTAAATCACAGGTAGGTCGATTGTTTATGGAAATCGATGGAGTTGGTTGTTCCAAGTGGGCAGATAAACAACAAGCTAGGGCAGAGCTTCAAAGTCGGGGAGAATCCGCGACATCCTCTGCTATCGGTGCCAGGACGTCACTGCATGGCAATAGTACGAACGAAAAATACTTCGACAAATGCGTGGAATTGGCAAACTGGGCCCGTGAAGTGGATGGCATCAAAGATGTGGAAAAGATAACCAGCTCACACGTGGCTGAGTTTCTGGCCGAAAAAATAGATGCCGGGGTATCGCTGTCACATTGGGCCGGCTACTCGGCTGCGTTCAGCAAGCTTGAACAGGCGCAGCAAAAGTTCGCCCTGTCAGTAAGGGGGGAAGATAAACAGTTCGGATATCGCGCCGCAACAGCGGCGCTCAGGCCGGAGGCCCATGCCGAACTGCAACGTTTTCAGGGTACGCGAAACTATCAGAATCCAACCGCAATGATATCGGTAATGCAGACAGACACAGGACGCCTGGCTGCCGCTATCCAGCATGAAAGCGGATTGAGGATTACCGCCGCGACGCAGATCGGGCCAGGCCAATTGAAAGGACTGATAAAAGACAAATACACCGGAGAAATGCGCGGTCAGATCCAGTACGTTTGTAAAGGTGGGGCATTGCTGACCGCCACTGTCTTGCATAAAACATATTCCGAACTGCAGGGTCATATTTTGAACAAAGGAGAATTCAAGGTAGACCACAAAGCGTACCGGAGCGAATTGAAAGCAGCCGCCGCCAATACTGGGCAGGGCTTCAATTCAAGCCACGGACTGCGTTGGAATTATGCCCAGGAGCGATTTGGCGATTTAATCAGTCGCGGAATCTCTTATGAAAAAGCACTGGGAGTCGTCTCGGCTGAAATGGGACATCACAGGATCTCTATTACGGAACATTACGTTTTCGGAAAGTGAATAGGGGCAATACCTCCAATCATCGGTTCCGACTGGCATTGGGGGCAGGACAGCATGTAAAAAATAAACGATAGACCGTCCTCCTGGAGCGGACTTTGACATTGACCTTAATCAATCGGTGTTTCTGCCAGAGGATTGTAAAAATCCGCACTAACAAAAAAGCCCTGCTGGTCGCCTAAATAGGCGGCTATGCAGGGCTTTTTTGTTTTAGAACTCGGAGCCCGGACAGGGGGGGGATCTTTTTAATAGGTGGGAGAGGTTTCCCAAAAATGTGTTTTCCGATTAGTGGAAGGATCCGATGCCCGCGTCTACCAACAAAACTGCTGCTGAAACGCCGTACCTGTCGCCATCCGAATTGGCGGTGCGCTGGTGCTGTGGGCGGTCTTCAGTGGATAGAATCGCCAGGAAGGCCCGTTTCACGAGGTTGTGCCTCGGCGATGGGAAAAACGGGATGATCCGCTACCTGAGGGAGGAGGTGATTGCTTATGAAGCATCACGTAGTGTCGTGATGCAATAGTGCATAGGTTGAAAATCAAAAATACCCCGCAGCCCCGAGGAATCCGCAAGTCCCCCTCGGGGCGAATACATTTGAATCAGTGTTTCACCTGTTGTTGACAACAAGTTTAAGTTTAGGACGCTCAAATGGAATTATCTCTGCTGTTTGTACAGGTGCAGACTTTTCTGGAAGGGAAGTGAAATCTTCACCAAACTCAACCGAGGTAATCAGCGACTCCGGCAGCAGCGCCGCGTAGTGCCTGCGGCAGATTTCCGGCGAATTTCCCATGATGGTAGAAATCTTGTACAGGCTTTCCCCTTTCATGGCCAGTTGGGATCCGAACGTGTGTCGAAAATCGAGGCAGGTCCAATCCAGACCGGCAGCATCGTTTGCATTTCGGATTTCTCTCGAAAGGTTGTCCGGGTCCCACTGACAGCCATTAGCTGTCGGAAAGTACAAATTACCTTCAACCTCCTTTGGCTGATAACGATCAAGGTAGGTTCTCAACGTCCTGCTGATCGGCACGGCACGGTTGGTCTTCGTCTTGGGTTCCCAGTACTTCCCTTTGACGTTTTTGGCGCAAATGCGGATCATTCCGTAGACGCCTGCCTTCAGGTCCACATCATCTGTGGTTAGCCAGCAAAGCTCTTCCCTTCGTAAACCGGAATAAATGTAGACGGCAACTATCGTCTGCAGCATCGGATGCCCGTCGAGCGCCTTCAGCTGTTCATTTATCTGCGGCAGGGTAAGGAAGCTGATCATTGGGGCGCGTTCCCTGTATCGCTCAACCTTTGCCGCCGGATTCTTGTCGGCAGGCATTCTGATGCCGTTTTGCTGCATGGACCAGTTACAAAGCCTGCTGAGAATCTCGCGATAGCGGTTGGCGGACTTGGGCGATAATGCTTTCCGGCGCACCTGGGTTGCTATGAAGTTGGCGAAATCCGCTGTCGTTAGTTGCTCGAAGTAGTTGGCCTCGATGTAGCAAGGAGCCTGTGAGGAGGGGCGCTTTATCGCCTTCTGTGCGATTTTGCTGTTTTTAAGTTCAAGGTCGCTGCAGATCGGGCCGAAGATTGCGCGGAGGTAAGAAATGTCCCGCTGAACGCTCTTGGCGGTTTTCCTTGAGCGCATGCCTTCGATGTAGTCGGCGACTACTTTGGAAATTGGGGTTTTTGAGGGGAGGGGGTTGTCGTTTCCCCGATAGAGAGATGATTCAAGTTGGCGCAGTTTTTCTTTGGCCAGCTGCAAAGTAGAGGTTTCGAGGGAAACTCTTTTCTGCTTCTTTCCGACATAATAAACTGCGTAGTAGACGTTACCGCGTGAGATTAATCCTGCCATTTGATTCCTCCGATGGCAGATCCCTTAATATTTTGGTGTACAATTTGGTGTACACGGACAACAAAAAAGGGACCTGCAGTTTATGCAAGTCCCTGAATTTGTTTGGTTGCGGGGATAGGATTTGAACCTA
>MTLD01002996.1_pt1 | contig 18921 bp, 14 predicted proteins | sample 1982471 | NCBI WGS metagenome assembly MTLD01 (sample SAMN05712604, study PRJNA340218) | biofilm metagenome | isolation source: sample SPM anode biofilm adapted to -50 mV | place: USA | collected 2012-02-03
CGGTGAGGTGAGTTTGCAAATGAGCGTTGAGCTACCTGGTTACTCTTTTCCCAGTATGGGCCACCGAGATCCCAGTTAACAAACCACATCTCCTCGGTTTCGAGATATTGTTGTTCCAGGTTGAACATACCATCGTGAGCAATAAATGCCTTAAAGCGCTTGTCATGATGACCGGCAAGCCAATAAACGGAGAAGCCTCCATAGCTAGCACCTACTGCACCAAGTTTGTCTTTGTTAACCCATTTTTCTTCTTTCACATTGTCAATTGCAGCAAGGTAATCTTTCATATTCTGACCACCATAATCGCCACTAATCTGTTCATTCCATGCCTTTCCAAATCCGGGTACGCCTCTTCTGTTCGGAGCTACAATTACGTAGCCGTTGGCAGCCATGATCTGGAAATTCCAGCGGTAAGACCAGAACTGACTAACCGTACTTTGAGGGCCACCTTGACAATAGAGTAAGGCGGGGTATTGTTTAGTTGAGTCGAAGTCGACAGGTAAGATAACCCATGTTAGCATCTGTTTGCCATCAGTGGTTTTGATCCAGCGTTTGGTGACTGTACCAAGTTTAAGCTTTGAGAGGAGCTCCTTGTTGATAAATGATAGCTCGTTGTCTTTGCCTGTGGCTGGATCAACTGAATAGATCTCGACTGGTTTTGACATGCTCATCTTAGTGGCGATGAGTTTGTCGCCTGCGAAAGCAATACCTGTATAGTCGTGGATGCCTTCAGTCAGTTTGGTGATTTTTTTATCGTTTAATGAGATGTTATAGATCTCGTCAGTTCCTTGGTAGTTACTGATGAAATAGATAGTCTTACTGTCTTTAGTCCATGTCAGATTATGTGCATCTTGGTCAAAATCTTTGGTGAGATAGATGTTTTGTCCGGTCGACATATCTTTAACAAAGAGTCTAACCTGATCTGCTTCATAGCCATCTCTCTCCATGCTTTCCCAAGCAAGGTATTTTCCATCGGGTGAGAAGACGGGGTTTTGATCGTAGCCCATCATTCCTTCAGTGAGGTTTGATGTTTTGGCAGTGGCTATATCATAGAGAAATAGATCGCTGTTTGTGGATAAAGAGTATGCTTTTCCAACCAGTTTGCGTGATGTGTAGACAATCTGTTTGCTATCTGGACTCCATGTGATCTGTTCCATTCCGCCCCAGGGTTTAACAGGGCTATCCCACTTCTCATTTTCGAGGAGGTCTTTACCAGTGGTGATCTGTTGGCCGTCGTTGTAATCGGCGAGGAAGATGTGGGTGTAGGTATCTACCCATGAATCCCAGTGACGGTACATCAGATCGTTCATTAAACGGCCTGTTGTTTTGTCAAGATCTTTGAAGAGATCAGGGTTAACTTTTTCGGCAGCCACATCGGCCAGGTAGATAATCTTAGATTGATCTGGGGCGTAAGCAAAACCTGAGATACCCCCTTCAATATTGGAGATTTGTTTTCTGTCAGTACCATCGGCATTCATCTCCCAAAGTTGAGGTGCACCGTTTTCAGCACTGATAAAGCCTAGTTTTTTGCCATCGGGTCTCCATGTTGGTTGGTTTTCTCCTTTTGGGGTAGTGGTGATTTGTTTATTGTCGCTTCCATCGCTATTCATACTGAAGAGCTCTGTGTTTCCCTTGTTTTGCTTGATGTCATACCAGGTCACAGGATAGATAATCCTCGAACCATCAGGACTAATTGCGGGTGAGCCGACACGACCAAAGGCCCACATTAATTCGGGAGTAAGTATCCCGTTTTCAACGACAGGTTTAGGAGCGCTAATAATAGCTGCTTCATTCTCTTTCCCCTCTTTGTTGACCTGAGTACAACCGAAAAGGAGAAGGATGGTGGAAAAAAGAACAAGGCTATATCTTTTCATAGCAGAATGATTATATTTAGAAAGTAAATTTACAACTTTGACTTTTATTCTGGCTCTAAAGATAAAAAGTTAATAACTGGTTGTATTTTAGTATGATGAATTTGTGGTTATGTTACTTTTTTATATCGTGAGGTAGGTATCAATGAAATTGGATCGGAGTATGAATAAACAAGCATCATTTAAACAACTAATAAAGAAAGAGTTTGTACGCTCAGCTCTTATCCCTATTATCATCATTGAGTTGATGTTGTTAATACTCTATTTTAGTATTAATGCATATAAGACCTACCGAACAAGGATTACGCTTTTACAGGAGGTTAAGTTGAATATAGGTGAGATAGCCTCACGAGAAGCTGGTAACATCAATATGGAGTTAAGTAAGATCTCCGGATATGCTAATTTGATAAGAAGAGAGAATGAGCGTTTCTTTAAAGATCCATCTAAGTTTACCATGCCTGATGTTAAGCCCGTTCTTAAGGTAGCTCCCAATGGAACCATGTATAAAGAGAATAATAATGGGGGTGGAAGTATTTATTATTCGGGGTTAAACAAGTTTGGTGCTGAGCAATTTAAAAAGGCGGAGATGACAGAGGCATTTGATCCTTTGTTTAAGGCCGTTGTTGATATAGACTCGAATGCGGTGGCAGTGTATATTAATACCTGGGATAATATGAACCGTTATTATCCCTTTATTGATAAGACCTATGAGCAGTATATGCCGAACATGGATATTACGAGTTACAACTTTTACTATCTGGCTGATGCAAAACATAATCCGAGTCGTCAAGTTGTTTGGACCGATGCCTATTTAGATCCTGCGGGTATGGGTTGGATGGCATCGTGTATTATTCCGGTGTATAAAGAGAATTTTTTGGAGGGAGTTGTTGGGATTGATGTTACAATTGAGAAATTTACCCAAAATATTCTTGCATTGAAGATACCATGGCAGGGTTCGGCATTTCTGGTTGATGATGCCGGAACCATTCTGGCCATGCCTGAGTCGGTTGAAAAGTTATTGGGTCTCTCTGAACTTAAGAAGCATATATATAATAATGCCATAAAAGAGAATACATATAAGCCGGAGGATTTTAATCTTCTAAAGAATAGTTCAATTCCAGATGGGCTAAAGGCAATGGTTAAGGAAGATCGTGCGATTGAGGAGGTGATATTGGGAGGACATCATTATATTGTCAGTCAGAATCGTATCAAAGAGACGGGATGGAGATTTCTAACAATAATTGACAAAGAGGTAGTGCTTGATCCTGTGAATCAACTTACCTATCAGAGCAATATGCTTGGTTATGGTGCGATACTGTTTCTGGTTCTGTTCTATCTGCCATTCTTTATCTATCTCATTAGAAAAGCCGAGAGCATCTCAGGTAAGATATCCTCTCCAATTGAGTATTTAATAGATACAACCCGTGATATCAGTCGTAAGTTTCAATCGACAAATCTTGAGCATGTTGGCCTTTTAGAGTTGGATGAGTTAGCTGATAACTTTAATCTTATGACTAAGAAACTGAATGAGGTATATCAGCAGCAGGAAGATAAGATTAGTGAAGGGGTTAAGCAATTGAGAGAGAAAGATCATATGATCATTAAGCAGAGCCGGCAGGCAGCTATGGGTGAGATGATAGGAAATATTGCCCATCAATGGCGACAACCGCTTAACTCTATCGGTGTTATAGTTCAGAATATTGAAGATGCCTACAATTATGATGAGTTAACGAAAGAGTATATGGTTGAGAAGATCAACAATGTGATGACCTTGTTATCATATATGTCACACACGATTGATGATTTCCGTAACTTCTTTAAACCTGATAAAGAGAAGCAGTCGTTTAGTATTGCTGAGTCGGTTAAGAACTCATTAAGTTTTATGGATGCTAATTTCTCACATAATAATATCAAGGTTGAAGTAGATGTTGTGGAGGATATAAAGATATGGGGTTATCCAAATGAGTATGCTCAGGTTTTGTTGAATATACTCAATAATGCAAGAGATATAATTAAAGAGAGGGAGATAAAGAATGGAGAGATTACAATAAGGGTCAACGCTAGTTATAGCAGGTCTGTAGTTGAGATAGAAGATAATGGTGGAGGAATTAAGCCAGATGTTATTGAGAAGATCTTTGAACCATATTTTACTACAAAGGAGATGGGAACTGGTCTGGGTCTTTACATGTCAAAAATGATTGTAGAGAAGAATATGGGCGGTGAGTTGAAAGTTGAGAATAGGGGTAATGGAGCAGTGTTTACTTTATTAATCTAGGTAGATGAATTTAAACAAGGAGCAGTTGATAATAGTATATGTTGAGGATGATCCTGTCATTCGAGATAATACTTTGGAGGTACTCAGGCGGCGTTATTCAAATGTCTATTCTGCAGAAGATGGGCTTGCGGGTTGGCAGTTGTATAAAGAGATAATGCCTGACTTAGTCATAACAGATATCAAGATGCCTGTTATGAGCGGATTAGATTTGATTAAGAATATTCGTGAGGTTTCTGCCGATCAGCATATATTAATTACCTCAGCATATAATGATTCAGAGTTACTTATTGATGCATTAAATCTTGCGGTTGATGGGTATCTGATTAAACCATTTTTAACTGATGCTCTAATCTCATATATACAGAGGGTAGTTCATAGTCTTAAGCTAAAATCGGAGGTTGAGGCATATCATACCAGATTGGAGCAGATGGTTAATGAACGGACTCAGGAACTTCTGCAAAGTGAGGGTAAGTTTGGAGCATTGATTGAGAAATTGCTTGATGGGTTGATCCTGATAGAAAATCATAAGATTGTTTTTTCAAATAGTTCAATAGGAACACTTTTAGGTTATTCAAAAGCAGAACTGCATGGGGAGGAATATACCATGCTTATTGCTGAAAAGGAGGTTGCCAGGGTAAAACATATACATGAACAGCGTTTAAAGCGTGAGGGTAATGTACCTGAGCTGTATCAGACCATTTTAAAGGCAAAGGATGGTTTGGAGATCCCTGTTGAATTAAATGTTGGTTTTTTGACTTTGGAGGAGGTTCCTCAAGTCTTGGTTCTTATACGAGATTTGACGAAGCGATTACAGATGGAGCATGAGCGTTTAAGGCTTGAGGGTGCAATTGATCAGGTGGAGGAGTCAGTAATTATAACTGATACTACAGGCTTGATAGTCTATATCAATAGGGCCGCAGAGAAGTTAACAGGCTATTCAAAGGGTGAGTTATTGAATTCTAATATGAGGTTACTAAAGAGCGGGATGCATGATGAGGCATTTTATATCTCTTTTTGGAGGAACCTGATCGATAGCCATAGGTTTAGCGGGGTCTTTATTAATAAAAGAAAAGATGGAACATTATATCATGAGCAGACCTCGATAACGGCCGTTTTGAATGATAAGGGAGAGGTGACTCACTATGTTTCGGTTAAAAGAGATGTAACCTTTGAGCTGCAGATGGAGAAGACTCTTCGAAATATGCAGAAATTGCAAGCTATTGGAACCCTTGCAGGTGGCATTGCCCACGATTTCAATAATATGCTTATGGGAATGTCAGTGTACACCGAGTTAGCTTTAAGAGAGCTTGATAATAAAGAAGTGCTGGAAGGATATCTGATTAATATTAGTAATGAGCAGAACAGGGCAAAAAAACTAATAGAGCAGATATTGACCTTTAGTCGTAAAGATGAAGGGCTAAATTTGGTTCACTCTGACCTTAGATCTAGTACCGAGGATATTCTAAGGATGATTACGATTAGTTTTTCTCCTGGGGTTATGATTAAGAAAGATCTAAAGGATGTTGGCTATTTATGGATCGATCCGACTCAATATCATCAGGTGGTGATGAATTTATGTGTAAATGCCTCTCAAGCAATGCAAGGGCAGGGTATTATCGAGGTTAGTCTTAGGAAGACTCGCTCCGAGGAGGCTCAATTATATGGGGCAAAGACAATAGGTCTTAATGACTGGATTGTCTTAACTGTTAAGGATACCGGGCCCGGTATTTCTAAGGAGATTCTGGATCGAATATTTGAACCTTTCTATACCACAAAGCCGGTGGGTGAGGGGACGGGCTTGGGATTATCAACTGTTCATGGTATTGTATCCCGTTATAGTGGTGTTGTTGGAGTAAATACAAAACCAGGTGAGGGAAGTCAATTTATGGTCTTCCTACCTATAATACATGGAAAGCTAAGTATATGATAAATACAAAGCATAATTTAACCGTTTTGTATGCCGAAGATGAGGAGATGATTCGTCTTCCTTTTACTGAAATGCTTGAGAGACGCATACAAAGGGTAATCGCAGTGCCCACAGGCGAGGAGGCTTACGAAGTATATCGTAAGGGGGGCATAGATATGTTGATTACCGACATTAAAATGCCCGGCATTAGTGGTTTTGAACTTGCGGCTAAAATTAGAAAGGAAGACCAGTTTATTCCGATTATCGTTACCACGGCATATGAGTTTAAAGATTATCTGATGCGTGCAATTGAGGTTGGGATAAACAAGTATCTGGTGAAACCAATTAATAAGGCTTCGCTAACAGAGGCTCTGGATGATCTGGCTAGAATGGTCACCTTCAAGAGAAACATGGAGGAGTGTAATGAGATATTGAGCCTGATACTTAAGGTAGAAAATAGAGTCGTGATCTGGTCTGAGGTGAATGAGAAGTTTCAGATTAACTCTGATTTTCTTAAGTTTTTTGGGTTTGATAGTTATGAATCCTTTTTTGGAAGATATGCTAATGTTTATGACTTCTTTAAACAAAACTCAATTCAAAGTTTTAACTACAGTACCACCGAAGATGTCCAATGGATAGACTCTTTTATGAAGATTAATGGGGTTGAAAAGAATACTATTTTAAATTTGTCAGAGACTGGTTTCGGTTCTAATACTAACTTTAAACTACGGTTTAAGTTATATCGTGATGACACAAGGTTGGCGTTTGTTTTGAGTGAAAAAATATAATCTATTTACCTATGGATAAGATAGCTGTTTCAGTCTTATATGTCGAAGACGAAGAGTTTATTCGCATGCCAATGGCTGAAATGTTAGGTCGAAGACTAGAGAAAATTGTAGCTGCAGGCAGCGCTAAGGAGGCGATAGAATTGCATATAAAGGAGGATTTTGATATTTTACTGACAGATATCAGGATGCCGGGCTTGAATGGATTGGAGTTAATAAAAATTCTACGCCAGAAACAACCCGATTTAAAGGCAATAATACTTTCGGCCTATAATGAGACAGATTTCTTCACTGAGGCTATTGATCTTGGCATAGATGGTTTTCTTATTAAGCCAATTGACCGGCAAAAGTTATTTGCTTTACTTACTAAGGTAGGTAGTCAAAAGATACAGGAAAATATTGCTAAAGTAAATGAAGAGAAGTTTATGGCATTGGCTGCTTCGGCTAATGATGCTATAATCATGCTTGATGGACTTGGCCTGGTGAATTTCTGGAATAGAGCAGCAGAGATCATGTTTGGCTATTCTTTTGAACAGATTATTAATGCTTCTATTGAGCGGCTTCTTGTATCTGTGAATGGATCCAGTTTGACAATTGATGGAATCAGAGGTCACGAAATGTTATTCGATAAGGCTATTGTCATTTCTGAATATTCGGCTCTTCCGAGAATAGGCCCTACTTTTCCCGTCGAGATATCATTTACAACCTTTAAAGTAGGTGGTCTTGATCAGTTTCTTTTGATCATAAGAGATGTCTCTGAAAGAAAGAAACGTGAGGCGGAACTGTTGACTGCCCTTGATCGAGCAAATGAAGCTACAAGAGCAAAACAGCAATTCTTGTCGGTAATGAGCCATGAGATACGAACCCCACTTAATGGTATACTTGGGGCTGTTAATCTTCTTTTGCAAGAAAATCCTCGAGAAGATCAGTTAGACTACTTCAAAACACTTGAGTTTAGTGGAAACCACCTGTTGTCATTGGTAAATGACATTCTTGATTTTAGTAAAATTGAGGCCAATAGGATTCAGTTTGAGCGAATTGATTTTAATTTGCGAGAGCTTGTAAAGGGGTTGATGAAGATCTTTGCGTTTAAGGCTAATGACAAGGGTATAGAACTGAAATTAAACGTGGCTGATAATATCCCTGATGTGGTCAAAGGAGACCCAATGCGTCTTAATCAAATCCTTACCAATTTGATAGGAAATGCGGTTAAGTTTACCGAAAAAGGGGAGATAAGTTTAAAGATACATATAGTAGAGCAGCATGAGAAGTTCTTACGGTGCCGATTTGAAGTTGTAGATACTGGAATCGGTATTCAGCCGGAGAAGCTTAGTACAATCTTTGAGTTCTTTAGTCAAGCCGATACGAATACTACCAGAAAATATGGCGGTACTGGTCTTGGGTTGGCTATCACAAGAAAGCTTGTTGAACTTCAGAATGGTACAATTGAGGTCAAGAGTGAAATGAATAAGGGTAGCTCTTTTTCCTTTGAACTCTCATTTGAAATTGCAATCACGGATGCCAATAGAGAGGTTAAAGCAAGTGGTAACCAACAACACTCTCTGAAAGGCATCAGAATTCTCTTAGTGGAGGATAATAAAATTAACCAGATGATAGCTGGTAAATTCCTAAACCGTTGGGATGCAGTAGTGGTCATTGCGGAGAATGGTAAAGAAGCATTGGAAAAAAGTCTGGAAGGTAAGTTCGATATCATTCTGATGGATCTTCAGATGCCCGAGCTCGATGGCTATGAGACTTCCCGTTTAATTAGAGCCAGAGCAGATGATTACAGTCTGAATATACCCATCATTGCACTTACTGCTTCAGCTTATAACGAGGTTAAAGATGGTGTCATGCTTTCTGGTATGAATGATATTATTAATAAACCTTTCATCCCTGACGAATTGAATAGAATAGTCCATGAATATGTAACCAACCAGGGATCATCATGGATTTCTCAAAAACCTATTGTTGATTAAGCTTGCTGCTGGCTGCTGGCTGCTGGCGACTAGCAACCGGAATCTTCATCTTTGGGTTTCTCCGGATTCGAGACTCAAAATCATGTTGTCCGAGATTAACTTTAAAGAGCCACACGGCATATTGCCTTTATAGCTCTTATTTGTAGTTTTGTTTTACCACAAACATATACTACAATGGATTAAAGTACATGCGTTTATGGACAGTCGGTTATCGGACAGCTGATTTCTTTAATTGACAAAAAACTTATTACAGAAGCCAGTATCGTAAATAGAGATACTCAGACTGGTTTTGCAACCCGGATAAAAGATAATGCAGTCTATGAAACTCTTTTTACTGGACAATAACGATTTGGAATGAATATTTTCTGTTCTTTTTAAAGTTATACTGGTATATAACTTTGGACAAGAAAGTGTTTTTTTGCCGAACTTATATAAAAGTAATCGTACATTTACCATAAAAAAAGATTTTGTCGGAGACATTAGGAAAACATATTAGTCGCTATTTCGAGGGAAGCGAGAGGCTTACCAAGCAGGAACTTGTTGGTTCAATCAAAAAGGATTATCCTGATTGGTCTGATAATACTATTAATATGTACTTGTCCAAATTGAAAAAAGAAGGAGTAATCAATACACCGTCCAGAGGGATTTATGAGTTGGATAATCATATACCTTTTCAACCCAATATTTCTATTACACTAAAAAGAATATTCAATAAGATAAAGAGAGAATTTCCCTATGTCACTATTTGTATTTGGGATAGTGTATGGTTGCACGATTTTATGCGTCATCAGCCTTTCAAACATTATATAGTTGTGGAAGTAGAAAAAGATGCTTTTAAGTCGGTCTTTAGTTTTCTAAGTGAAACAGTGAAAAATACTTTTCTTAATCCTGATGAAGAAGTATTTGACCATTACATAAATAGTCTTGATGAGGTTGTGATTATAAAAAGTATTGTGTCTGAAGCTCCTTTGACAGAATTACAAAAGGTTATAGTACCTACATTGGAAAAGTTACTGGTGGATATGCTTATTGACACGGCTCTTTTTTCGGCACAACAAAATGAAAAGGAATTTATGATACGAAGTGTAATGCAGAAATATACGTTAAACGAATTAAAAATGCGTAGGTATGCTGTCAGAAGAAACAGAGAAGCTGAAATTGAAAAGCTGATGAATATAGGATTGGCAAAATAGTGTTATTTATGCCAATAGGATATAAATTATGATAGATTCAAAATCGTATACGATTGAGTGGATTACTGAGTTACGAAACAAGTGTGGGAAACGCATTGATCCAAAACTAATTGAAAAGCTAATATACGCTTTGACTTTGTTGGAGCAGCTGCAATTGAACAATCTGAATTTTGTGTTTAAAGGTGGAACATCTCTACTTTTGGCAACAGAAAGCCCTAAGCGATTTTCGATAGACATTGATATTATTACAGAAGAACAAGAGGATAAAATTAAGGAGGTTTTAAAAAAGATAAGCCAGTTAGAGATCTTTATCCGTTGGGAAGATGATAATGACCGAAAACATTCTTCTGGTGCACCCATCGGCCATTTTAAGATGTTTTACAAAAGTGTCGTCGACGGTCATGATGAACCGATATTATTAGATTTATTGTACACACCCAACCCATATCCCGAAACCAAAGAATATCCGATAATCCACAGTTGGTTAGCCACGTCGGGCAAAGATACGATAGTTGTATTACCAACGTTTGAGGCAATTTTGGGAGATAAGCTAACCGCTTTTGCACCCAAAACCACAGGGATATTGTATTCAAAAAACAGACCTGTCGAAATCATCAAACAGTTGTTTGATATAGGTTTCTTGTTTGACCGAATAACCAATATCAATGTAGTAAAAGACTGTTATTTAAGAGTGGTAAGTGAAGAAATCGGTTATCGAAAATTAAACGTAAATGCCGAAGATGTACTGAAAGACATTTGGCGGGCTTGCTATACCTTAGCGGAACGAGATATGAAGTCAGATGAGTTCAGACAATTGCAATTAGGTATTAAGAACTTCACGAATTTCATTATTGGCCGCTTTTCAATAGAAGAAGCTATAACAGCGTCAGCTAAAGTTTCTTATCTGACTTCATTGCTAAATAATGAAAATCAGGAAATAGAGCGATTCGTAAATCCAATGGAAATCAAAGGCTGGCTGATTGAAGACCAATCCTTCAATAAATTGAACAAGTTAAAAAAGACCAATCCTGAAGCGTTTTTCTATTGGTATAAGAGTATACATATAGTTACTATAAGTACCTAAAAAATTAAAATATGGCAGAATTAAATGTAAGTAAAAATCAGTTGGAAAATTGTTCAGTGAAATGCAAAACAAAGAACCAAAATACTGATGTGTAGTTTTCAACATTCTATATGTCAAAAAGTATTTTTAAAACAACCCTACTTTTTAATTCTACAGGACCACAATGACTCAAAATTCAAAAATAACTGCGCTCATAAGTATCTTATCTCCTCAAGTCTCATCCTTTCAGTGCCTCATGGGTTATTGTTGATTAGCCGTTAGCTAATGGGCGCCAGTAGCCAGCCGCCCGAAGCCACTATTTGCCTCCTCTTCTTTCCTAAATAAAACTAAGAAACCTTAACTTTGCCTTTCTAATCATCACTTATGATTGAAATACTAACAGAGCTTTGGACTGGCCTGATTAATACGACATGGATTGAGGCTATTGCTGTTTCAACAGGATTAGCAAGTGTCTGGTACTCCTCGAAAGAGGATATTAAGGTTTATCCAACCGGAATAATCTCGGTCTTAATTTATGTCTGGCTCTGCCTCCAGAATGGTCTATACGCCAATATGGGGATTAATGCCATATACTTTATTATGAGCGTCTATGGTTGGTGGCGCTGGTCTCATCCATTAGATTCTGCATCTGATTACCTGCCAGTAACCCGCCTTACCAAAAAAGAGTGGATCGTAACAGCCATCTTTGTCATTGTTGCGTTTGCCTTGCTTGTTTGGATATTATCTCGTTGGACAGACAGTAGGGTGCCTATCCCAGATGCTTTTACCACTGCAATCTTTATCGCAGCAATGTGGATGCAGGCCGAGAAAAAAGTTGAGAGTTGGCTTCTCTGGATTGTTGGCGATCTGATATCGGTGCCGCTCTATTTTAGTGTTAATATGGCGTTTACATCCTTTCAGTACATGGTTTTCCTAATACTGGCAATCAATGGCTATAGAAACTGGTCTCGGTCGTTTAGACTCAAAGAAAACATCTAAAATGGTAACAACAGATTTCTCTACGGTAAAACGTATCGCAATAACGGGTCCCGAAAGCACAGGTAAATCCAGTCTTTGTGAGGCACTTGCAAACTACTATAATACAATTTGGGTTCCTGAATATGCAAGAGATTATTGCGAGAAACTAGGACGTGACTATATTGAAGAGGATATCGCCATCATTGCTAAAAAGCAACTAGAGATAGAAGAGGAGTGTGCCTCAAGAGCCAATAAATTTCTCTTTATCGATACTGATCTTAATGTTCCTCTTATCTGGGGTTTACACAAGTTTTCAAGAAATGATGCCTGGCTGGAACAGACCTATAAGAATCATATCTATCCGCTTGTCTTGCTTACTGATATTGACCTGCCATGGGAATATGACCCACTAAGGGAGTATCCTGACCAACGCAACTTCTTCTTTACATGGTTTGTGAAATTACTTGAGCAGCAGAATGCTAATTACCATGTTATAGGAGGACAAGGTGATGAGCGGCTCTTGAATGCAATTCGGGTTATTGAGAATTGGTTAAGCGGGTCGTGAAGGATTGGATAGGCTTATTTGTTTTTTAATTTAGTTGATTAAACATCTGATTTGATATGCAAGAACTCAATATAAAGGCTAATTTACATTCCGTAATGACCAATATCCCTGATGGTGTTGATTTGGTTGCTGTTTCCAAGACTCATCCTGTAGAGATGATCAAAGAGGCATATCAGGCTGGTCAAAGAAAGTTTGGTGAAAACAAAGCACAGGAGCTCATCTTGAAGGCCCCCCAACTCCCCAATGATATAGAATGGCATTTTATTGGTCATCTTCAAACTAATAAAGTCAGACAGATTATTCCCTGGGTGCATCTGATCCACTCAGTTGATAGTTTCAAGTTACTTCAGGAGATTAGTAAGGAGGCAGTTAAAGCTAACAGGACTATTGGTTGTCTGCTGCAATTGTATATCGCATCTGAAGAGACCAAGTTTGGTCTGGATTTAAAGGAGGCTCAAGAGTTAATTAGTCTCTTTCGTTCTGATCGGTTGGAAAATATTGTGATTCGTGGTGTCATGGGGATGGCAACTAATACCGATGATGAGGAGTTGATTGCTGCCGAGTTTAAGTCCCTTAAAGGCTATTTTAATGTCCTTAAAACAGAGTTTTTTAGTGAGGGTGATCAGTTTAATACCATTAGTATGGGGATGTCTTCTGATTACAAATTGGCTATCGAATGTGGATCTACCATGGTTAGGGTGGGTTCTATGATATTTGGTGAGAGAACCTATCTCTAAGCTACTTTATAGCTTTTAGAAGACTCAAACTTTCATGGTCATGTTGTGTACTCTATACTTTGCTTTTTAAGTCACTAGTTGTATCGGTTATTATGAGAACCAGCTATCAGGTAGGCTTGGATCTTGCGTTTAGTTTATCCTAGCCTGTCTAAGAGATAATTTTGGTTTTTCTTATCGCTGGATCTACTTATTCTTTAGTAGAAGTCTTAAAAATGTTTAATTTCGATCGTCAATCAAGAATTGGGCGTTGATCAATCGATGTGATCATTGGACAGTTTTTTGTAATCTTGAGCAACCAATTAACAACCACCTTACGGGTCGAATAAGATACTCGAATTAGAAATCTTAATCATAATCAAAATCAAATAGAATAAAGCATGAACACTGTTTTTAAATACTCTTTTTTGTTTGTACTAACTATTCTTGGAGCCATCTGTCCAAGTATTATTTTTGCACAGACTCAAGTTCAAGGTGCAGTTGAAGGTACATGGAGTGGTAATGTTGAGGTTATTGGTAACCTCTGGGTTGAAGAAGGAAAGAGCCTAACCATTCAGGAGGGCACCCAGGTGGTTTTTAGTGGCCCCTATATCATGAATGTTTGGGGTTCGGTAGTAGCCAATGGTTCGGCGACCAGCCCAATAAACTTTACTGTTGCCGACACAACTGGTTTTGCTGATTCATCTACCCTGGTAGGTTCATGGCAAGGTATTGTTTACTCACATGTACTTAGTACGAGCGATAGCTCTATTTATAACTGGGTAAATTTTAAATACACTAAAGATCTACGTGATAATGGCGAAACTTCCTCGGGAGGGGCTTTCACTATCACTGGTTTTCCAAAGATAAGACTATCAAATTGTCAATTCTTTAATACCAAATCGTGGAGTGCCGGTGGTGCTATTGCCATGAAGAGCGGTGCTGATATCAAGATTGAGAAATGTCTGTTTGAAAATTCAGTGTTGTATGATTCATTAATGGGATTTGGTGGAGCGCTCTATGCGTTTGAGTCTTCTCCAATTGTACGTCATAATAAGTTTATTGGAAATAAAGCGGTATGGTTAGGTGGCGCTCTTTGCTTCTACTATAGTCAGGCTGTTATTCAATTTAATGAATACACTCAGAATCATGCGGATATAGGTGGTGCAATTAGTTTGGTTCATTCAACACCAAAGGCATCGATGATCAATAATCTTATTTATGGTAACTCTGCGACTTTTTTCGGTGGCGGGATGGCTTGTAATAATGATAGCAAACCAATCATTGTTAATAATACCATCGTAAATAACATGGCTGCCATGGGTGGAGGCTTCTATTGTAATGACTCGGCTATGCCTAAGGTTTATAATTCAATTATTACCAACAATATGTCTTATGGGGCAGGAAACCAGGTCTATATATGGGATATCTATTCCGCTCCAAGTTTCTACTATTGCAATGTTGAGGGTGGACTAAGTCAGTTTGCCGGTAGTGGTGCATTGGGTGGTTATCATGGAGAATTTCTAAATAACCTTGATACGATTAATGATTTTCAGACTGAACCAGGGTTTACTTTTGTCCCTTCAGCCAGTTCTCCTTTGCACAATACGGGGACTCCTGATACTACGGGACTGGGATTAACAGGTGCTGACCTGATTGGAAACAATAGGATTGTTCATAACAGAATAGATATCGGTGCTTTTGAACGTCAAACCGGGGCTGGTATACCTGTTTTGAGTGAATCGCTTAATATCTATCCTAATCCTGTTGTTGACGACATGGTGATTGAGTTTTCGGCAATGGTTACCGGCTCGGTCAGAATCGAGTTGATTTCCCTGAGTGGATCGCGCTTTTTTAATACTGTAAAAGGCGTGAATGAGGCTGTTTTACGAATCTCACTCTCTGAGTTAGCCGGTCATAAGGTTGCTTCAGGTGTCTATGTGTTAAAGCTTCAAGGTGCCGTAAATTATTCAGGAAAGATCATTGTCAAATAAAGTGATTTTTGGTCACTTTTTGCTACAGCAATCAGGCTCTCTTTGGAGTGTCAGTGGGCGATTTTAAGACCAACTACCCCTGCGATAATCAGAAAGGCTGAAGCTAGTCTAAGAAAGCTAATAGGATCTTTAAAGAAAAGGATTCCGATAAATAGTGTACCAACTGCACCAAGGCCAGTCCAGATGGCGTATGCGGTACCAATTGGAATAGATTTCTGCGCCATCCAGAGGAAGTATCCGCTTAAGCCCATTGAAATAACGGCGACAATGATGAAGATCCATTTATATTGAGTGGTCTGGCTTAGTTTGAAACCGAGTGGCCAGCCTATTTCAAATATACTGGCAAGGATAAGATAGAACCAGGGCATAGTGATAAACGTTTAAATATTGCTCAAAGGTACGGTATTATTGAGGATTGATCTTATTGAAGCGGGGAATGTGGCTTTGCACGTCGACCTCATTGCTTATCTTTGTGCCAAATAATTTACATCATGATTGTAGTTACAGGTGCCGCAGGGTTTATTGGAAGTGCCATGATAGCAAAGCTAAACAGGTCAGGCTATCAGAATATTATTGCTGTTGACCATTTTGACAGAGATGATAAGAATGCCAATCTTACGAATCTGACAATCTCGCAGTTTGTGAATCGTGATACATTCTTTCAATGGCTCGATAATAATCATGACGCGGTACGTGGGGTTATTCATTTAGGAGCGCGGACGGATACGACCGAGTTTAATGTTGCGATCTTTGATAAGTTGAACCTGAATTACTCAAAGCAGATGTGGCTTAGCTGTACAAAGTATAACATCCCTTTGTTATATGCTTCATCAGCTGCTACCTATGGCGGTGGTGAATTGGGCTATTCAGATAACCATGAGATAGTTACTAGTCTTAAGCCACTAAACCCATACGGTGAGTCGAAGAATAACTTTGATATTTGGGCATTAGAACAGACCGCTACCCCTCCTTTTTGGGCTGGCTTTAAGTTTTTCAATGTTTATGGCCCAAATGAGTATCATAAAGGGAGGATGGCTTCAGTTGTCTTTCACTCTTTTAATCAGATAAAGAGTTCAGGTGAGGTGAAACTGTTCAGATCACACCGTCCCGATTTTGAAGATGGTATGCAACTTCGGGATTTTGTATATGTAAAGGATGTTACCGAGGTTCTGTTTCGTATGCTTGAGACTAAGAAGCAGTCGGGTATTTACAATCTTGGTACAGGTCATGCCCGTGCCTTTTTACATCTGAGTGAGGCCACTTTTGCAGCGCTTAACCTGAGACCTAATATCACCTTTATCGATACTCCAATTGATATTAGAGATAAGTATCAGTATTTCACCGAGGCCGATATGACAAAGCTTCATAATCTGGGGCTAGGAATAGAATTTACCTCGCTTGAAGATGGAGTGTTGGATTATGTTAGAAATTATCTGGTTAACCATCTTTATTTATAATAAAAAGGACCTCATCGCATTGAGGTCCTTTGATTACTCTTTCCGGCAAATTTTGATTTGATACACGCTTATAACCTGCGTCATTCCCTTACCTTAGTGCTTTTCCTGTTTATTCAGTTATTTCTACGATATTTCCTGCTGGGTCAATTACTACACTTTCATACATCCCATCTCCGGTAATTCTCGGCATCCCTCTAATGATTACTCCCTCTGCCTTTAATTTAAGGGTCAAACTATCAACAGTCTGTCTGCTACCTACACTGATAGCAAGATGCCCTTGTCGGAGTGATGACTCCAACTGAGCCATATCCTCCCTATACATTAGTTCCAGTTGAGTTTCACCCTCTTCGAAGCCTAACCAGTAAGAGCAGAAACCAGTTCCGGAGTTGCGATAATGCGATAGGAGCACCGCTTCAAAATATCTCTCATAGAAGTGTCTGCTCTCCTCAAGATTATTACACCAAAGTGCAATATGCGATATTTTTGTCATGCTTAATTCTGCTTTTACGAATCTATTTCTAAAACTGAGCCAAACCGGACAATCGTTTGATATTCTGTTTGAAAGCGAAATCCTCTTAGAAATGATGTGATCGGAAATGTACAAGGGTCTGCTCCTAACTGGACAGACCCTTGAGAATATGAATTATTTGTCTGGAAAAAGTCTTAGGTGAAACAATTGGGAAGACTACCCGATTTTAGAAGAGACCATTAACACTGGCGTTAATCTTTTCAATTACGATGGCAAGGTCTTCGGCTTTGTTAGCAAAATCAAGATTATCGATATCAATTACTAATAGACGATGAGGGTAAGTGGCTATCCATGAGTCGTAACGTTCATTCAAGCGTTTCAGATAGTCGAGTCTGATAGCCTCTTCGTAAGGGCGACCTCTCTTCTGGATATTTCTAACCAGAGATGGTACAGATCCTTTAAGATAAATGAGTAGATCGGGAGGTTGGATGAATGATACCATGAGTTCAAAGAGAGATTGATAGTTGTCGAAGTCACGGGTACTCATCAGACCCATATCGTGGAGGTTAGGCGCAAAAATATTGGCATCTTCGTAGATGGTACGGTCTTGGATGACTGGTGTCTCTCCTCGTCTGATGTCGACCACCTGTCTGAATCGATGATTTAAAAAGTAGATCTGAAGGTTAAAAGACCAGCGTTGCATGTCTTCATAGAAGCTATTCAGATATGGGTTAGTGTCAACATCTTCGTAGTGAGGATTCCAATTGAAGTTTTTAGCAAGGAGGCTTGTGAGAGTAGTTTTTCCGGCACCGATATTGCCGGCAATGGCCATGTGTTTGAACTCCGGTTTAGTGATCGTCTCGATCTTTGACTTTGATGGGGGTTTATTCATGATATCCTAATTGACGAGCAATAGTTAATACTTCATTTACTAATTCACGGTGGTTAGATAGTCGGGGAACCTTATTTTGACCTCCAAGTTTGTTTTTACTCTTAAGCCATTCATAGAAGGTTTGATTGGGGATCTTTCGTACTAGTGGTTCAGCAAGAATCATATTATGGTATCGCTTTGCTTCATAATCTGAGTTGAGGCTTTTTAATGCATTGTCAAGGGCCTCAATAAAGAACTCAAGCTCATCAGGTTCTTTCTCGAATTCTATAAGCCATTCATGGGCTCCTCGTTGATTGCCTGAGAAGTAAACCGGCGCCGCAGTGTATTCTCTAATGACAGCGTTAGTTTTCGAGCAAGCAATAGAGAGAGCCTTATCAGCATTATCAACAATAAGCTCTTCACCAAAGGCATTGATAAAGCTCTTTGTTCGGCCAGTGATTCGGAATCGATAGGGTGTGAGGTCGGTAAACATGATCATATCACCAATTTTATATCGCCACAAACCTCCATTTGTCGATATAACGACCGCATAATTCTTCCCCTTTTCTACTTGCTCAAGACCTAAAACTCTTGGATGCTCCTTCTCAAGCTCTTCGAATGGGATAAACTCGTAATAGATGCCATAATCAAGCATTAGAAGCATTGATTCAGAACCGATCTGATCCTGAATGCCAAAAAAGCCTTCAGATGCATTATAGGTCTCCATATAGTTCATTCGAGGCGATCTTATAAGATCATGAAATTGTTCTCTATAGGGTTGGAAACTTACACCGCCATGGAA
>MTLD01002233.1_pt1 | contig 18821 bp, 20 predicted proteins | sample 1982471 | NCBI WGS metagenome assembly MTLD01 (sample SAMN05712604, study PRJNA340218) | biofilm metagenome | isolation source: sample SPM anode biofilm adapted to -50 mV | place: USA | collected 2012-02-03
AAAAGGGAAAGGTTTTCAGGGCGTTGTGAAACGTCATGGTTTTGCAGGAGTAGGAGGACAGACTCATGGTCAGCACAATCGTCTTCGCGCTCCCGGATCTATGGGTGCCTCATCGTGGCCTTCTCGCGTATTTAAAGGTAAAAGATTAGCCGGCCGTATGGGCGGAGATCAGGTAAAAATTTTGAATCTGAGAGTTGTTAAGGTTATCCCCGACAACAATCTTATTTTAGTTAAGGGTTCTATACCCGGAGCTAAGGGTTCATATGTAATCGTGGAGGAATAAGCGACTATGGAATTATCAGTTTACAAAATAGATGGAAAAGAGTCTGGAAAGAAAGTGACTCTTGATGAGAGCGTTTTTGGCGTTGAGCCAAACGATCATGCGATTTATCTCGATGTAAAACAGTATCTGGCCAACCAAAGACAAGGTACTCATAAAACAAAAGAGAAATGGGAAGTTGCTTACAGTACTAAAAAGGTTGTACGTCAGAAAGGTTCCGGTGGTGCCCGTCACGGTAGCATCAAATCTCCAACTTATGTAGGAGGTGGTAGAGCATTCGGACCAAGACCTCGCGACTACGGCTTCAAACTGAATAGAAAGCTTAAACAACTAGCTCGCTATTCTGCTTTGAGTTATAAAGTAAAAGACTCTGCTCTTACACTTTTAGAGCCGTTCATATTTGAAGCACCAAAAACAAAGGAATTTATTAAGATTATCGCTAACCTAAAGGTTAATGACAGAAAGATTCTTTTTGTGCTTCCTGAAAACAACAGCAATATTTACTTATCGTCACGCAACCTGCAAAATATAAAGGTTATATCTGTAAATGAACTTAATACATATGATGTTTTAAACGCAACCACATTAATTATGGTTGACGGAGTTCAGGATATTCTGCAGGCACAATCAGGACGCAATTAAACCGTACAGCGATGAGAATTTTAATTAAGCCTATAGTAACAGAAAAGTTGACGATTCAAGGCGAAAAATTGAATCGTTACGGTTTTGAAGTTGACCGCGATGCAAATAAATTACAAATTAAAGCAGCGGTTGAGGAAATGTATGGTGTTAAGGTATTGGAAGTCAATACAGTTAATTACCATGGTAAGCGTAAGAGCCGTTTTACAAAAGCGGGATTATTGAGTGGCCGTACAAATCACTTTAAAAAAGCGTTTGTAACCTTGGCCGGTGAAGATAAGATTGATTTTTACAGTAATATTTAGAGTCTATGGCAATACGCAAATTTAAACCGGTTACTCCCGGAACGAGACACAAGTCTATAAGCGCATTTGACGAGATTACTTGCACAACTCCTGAGAAATCATTATTGGCTCCGATTAGCAAATCTGGTGGTCGTAATGCAGAAGGCAAGATGACAATGCGTTACCTTGGAGGCGGACATAAGAGAATGTATCGCGTGATAGACTTTATGAGGAATAAAGATAAATACACAGCCACAGTTAAAACTGTCGAGTACGATCCAAACAGAAGTGCCAGGATTGCCTTGGTTGTTTATGCTGACGGTGAGAAACGCTATATTATAGCTCCTAACGGAATTAAAGTAGGTCAGGTAATTGCCTCGGGTCCCGGTGTTGCACCGGAGATTGGTAACACTTTACCTCTTTCAGAAATTCCTCTTGGTACATTAGTTCACAACATCGAACTGCATCCCGGACAGGGAGCTGCTATGGCCCGTAGTGCGGGAACATATGCACAACTCACTGCAAGAGAAGGTGGTCATGCTATTCTTAGATTACCTTCGGGCGAGACAAGAATGGTTTTGATAACTTGCAGAGCTACTGTTGGAACAGTATCAAATCCAGATCACAACTTAGAGTCTGATGGTAAAGCCGGTCGTAAACGTTGGCTTGGTCGCAGACCTCGTAACCGCGGTGTCGTTATGAATCCAGTGGATCACCCAATGGGTGGTGGTGAAGGACGTGCATCGGGAGGTCACCCTAGATCAAGAAAAGGTATTCCGGCTAAAGGTTACAAAACACGTAACCCTAAGAAGACGACTAAGAAGTTTATTATTGAAAGAAGGAAAAAATAACGGAATTAAACTGAAAGAATTATGAGTCGTTCACTAAAGAAAGGGCCTTACATTTTGGCCAGTCTCGAAAAAAAGGTTCTTGCCATGAATGAAGCTGGCAAGAAAGAGGTAATCAAAACCTGGTCTCGCGCCAGTATGATTTCCCCTGACTTTGTGGGACATACCATAGCTGTTCATAATGGGAATAAGTTTATTCCGGTATATGTTACAGAAAACATGGTAGGACACAAGCTGGGAGAGTTTGCACCGACACGCACTTTTAAAGGGCACTCGGGTAATCGTTAATATAATTAATGTATAAGCAAGATTAGAATAATGGGAGCTCGAAAGAAAGAATCAGCTGAAAAGCTTAAAGAAATAAGGAAACAAACAGCTTACGCAAAGTTGAATGATGTTCCTACTTCGCCTCGAAAAATGCGTTTAGTTGCAGATATAATCAGAGGCGTCGAAGTTAACCGTGCTTTGGATATTTTGAAATATACCAAAAAGGAGGCATCTATCCGTCTTGAGAAATTACTACGTTCGGCAATTGCCAACTGGGAATCCAAGAATGAGACAGAACGCAAAGAGTTGGAAAGCGGCAATATATGTGTTGAATCAATTATGGTTGGACAAGGTCGTTCCCTCAAGCGTATTCGTACAGCACCACAAGGAAGAGCAGCGCGTATTCGCAAACGCTCAAACCACGTGACAATAGTGCTTGGTAAAAAAAGTAAAACCGTAAAAGAGGAGAAATAATATGGGACAAAAAACTAACCCAATCAGCAACCGTTTAGGTATTATCCGTGGCTGGGACTCTAACTGGTACGGTGGAACAGATTATGCCAGCAAAATTCTTGAAGATGCAAAGATTCGCGAGTATTTGAATGCTCGTCTGTCTAAAGCAAGTCTTTCAAAAATTGTCATCGAAAGAACACTTAAACTGATAACCGTTACCATTCATACAGCCCGTCCAGGTGTAATAATCGGGAAAGGCGGACAGGAAGTTGATAAACTTAAAGAGGAATTGAAAAAAATCTCAAATAAAGAGGTTCAAATCAATATCTACGAAGTTAAACGTCCTGAGATTGATGCAAATATCGTAGCAAACAATATTGCTCGTCAGGTTGAGGGACGCGTTTCTTACCGTAGAGCTATTAAAATGGCTATGGCATCGACAATGAGAATGGGAGCAGAGGGCATTAAAGTTCTTGTAAGCGGTCGTTTAGGCGGAGCCGAAATGGCAAGAAGAGAGCTTTATAAAGAGGGTCGTACTCCACTTCATACTTTCCGTGCAGATATAGACTATGCTCACGCAGAAGCCAACACAAAAGTTGGAGTTCTCGGAGTTAAGGTATGGATTTGCAATGGTGAAGTTTATGGAAAAAGAGATCTTTCTCCTAATGCAGGTGTAGCAGCAGGTGCAGCCGGATCGCATGGCTCATCGGGTTCTAACCGTCCATCTGGCAACAGAGGCGGTGGACACGACAGAGAGAGAAAAGGTGGACCTAGAGGCGGTGCTCAAGGTAAAGGACGTAGTAACAACAAAGGACCAAGAAATTCTCAGTAATTTCTGTCTTTTACAAATAAAAAGAGAGTGACTAAAGTAATTTGGTCACTCTCTTTTTTTAGATATTATCAGTTGAAAAACATAGTTAACTATTAGAAAGAAAGCTATTTGTATTTTTTAATAAGATTTTCTATGACATTTGCAGTTAACTCATGCCCCTCCAATAAAGGGAATCCCTCCCAGCGGACTATTCCTTTTGGATCGATAAGAATGACGTGTGGAATTCCTTTGATTTTTAGGATGCCGGACATAGTTTTGCTTGCATCTCTGCCGGAATAGTATTCAATTACCGGGCTCTCCATTTTTTGAATTACCTCTTTAGTTTCATTTGAAATACCAATAACTACCAAATCTTTGCTGAATTGTTTTGCAAATCCGTTTAGTTCAGGAATTGCTTTACGGCAGGGACCACACCAAGTAGCCCAAAAATCGATTAGAACAAATTTACCTTTAATTTCAGGTTCTTTTGAAAGCCATTCTTGAACGTAAAGTTCAGGTGCTTTTTTGTTTAAAAATGATTCGGCCCAAATTTGTTTTCCGTCATTAGATTCCTGTGCAGACATTAACGAGCTGAAACCTAGTAATACAAGCGAAGTGAATAAAAGTTTTCTTAACATATAATCCTGTTTTATTTAGTAAATGTAACAAAAGAATTTTTAAATTTGTTCAACATAACCCGTTAAAAAAATGAAAAAAATCTTTTTATTAGCCGCCCTGTTTATTACAACGGCTCTGAATGCTCAACCTATTCCAAGAACTACGCCTGCAAAAGCAGGTATGGATATAAACCGACTTGTAAAAGCCGATGATATTATTAATGAATCTATTAAAGACGGTACAATACCGGGAGCTGTACTTGCTGTCGTAAGAGACGGAAAGATGGTTTATATAAAAGCTTATGGTAATAAATCGGTATATCCGACTGTTGAGAAAATGGATGTTAACACAGTTTTCGATATGGCATCGGTTAGTAAGTGCGTTGGAACTACTATGTCTTTTATGCAATTAATTGAACAAGGTAAAGTTAGGTTGTACGACAATGTTGCAATGTATATTCCGGGATTTAAGGGATGGGTAGATACTCTTACAGGTAAAAGAACCGAAATAAGAATAATTGATCTGCTTACACACTCTTCTGGACTACCTCCTTATGCACCGGCAGATGAACTTGTAAAAAAATATGGTTCTCCTAATCCAAAAGCATTGATTGATTATATTGCATCTTGTAAAAGAGATTTCCCGCCAACAACAAAATTTCAATATAGTTGTCTGAATTTTATAACTCTTCAAAACGTGTTACAAAATATTACTGGAGTTACCTTGGCAGAATACGCCCAAAAGAACGTTTTTGACTTACTGGGAATGAAACACACCACTTATAATCCTACAGGTGAAATTTTGGCTCTTTGTGCCCCAACAGAGAAGCAAAAAGATGGTTCTGTACTCAGAGGAGTTGTTCACGACCCGCTTGCAAGACTTCTTAATGGAGGTAATTCAGGAAATGCCGGTGTTTTTTCGTGTGCGGAGGATCTCGCAATACTTGCATCTGCCCTTATGAACGATGGTTGCTACAATAAAAAACAGGTACTTGGAAAACTCACAGTTCAAATGATGACTACTGTTCCTAAAGGATTTGAGCATTTGGGCCGTGCCCTGGGTTGGGATAATTACTCGTCATATGCTTCAAATAATGGAAATATCTTTCCTGAAGGAACTACATATGGACATACCGGTTATACAGGAACCTCAATTGTTATAGATCCAATTTCTAAAGTATCTGTAATTCTTTTGACGAATCGTGTTCATCCGGAGGATAAAGGAAGCGTTGTAAGACTTAGAGCTCTTGTGGCAAATGTTGTTGCAGGCTCTGTAGTGAAATAATCAATTTTGAATAATGTATTAATCCGTGAGGTTCTCTCCGGGAAAGATTTAAAGAAATTTATCTCTTTTCCGGAGGAGCTTTACAAGGATAACCCAAATTGGGTTAATCCTTTGTGGGCAGATGAATACAACACACTTTTAAAAAAAAGAAATCCGGCGTTTGAGTACTGCGAAGCTCGCTACTTCCTTGCAATAAAAGATGGAAAGGTTGCAGGTAGAGTTGCCGCTATTATAAATAATAAAGCAAACAAAGACTGGAACGAAAAGTATATACGTTTCGGCTGGCTCGATTTTATCGACGACATCTATGTCTTGGAGAGCCTTATGTGCAAAGTCGAATCCATTGCAAGAGAAAACTGCCTGGAGGCAGTAAACGGACCTTTCGGGTTTACCGACATGGACAGGGAAGGTTTACTTATTGAGGGTTTTGACAAAATGGGTTCTTTTACGACTCTATACAATTTTCCCTATTATGGAGAGTTACTTGAAAAACTGGGCTATGTAAAAGACGCTGACTGGCATCAAAGAGAGTATGGAGTTCCCAATCCGGTTCCGGAAAAACTAAACCAATTCTCCAGAATTGTACAGCATAAGTTTCAGGTACGGGTTTTGGAAAAAGTTTCAAAAAGGAAACTTAGAAAATATGCCAAAGGTCTTTTCGTTGCTTATAACAGAGCCTTTGTTCCTCTTTACGGTTTTACACCACTTACCGATAGGCAGATTGAGACTTACATTGACCAGTTTCTGCCTCTTATCAATTTCGACCTTATTTGTATTGTGCTGGACAAAGAAGATAATGTGGTGGCATTTGCCATAACAATGCCCTCTCTTGCAGGTGCGATACGCAAAGCGAAAGGTAAATTGTTTCCATTTGGTTTGTTTTATATTCTCAGAGCACTTAAGAAGTACGATGTCATTGATATGCTAATGATTGGCATTGATCCTTCATATCAGAATAAAGGACTTAACGCAGTAATATTCGATCATCTCAATACCAATTTTATAAAGCTGGGAGCCAAAAAAGTGATTGCAAATCCACAGCTAGACAATAATCACGCGGTTAAAAAGATTTTTGAGTATTATGAAGGAGTTCCTTATATGACAAGAAGGTGCTATCTGAAAAAATTAAAATCTTAAAAACAGAGAATTAAAGAGTTAAATCGGCAATTGCAATTGCAGCAGCAGCTTCAATGATTACAGGAATTCTAAGTGCTATACAGCTGTCATGCCTACCTGCAATTTTCATCTCCTCAACGTTACCGGTTTGCAGATTTATACTCTGTTGAGGTTTTGATATACTTGAAGTTGGCTTTATCGCAACCCTGAATATTAAATCATTTCCGTTGGAAATTCCTCCATTTATTCCACCGTTACTGTTTTTTGCAGTTTTTCCGTCTTTTGATATAATTGGATCATTATGTTCCGAACCTTTCATTGAAGCAGCTCTGAATCCGTCACCGAATTCAATCCCCTTTGTGGCGGGAACAGAGAATATAATGTGAGAAATAAGAGATTCTATACTGTTAAAAAATGGCTCACCTAATCCTACCGGCATATTTGTACCTTTACATTCAATCAGTCCTCCAAGAGAATCGCCTTCTTGAATAGCCTTATCCAATAAATCTTCCCATGGATTTGCTCCACCGATACTTAAGATATTTGCACTAATATTTATTGGAGAAATTATCTTTTTTGCAATTACTCCTGCAGCAACAATACCAAGAGTAAGCCTTCCGGATGTATGGCCTCCTCCTCTAGGGTCATTAAAATGGTTGTATTTAGAAGATACGGCGAAATCGGCATGACCGGGGCGTGGGGTTTGTTCCAGCGATTTATAGTCTTTCGAAATTGTGTTGTTGTTTAAAAAGGATATGCAGATAAGAGCTCCGGTTGTAAATCCATTATAAATCCCACTCTGAATAACGGGTGTATCATCCTCTTTTCGAGGAGTAGTCCCTTTAGCACCGCTTCGGCGTCTTTGCAAATCGGGGAGCAGATCTTCTTCTTTGAGAGGTATACCTGCCGGTGTTCCGTCAATAACCACACCCACCATATTTCCGTGAGATTCTCCAAATAGGGAGATCTTAAATTTATGTCCGAAGCTGTTCATAATACCTATCTTTTAATAAAACAATTAATATATCCCGGAAATGATTTTCCAATGCAATCTATATCGTCTATGTAAACTTTATCTACTATGTTTAGCGATAGACAAATGAGCGCCATTGCAATTCTGTGGTCGTGATATGAGAAGCAGTAATTTCCCTGGAGGCTGCCACCTTTAATCTTCATAATATCACCGTCATTGTCGATATCTGCACCAAGCTTTGTGAATTCCGAATAGAGTGCCTCTGCTCGGTTGCTCTCTTTATTAAATAAACGGGAAACTCCTTTAATATTGCTAACTCCTTTGCAATTCAACGCCAGGACAGTGAGGGAAGGAAATAAATCTGGTGAATCGGTTGCGTCAAAATCGAATGCATTAAGTTTTTTAATGCTCTCCTTAACAATTATTGAAGACTTTTGGTGGTTGAAAGATATATCTGCACCACAGTTGAGAAGAACCTCAAAAATCTTTTCATCGGCTTGTCCTGAATTTAGCTTTAAATTATAAACTTCTGTTCCACATTTTATTGCCCCAGCAACAAGCAGTGCAGATGCTGAACTCCAATCTCCTTCAATTGCTATTTTTGAGGGGGTCTTATAAGTGCTCTTGCCGGTAGTTTTGTAACTAATGTATAAATTGTTGATTATATCAATTCCGAATTCTTTTAATGTTGATATTGTGGTGTCTATATAAGGAGTACTGGAAGGAGTTGCAATTGATAAAGTATAGTCCTTCTCTAGTAACGGGAGCGACATGAGCAAACCGGAAATTAACTGGGACCCCTCTCTGCCGGATATTTTTAAAGTATCATTATCGTTTCTTTCAGTAGCAATACTTATTTCTATCGGCAGTTTGTTGTTGTTGAGTTTAACATCGAATCCGAGCTGCGTTAAGACCTCCCTGCTCTCAGCAAATTCTCTGTTGAGAATAGTACCACTTCCTGTAATAACAATTTTCTTTCCTGTCCCTGATAATAATATGGCTGCAACAGGAATCATTAATCTTGTTAAAAGTCCCGATTCGCCGGTTTTAAGATTAATAATATCTTCCGGATAGTCATCGATAAATCGTCGGAGTCCTTTTATACCGCTACTGGAAACAACAAGAGTTCTGTTTCCATTGTCATCTATATCATGAAATTTAAAATCTACTCCAAGGTAACGGAATAAGTCAATGGCAGCTTCACTGTCATTGCATAAAGTAAAATTGTCTATAGTTGTAACACCTTCGGCCAGGCAAGAAGCTACAATAACCCTTTGCAGATGGCTTTTCGATGCCGGAGCATAAACAATAGGTTTTATATTTGCAAGCTCAATAATATTCGGAAAATTTCCGTTAGCCTGAAGTTCCGATAGTTCGTCGAATGTAAATTGGCCTGGGGCAGTAGAAGTAATGTTATTCAAAGATGTATAAGTCCATGGTGAGCCGAGGTCTGTTGAAAGTCTGCGAGTAAATTTGCCAGGTTCTCCCATACAAAATGCAAGCAGCGTGGTGGGGACGAATTTCTTATAAAGATTCATAACATTTACCCCATCCTGAGTTGAGTTTGCCAATGTGGCAATCTTTGCAATATCCCCTTTTGAAAGCAGATGCTTAACTATAGATTCAAGCTCCGACGGTTGCGGAGTTGTTTCAAAATTGTGATAAGATACAATTAACCTACCTTGGGCAGATTTAAGTTTATGAGAAATACGCCTGAAAATTACATTGTCTGTTTCAATGTCAAGATCAATAAATTTATTGTGTTTGAAATTTGAGTTTAATATTCCCTCAATGGCATAACCTAATATTTTTTCACACTCGATTTCCGATAATGATTCCGATGGACGGCACGTTGCAATGAGGCACTTGTCCGATGCAAAAATGGTAGAAATCTCAGACGGAGTAAGATTGCAAAAATCAAGTCTAATCTCGACTCCCTCCGCTTTGGAAAGTGCATCGATAACTCGTTTAAATCCTTGCTCCCTTATACTAATCAATACCATCAAGAACTCCTTTTAATGATTCAATACCAATATTATAAACAACAGGTTTCCCAATACTCTGCAATAAAACAAAACGGATTGTTCTGTTGTCTCTCTTCTTATCTTTCTTCATATATTCCGCCAAATCAGTCACCGGAACAGGACATTTAACCGGAAGACCCGCAGCGGCAACAGTCTCTTCGATTGTAACAGCCTCACTCCTTGACAAAAGACCAAGTTTAACAGATAACTTTGCTGCAAGAACTAAACCTGTGCCAACTGCCTCTCCATGAGACATATGTGCGGTTTTTTCCAAAGCATGAGCAAAAGTGTGTCCCAAATTTAAAAATATTCTATCACCCTTTTCAAAAGGATCATTTTCTACAATTTTAGCTTTTATAAGAGCAGTCTTGTATGGTAAATCACCTGCTGATTTGATTGTTATTGCTCCTGCCAGAAGCAATTTACGGCACTTGAGAAAGAGTTCCTTGTCGGCAAGAAGAAAAGTTTTTATGATTTCGGCAACTCCTTCATTAATCTCTTTTTGAGAGAGAGATTTTAAAAATTCAGGGCAGATTATTGTGAATTCCGGCTGACGAATGACTCCAAGTATATTTTTATATCCTTCAAAATTGATTGCAGTTTTACCGCCAATTGCAGCATCCACCTGAGCAAGAAGAGTTGTTGGAACATAAGCGAAATCTATCCCTCTCATAAAAATTGAGGCAACAAAACCCGCCAAATCGGTAAGTGTTCCTCCGCCAACTGCAAGAATAAAAGTGTTTCTGTCGGCTTCAAGTTCGAGCAGCCTTTGAGTAATCTTCTCGATTCCGAAGAAACTCTTTTCGGTCTCTGAAGCATCTATCGATATTTGAGGATATTTGAAAAATTCTCCGTAAAGTTTTTCCAGTCTGGAATCTATTATGACAACAATTTTTCTGTCCGATGGCAGATGTTCTTTAATCTCATCGATTTCGGAACAACGGATTATATTAATCTTAGCATTTTCCATAATTGACAAATCTACAAATAAATTGAAACTTTTAAAAAGAGATAAAGATTTTTTTAAATTAGAAAAACATTCTTATTGTACTGTAATTTAATAGATTAAATCTTTAATTTTGGGAATAAAAAATGTTAAGTAAAACTTATTGCGGAGCATGTGTAGGAGTTGACGCTTTTACTGTAACAATAGAGGTAGATGTCACTCCCGGAATCTGTTTTTATTTGGTAGGACTTCCCGATGCAGCAGTAAAGGAGAGCCAGCAGAGAATTGGAACAGCACTTCAAACGATTGATTGTCGTATTCCTGGAAAAAGAATTGTGATTAATATGGCTCCTGCGGATATAAAAAAAGAGGGATCATCTTTTGATTTGGCAATTGCTATTGGAATTGTATCTGCCTCAGGGCAACATATTTTTCCCGATTTAGAAAACTTTTTAATTTTAGGAGAGTTGGCTCTTGACGGTACGTTGAGATCGGTTTCGGGGGCGCTCCCTATAGCAGAACACGCCAAGAGGGAGGGTTTTAAGTATATGATATTGCCGCAAGAATCTGCAATTGAGGCTTGTGAAATATTTGACATTGAGGTATATGGGGCTAAAACTCTGGATGAAGTTATTTCAATTCTCCTTCATGAAGGCAGGATTGAACCTGTCGCTGCTCAGAATATTACTACAGGTTCAAATTCTCCAAGGGTCTATGAATATGATTTTTCAGATATAAAAGGTCAGTATGCAGCAAAGCGGGCTCTGGAAATTGCCGCCGCAGGAGGTCATAATGTTCTTATGATTGGGCCTCCGGGAGCGGGAAAGAGTTTTCTGGCCAAGGCAATCTCGTCAATTCTTCCTTTAATGAACAGAGACGAGTCGGTTGAGACCAGCAAGATTTACTCTGTTGTATCAAATGGTCTTAAACACGGACTTATTAAAGAGAGACCCTTTCGGTCTCCTCATCATTCGTCGAGCATTTACTCCATAACCGGCGGCGGCACTCACTCAAAACCGGGAGAGATTTCGCTTGCACATAACGGTATTTTGTACTTAGATGAAATTTCGGAATTTCCCAAAAATGTATTGGAGATGCTTAGGCAACCTTTGGAAGAGCGGGAAATATCGATATCGAGATTGAAACAAAAGATTGTCTACCCGGCCAATTTCATGCTAATCGCCTCAATGAACCCATGCCCCTGTGGCTACTTTGGAAGTTCTTCGGAAAAATGCATCTGCACAGGGTACCAAATAAGCCGGTATATGTCTAAGCTTTCGGGACCTTTGTTGGATAGGATTGATATTCATATAGAGGTGAACAATATTGATAGTGAAACGCTAATTGGGGGTGCTGTTTCGGAAGCGAGCGAAGCTATAAGGGAGCGTGTTACGCTGGCGAGGAGGGTGCAAAAGGAGAGGTTTGAAAAAGGAGGTGACTCAAAACTTAATACGAATGCCCAAATGTCGGTGAGGCAGATTAATGCATTTTGTGGAATAGGCAGTTCGGAAAAACGATTGCTTTCGGGTGTAATAACAAAGCTCAATTTGTCGGCCAGAGCCTATTCCCGAATCTTAAAAGTTGCCAGAACCATAGCCGATTTAGAATCTGCACAGAAAATTACTTTGGAGCACCTTTCGGAGGCTATTCAGTACAGGAGTCTGGATAGGAGGGTTTTTAGCTGAAAGAGTGTTGATTGAAATTAATCTTGTCTAAAAGAGCACTGACCGCCTTTTGGGGTTCCGACACTTTTTAGGGGTTCCTACATTATTAAAAAGTGGTACTTCGTATACATACTCGGGTAGTAACGCAACAAAATTTGCAAATAAATATTGGGGTAATGTATCAAAAATTAAGAATTACTTTGATTATAGTGGTCTTGGAGGTGACTGCACTAATTTTTTATCCCGTTGCTTGTATGAAGGTAACTGGGTGCAGTATAATTCTTGGTTTTTCCTTAGTAGTAATGATATTTAGGTTTAGTCAAGGATTCTTAGAGAGAAAACTATTTAATTTAAAAAATGTATAGTGATATGGGCTTATATTGTTACTTTTTAAAAGGAATATCTCAACTTTAAAAATAAATTCGTTCCAAGAACGCTCATTCGTTGTGTTTCAATATAATCATTTTTCATCAAAACATTAAATGATCTGTGCTGGTTAAAAATATCATTGAGACCTAGAATTATATCTCCATTAGAGTTCTTCCCAATTTTATAGAGTAATTCAGTATTTACTATGAATTCCTTAAAAAATGTACCAGATAATGTAGTGTTGCTAACTTGAAAAGATCCGTTTGTGTTAATCCATCCCCTTTTAATACAATTCCATCGTATGTTGCCGGAGATGTATTCTTTAATTCTCTTTAATTTTTTATTATTATTTCTTTCGTTTAATATAAAATTAATCGATGATAATAAAATTAATTCAACTTTTTCAGAAAAATTGGAAATGATTTCTAAATTTAATCCGCCAGATTGTATATTACTATTATACAAAATTTCTTGTGTATAGTAGGGAATTCTGTCATATGAATAGTTTAGAGAAGTTGATACTTTTGATTGAAGAAGTTTTGATTGAGATGAATATTTAGCATTTATACTAATCGAAAAACGGCCGTTAGAATTCTCCATAGTTTGGAGAGTTGATCCTGCAGGAAATTCAAAGTCACCATATTTAGGAATTATAGCTGGTGTTTGAAAAAAATATTCTTTTAATATTACTGCATTCCTATAAAATTCTGTATTAAAATTAAACATCAAAACGCTAAAAGTTTTAATATCAGTTATAGAATATTTAAGGTTTACAGTCTGCTGCCTAGTCTCTTTAAGAGCTTGATTACCTATTGAATAAGAAGGGGCATCATATGAATTAAAAATTCCAGCCAATTGTTCAATATATGGGAAAGTGATACTTTCAAAATAGTTAATCTCCAACAAATATGGCATTTTAGAATATTTTAATAGCAAATTAGGAGTCAAGTTTGTATAAGTTCTATCTTTATCCTGATATTCAGGTAATTTCTTATTTATTGATTGGGATAGAATACTAAGATTTAAGCCAATATTAATATTTAAATCAGTGCCGTTGAAAACATATTTGGCGGAAGATTTATGTGCAGTAAAATTTTGCGTATAATAAAAGGTATTCATTTGGTCAGGTGATCCGGTAAATCTGTCAACACTCAGCATTTTTGAAGTACTATTTACGTTTTCGTTTAAATATTGAAGGAGTAGTTGAGATTTTAAAGTTAATGGTTCTGTATATGTTATCTCTCCTTTTAAAGTGTAATTACGACTATTATTATCGTTTATGAGGAATATTTTTTGTGTACTTGAGACTAAAGTATCAATACTCCAACCATTACCGGATGTAGACCCTGAACTAGCTGAAATTTTTAAATTTAAATTTCTTTTCGGTTTTCCGATACTAAAATCGTAACTACATCTGTACGATAAAGATATATCGCCCTTACGATCAAGCCTTTCCATGTTCGATTTATTCATTGTCTCACCATTTAATAAAATTGTGTTATAAACACTGTTATCAAATCTATTGTGATTATCAGTAATATTTAATTGCATGGAAATTTTATGCCTTTTATTTATTTTATATGACAACTCATTATTACTTATAATACCTGATGATGAATTATTTGTATTGTTTTCGCTCAATTCTTCTCTTGATATATATGAGTTATTCGGTATATATTCCTTCTCCGTACCGGAATAAACCAAATTCTTTTTTTGTGAGAAAATGGTTGACGTTTGAAAATTATATTTATAATTCTTTGAAGACTTAATCCAGTTTAATAATCCTGATATTTCTTTGTCAAATTTTCCCGTAGGTGTGCCTGAAAATGATGATTTCTCTCCACACCCTAACATTGCTATTAGGTTATTTCCCACCATATGACGATCGAATTGCCCTTGAGTACTATACAGGTTGTCAAATTTACCATTGTTATTTTCATCAAGGTATTTGCCGTACAACAATTGAAAATAGACTCGCTTAATAATGCTTATTTTTTTCTTTGTTGTAACATCCATTATGCGATCTTTCGGTTTTAAGGTGTCTCCTAGGGCTATATCCTTATCTGAGAACTGCTCATAAACCTTTATTTTTTCAATTTCGTTTGTTTTTAATAATTCCACGGCACTTTTCGTATTATCCGAAAACATTGACATACCATTGACTAACACCCGTTTTATGATCTGTCCATTTGCATATATATTATTGTTTTTAATTTCAATCCCCGGGAGTTTTTTTAGCATTTCAACCATAGGATCACCATCCATCGTCTTAAATACACTTGCATTATATATTGTTGTATCTCCTCTTATTACCATTGCGATACGATCACCGCGAATTATAATTGAGTTAATGGCTATCGGATCTACATTTAGTCTGGCAACGAGGAAAATCTGCGGTTGAGTAATTTTATGAATATACCTCAGCTCTTTATAACCAAGATAATTGATTATAATATTAACCGAATCTTTTGGAAATTTTTTATTATAATTTATTGAACCAAATTTGTCGCTAGTAATTTTAATAGTATCCCCGGGAGAAAGAACCAGTTTAACTGTTGCTCCTTCCAGTAATGAGCCGGTCTCTGCGTCACAGATTTCTATATTTATACAAGGGAACTTTCCCGGTAAAACAATAATTTTTTTATTTATGGTTACCTGACCATACGCAAAAGAGTAAAGAGAAAATAAAACTATGATTAAAAAATTTTTTTTCATTTACACTAAAATAAGATGCAATTAATATCTCTTGAACGAAATACTCGATATTTAAATATTATTAGCAAATATATAAATATCGAGTATATATTAAAAAGATAACTATTTTATAAATTTCTAATGAATATTATGAAGTGTATTAAGTAAAAATTTAAAAGATTGATGACATACAAATGCATCTGTATCTGGTATTATTATAAGATATAATCTAATGTTAATAATAATTCAAATAAATACTTAAATTATTCTGGTTCTTGTTGTAAAACGACGTCAATATTAACCCATGCATCATCACCCTCTAATATCAAAGTTATACCAGTTATTGTTTGTATATATCCTACTGCAGAATATTGTACGCGAAATTCTGTATTAGGTGGAACTGTTATTGAATATTTACCTTCTGTGTCAGTAACACCACCAGCAATTACAGTATTATTAGAAGATAAACAGACAACCATTACATTAGGAAGTGTTTCTCCGCTTGCGTTTTTAACAGTTCCTTTGACCGTACATGCAGTTATTGGTGTGCTTTGCAATAAACTACCAATACTGATAAATAAAGTAAATAAAATAAGTAATAATTTTTTCATAGTTTAATTGTTTTAGTGATTAATTATAATGATAATAACTAATTGTTTGTTTTATTTTTTGTTAAAAAAACATTAAATGTAAGATAAGGGGATTCCATTTTTTTATTTGTTTTTAAAGTATCAAAACCTGAGCTAGTAAAGATATATACAGCGTCTTTATTGTAAAGATTTCTTTGTAAATATAAATTTGCACAACCCCCTTCCAGTTTATTTCGAATAGTATCTTTCCCAATAATAATTATTGATTCTACATTATAAACAAGTTTCTTCTTAACTAATTCACCATTTTCATAAATAGCTTCATAAAATATAAAACTATACGAACAATGTCCAGGAGTTTGTGTCATATATGAATTATTAATAAGCATTTGAGCGTTGATAGTTATTGATAAAAGAGTGATAATCAATATCAATATTATTTTTTTCATATAGTATACTCATTTTAAATAAATTAAACACAAATTATTTATGTAACTATTATAAAGAATTATTTCAAAATATATAAACAATATAACAGATAATTTATTTTCTTCTTATATAGCAAGAAAAACTATTTAAATTATTAATACAACATTTTAATTGTTTTATGCAAATATATTTGTAAAAGTATTAATATACAAACATTTTATCATTTTTAAAATTCATAGAAATTGTCGCCCTATAAATGGAGGACAGTGTCTCTTTAGACAAATTTATTAAATTGTCCAACTTTTTGGAGATAGGTCAAAATGACCTGTTCCCAAAAACCCGAATTTTCTACTTTTGAACTGTCCGAAAATGGGGAGTAGATCAAAAAATTAATTTTATCTAAATGAGCCCTGTCCCTTTTTAGGGGGTCAGACATCAATCAAAATTTGCAGAAATACATTTAAAGGGACAATTTACAATTGCTAGATGAACCATCTCTCTTTCATTATAATTCTTAGGTTGTCGTTTAATATAAACTACGCCATTGCTAAGTCCAAAAATATCGACTGCATCACCTACGCATTCTCCACATCCGTTGCAGTCATCAGTCTTAACTGTTACAGTATCACCAGTTCCATCTTCGTAATTTGAATTTGCCGAAACTTTATAAGTAACTAATAAAGAGGAAAATACCAATACTGTTAGAAGCCATTTTTTGTTAAGTGAAATAATTGTTTTCATTTTTATTTGTTTAGTAATGATTATTTGAATGTCAATTATAATAAATCCTATCAAAAATCTAGAAGTTTGTAGATATAATTTGCAAAGGACAAGCCTTTTTAGCCTCTCTTACATGAAAAACTTCGTGACTATCAGGGTGCACAATTTTAATATTAACTTTTCCATCTATTTCGTCGAGTTCGAAGCTGTTTGGAGCTTTATCTACACATTGACCACAACTTACACAATTTTCTCTACCTTCAAGAGATGTTGTGTTCTCCGTTGATGCAGAATACAAATTAATAGAATACAAAAGGATTGAGGCAAAAATAAGTATTCCAAAAATACTTTTTTTAAATAAAAGTGAAGAATTGATTGAATTTTTCATAGAAAATGAAATTAAGTTTAATTAGTTTGTTAATTGAATAGTATTATTAAATTTCAGGAACTTTCTGGTCATCAGGTGTTATAGGCTGTTCAATTTTACCTCTTTGATCTTTTAGGTGTCCGAAATTCCATCTCAGAGATATTCCCACAATCCTGCCAAGCTGTTCATTTCTGGTAGTCATTGTGTAATAATCATTCCCGATTATTTTGGATATATATTGATGATTTCTCAGGGGTTCATTAATGAATAAATTCATAAACAGCTTTTCTTTTATAAGAGTTTGAGACAAATTAAGAGAAGTTGATGAATAATAAGTCGTTTTCTTCATTTGGGCAGAATTTGAAGGAGTAAGCTTATATGATACTTCAAGGTTAGTCCAATTACTTATATCAAACATTCCTTTAAAAGTAAAATTAAATCCCCGAGTCTCATTTCTTTCACCGGATTCATTATTAGTATAATTTGAAACATTATATCCTCCGTAGAATACAATCCAAAGCCAATTTTTAAAATATGAAAGATTTCCTGAAATTTTTTGTAAGAACTTTTCCCCAATATTCTTATAAGTACTTGTACTAACTCCTGTATTATCTATTGTGGAAATGTATTCAATTGCATTGTTTGTAAAAGAGGTTGAATATAAAAGCCCGATATCAAGATTGTTTCCAAATCTTTTACCCATTCTTGCACTAAAGAAATGAACATAATTAGATTTTAAATCGGGATTACCTTTAAATATGTTTTCTGGATCGCTTTGATTAATAAATGGATTTAAATAGTTAATATTAGGTCTGAAAGGTTTTCCCATATATGATACTCCAAAATTTATTTTTCTAGTGAAAGTGTAAAGAATATTAATTGACGGGAAAATCGCAAATTCGTTATAATCGAGGTTGGAAGGTATTCCGTTGTTTATAAAATTCCCCTTGTTAGTATTATTTTCAATGGTAAGTAAAGGGAAAAAAGAGAACTTTTTGGTGTTTAATGAGTACTTTACACTTGCTTTTAAAATCTTTTGGTTATAATTTAGTCCATTATTTACATCTTCGACATTACTGCTCATTAATGAATAGTTGTTGTATCTTCTCTCGGTATAGCTTGCCGAATAGATAAAGGAATGTATTTTTTTTACTGTTTTTCTTATGGTAATTGTCGCATTGAAGTCTAACGCGGATGTGCTGTCAAGAGAATTTGCCACAGAGTAATCGTTAGTATTGATATTATTTGCCAAAATATAATCAGAAACAGAAAGGCTATTATTCAGGCTCATATTAAAGGTCAACTGTCCATTGTTATCATCCAATTTCCTATCGTAGCTGAATATTCCGTTTAACTTAGGATTTGAAGTGTTACTATTTGTTGAATTACTACTCTGTGACGCAATAATATTATTCTGTAAATCAAACGAATTGGAATTAGAATTT
>MTLD01000642.1_pt4 | contig 18809 bp, 8 predicted proteins | sample 1982471 | NCBI WGS metagenome assembly MTLD01 (sample SAMN05712604, study PRJNA340218) | biofilm metagenome | isolation source: sample SPM anode biofilm adapted to -50 mV | place: USA | collected 2012-02-03
GCCCTCCCCCGCCAAGGGGGAGGGAATATTTTGACATTTGCATGAGCCGGAAACTAATAGTCGATCCCCGGCTGTGAGGCGATTCCCTGCTGCGAGGCATGCTTCACATCCTGCATCTCGGTAATCGTATGGGCCCGGCCGCAGATGTCGGGATGGGCGTCCAAGCCGGTAAGCACCAGATGCATGTCCGGCGGCTTGAGGTCGAGCAAACCCAGCACTTTGGGGAGGTCCACCAGACCCAGTTTCAGGGCCTTGTTGATCTCATCCAGGATGAGTATATCGTGCCGCCCCTCGCGAAGCTTTTCCTGCGCCACAGCAAGGGCACGCTGGGCATTGTCGCGAGCCTCGTGAAAAGGTATGCCCTGCTCAACCCGGAATTCCCGGTCAACGGGATGATACTCCACCAGCGGCGTCAGCCATTTCAAGCCTTCAATTTCCCCGGCCGGGCGATTTTCCTTCATGAACTTGATAATGCAGACCCGCAGCTTGTGACCAATCGCGCGCAAGGCAATGCCGAGGGCGGCCGTGGTCTTTCCCGTTCCATCGCCGGTTAGAACAACTATTAACCCTACCCTTTTGACAGGCTCATTCTGTTGCTGTTCCATCGTTGCCGCCTTTTGCACCGTTCCCGCGCTAATTCGATACGTTATGCATAAATTATAAAGTATGTATAGCAGCGTTGGCAACGATTGCAAGTCCGAGCACTGGTAGGGTGGGCACAGACTTATCGTGCCCACGCGGATAACGGCTGACGGCAGTTCCGGTGGCAATTGCTTCGCTGCTCCGCGTGGGCACGATGAAACCGTGCCCACCCTACCAAAAACAAGAGATGTAAATTCGTTAAAATTGCCCAACTACAGGAACATGGTAAAATTTCGGTAAGCTGCATTTCCGGCAACAAGGGCTGAATCGTGAACAAAAGGAAAGCTCATGAAGGAAAACACAGCCACAGAAACCGAATCCTCATATCTGAAAGAAGCCTCCTGGCGGCTCGACCTCGGCGCCACTCCACTTACCGGCATGGAGACCCATTTCAGGGTCTGGGCACCAAAGGTAAACAATCTTTCCGTAAAGCTTTTCACTAAAGACAGCATTAGAGTAGCCCCTCTCTCGAACGAGGGTAACGGGTATTTTAGCGGGACAATCAAGGGAATCGGGGAAGGCGACCGTTATCTCTATCTGCTGGATGACGGATCAGAACGCCCCGATCCTGCCTCCCGTTCCCAACCGGAAGGGGTGCACGGACCATCGCAGGTGATAGATCCATCCGGTTTTCACTGGGCCGATAACGGATGGAAAGGGATACCCCTCACCCAGTACATCATCTATGAGTTGCACGTGGGGAGCTTCACCGCTGAAGGAACGTTCGAGGCAATCATCCCGCGCCTCGACTATCTGGTGGAACTTGGCATCACGGCAGTGGAACTGATGCCAGTGGTGCAGTTCTCCGGGGACAGAAACTGGGGCTACGACGCCGTCTATCCCTTTGCGCCTCAGAACAGCTATGGCGGATCAAACGGCCTGAAACAACTGATTAACGCCTGCCATGGCAAAGGCTTGTCAGTCATCCTCGATGTGCTCTACAACCACCTGGGGCCGGAAGGAAACTACCTCGCCTGCTTCGGACATTATTTCACCGGCAACTACCGGACTCCCTGGGGAGATGCGGTCAATTTCGACGACCCCTACAGTGACGAGGTTCGCCGCTATTTCATCGGCAACGCTCTCCACTGGATCACGGAATATCATGTGGATGCCCTGCGTCTCGATGCCATCCACGGGATCTTCGATTTCAGCGCCCGGCATATTCTGCTGGAGATTGCCGAAGCGATTCACGGGCGGTCGCAGATTCTGGGCAGGCCCCTGTATGTCATTGCCGAAAGCTCCCTCAACGACACCCGGATCACCACCCCGCCGGAGCTTGGCGGCTACGGATTGGACGCCCAGTGGAACGACGATTTCCACCATGCTCTCAGAACGGTTTTGACCGGTGAGCATGACGGTTACTACGTGGACTTCGGCGAGTTCTCCCAGCTCGTCAAGGCCTATCAAGAGGGATTCGTCTACTCCGGCCAGTACTCCTGTTTCCGCAAGCGGCGTCACGGCAATTCTTCAGCACGTTTGCCTTCCGGGAATTTCGTTGTCTTTTCCCAAAATCACGACCAGATAGGGAACCGCATGCGCGGCGACCGGCTCTGCCAGTCAGCACCGCTCGAAAAGCTCAAACTGGCTGCCGCCGCAGTCCTCCTCTCCCCTTCTATTCCCCTTCTCTTTATGGGAGAGGAATACGGGGAAACTGCTCCCTTCCCCTATTTCACAAGCCACGGAGACCAGCAACTGGCAGAAGCGGTGCGACAGGGCCGGAAAGAGGAATTCGCGGCTTTTGCCTGGCAGGGAGAGGTGCCCGATCCCCAGGCCGGGGAAACCTTTGTGTCAGCGAAAATCAATCCGGAACTGCGCACTCAGGGGATTCACGGCATCCTCTTTTCCTTCTACCAAGAATTGATCCGGCTTCGGAAAGAACTGCAGTCCCTGGATTATCCCGACAGGAACGGGATGGAAGTGACGGGGATCGAGCCGGAAAATATCCTGGTACTGCGTAGATTTTCCGCAACCTGCGAAGTCCTCTGCTTTTTCAACTTTTCCGACCGAAGGCAATGCTTTCCCGTGTCCGTCGAACATGGCAGGTGCCGGAAGATACTGGATTCGGCGGATAAACAATGGGGAGGAACCGGCAGCCCCGCAGCCGAATATCTGCCCGCATGCAGTGGGGAAACCAATCTGACGCTCGATCCCTGGAGCTTCGCACTGTATTCGACCGGGAGGCCGAATGAACAACACATCACGTAACAGGGCCAGAATCCCGGTTGCCACCTATCGCCTCCAATTCAATCAAGATTTCAGGTTTAGCAACGCCCGGGATCTTGTCCCCTACCTGAACGACCTGGGAATCAGCGACATCTATGCTTCCCCCTATTTCAAGGCCAGGAAAGGGAGTTCGCACGGCTACGATATTTTGGACCACAACACCATCAACCCCGAAGTGGGAAGTCCGGATGATTACCGCGAAATGATTGCGGTTCTCCACAAACACGACATGGGACATATCCTGGATATCGTGCCTAATCACATGTGCGTGGAAGACAGCGGCAACGAATGGTGGATGGATGTTCTGGAAAACGGCCCCAGTTCCGTCTATTCAGGATTCTTCGATATCAACTGGAACCCGGTAAAGCAAGTAATGCGCAACAAAGTGCTTCTTCCCATTCTGGGAGACCAGTACGGAGCCGTGCTGGAGAATTGCGAACTGCGGCTTGCTTTCGCCGACGGAGCCTTTGCCCTCCATTATTACGATCATTGCTTCCCCATCATGCCCAAGACCTACGGCCAGATTCTTTCCCACCGCCTGGAAAAGCTGGAAAGCGCAATGGGAAGCGACCACCCTCACTATCATGAGTTACTGAGCATCATGACCGCCCTTGAGCATCTCCCCCATTACACGGAACAGGGACCGGCCGGAGTGGCTGAAGGTTACCGGGAAAAAGAAATCATCAAACGCCGGCTTGCCAAACTATGCAAAGACAGTAATGCAATTCGGGATTTCATCGCTTCGAATGTCCGGATATTTAACGGCGCAAAGGGGGCTCCAGCCAGTTTCGACCTGCTTGACAGACTGTTACGCGAACAGGTCTACCGGCTCTCCTATTGGCAGGTTGCCACGGAAGAAATCAACTACCGCCGCTTTTTCGACATCAACGCATTGGGCGCTATTCGCGTGGAAAAATCCGACGTTTTTGCAGCAGTTCACCGCATGGTGTTCGATCTTGTCCGCAAGGGCCAGGTGACCGGACTGCGCGTCGATCACGCCGACGGCCTGTACAATCCCTCCGAATACCTCCGTCGACTACAGGCCGGTTGTTTCGCCCATAAGCGCATGGGCGGGCAGACGCTTGCCCCTGAAGACATCCAAGGGCCTGTGGAACGCCATGAGAAGCAGTTCGAGAAACTGTATGCCAAGGATTCGAGCTTCCGCCCCTTCTACATCATCAGCGAAAAGATTCTCTCGCGCGGGGAACAGCTCCCCGGTTCCTGGCCGGTGTACGGAGACACCGGATACTCGTTCGCCGACATCCTCAACGGGATCTACGTAGTCACGGAAAACGCCAGGGCTTTCGACAAGATCTATCGCCGCTTCACCAAAACCGCCACGAGCTTCCCGGAACTCGTTTATGAGAAGAAGAAGCTGGTCATGCAGGCCGCCATGTCGAGCGAAATCAATACGCTGGCCCATTACCTGGACAGAATCGCCGATATCGACCGCCATACGTTGGATTTTACCCTGCAAAGCCTGGTCAAGGCCCTGGTGGAGGTAATCGCCTTTTTTCCGGTCTACCGCACCTATACGTCAGGTTTTGAAGTGTCGGACCGGGACCGCCAGTACATCGAATACGCCATTGGCCGGGCAAAGCGGAAGAATCCCGCCATGAGCGCCACGATTTTCGATTTCATCAGGGATGTCCTGATGCTCGACTTCCGCAGCAGCGCCATAGGGGATACCCGCTGCATCTGGCTCGATTTTGTCATGCGTTTTCAACAGATCACCGGTCCGGTCATGGCGAAAGGCAAGGAGGACACGGCCTTCTACCTGTTCAATCGCCTGATTTCCCTCAACGAGGTCGGGGGAGCCCCTGAGCGTTTCGGCCTTCCTCTCGCATCCTTTCACGAACTGAACCAGGAGCGCGGCATATCTTCACCCCACACCTTGCTGGCCACCTCCACCCACGATACCAAGCGAAGCGAGGATGTTCGGGCCCGTATCAACGTTCTCTCCGAAATGCCGCTGGCGTGGCGCGAAGGTCTCGGACGCTGGAGCAGGTTAAACCGGAAGCACAAGCGTTTCGTCGAAGGACAACTTGCGCCCGACCGCAACGAAGAATACCTTCTGTACCAAACCCTGATCGGCGCCTGGCCTTTCGATGGAGTGGAGGATGCCGGTTTTGCCAAATTCAGGCAACGCATCGAAGAGTACATGACAAAAGCGTTGCGCGAAACCAAGGTCAACAGTAGCTGGCTCAACCCCAATCCGGCCTGGGAGGAGGCAACAAGCTCGTTTATCAACGCCATTCTGAAAAAGAACAAAACAAATCTCTTCCTGCGGGAGATGGAGCAATTCCAGGCTATGACTTCAGCCTGCGGGATATTCAACTCCCTCTCGCAGACACTGCTGAAAATCACCTCGCCCGGTGTGCCGGATTTTTACCAGGGAAATGAGATGTGGGACCTGAGCCTGGTCGATCCCGACAACAGGCGGCCGGTGGATTATCAAACGAGAAGGAATGCTCTTACAGAGATAATGAGGCTGGAACAGGAGTCCGGGGCGGAGCATGTAGCCGGGGAACTACTGAAGACGCGGCGTGACGGCAGGATCAAGCTGTACCTGATTCGAACCGCCCTGGAATTCCGCAAACGCAAGCGGAAGCTGTTGGAACAGGGGACATATGTTCCGCTTTGGCCGGAAGGGGAAAAATCCGAAAATGTGTGCGCATTTGCCAGGACAGGAGACGATGACGCCGCAATCATCGTAGCGCCCCGTTTTTTCACCCGTTTGATACGTGAGCCGGAAGCAATTCCCTGCGGCAGGGACGTGTGGGGCGAAACCCGCCTGATTCTCCCCTCCGATTTGCCCGGCAGCCGTTACCGCAATATCTTCACCGGCGAGATGGTGACAGGTTCGCCCCATGACGGCCGGACCGTCCTGCCTCTCGGGGAAATCCTTGCGTCATTTCCTGTGGCGATCTTGGAGCGGCTTTCGCAATAACGCGTTATTCATATAGCCTGGGTTCCTATTTGAGGCCTTTTGTCAAACGTAGTGATGACCAGAACGTCTTCCAACTCAAATTTCTCTTCAAGCAGTTCAAACTCTCGAACAAGTTCTGAGTGGTCAATGCCCTGCGTTGCCTCAACCGCAAATTTCCTTTCAAACGTCATCGATTTAGAATAAAATCTATAGTGATTTCCTTCAATTGCATGTAAAGTACCTGTCAGTGATACAATTACTGCCACTATATAATTTCCAAGCCATGTTCCAAATATTTGCAATACAACATAATTTTTATCAGTGTTGTGCTTTGCTCCATCCATAGAAAACTCAAGCTTAATTTTTTCTGGACTGCATTGAATCACGGTGGCAATCTGATTAATATAATGAGATTGATAATTAAGTTCATGCATGGTAATCAGCGCGCTACTTGTAATTTCAAAAAATGATGATAATAATTTTGCATTTTCAATAGTATTAAATTCATGCTCATAATTAAAAACATTTGAATTAGCTACAATATTAAATTGCAATCTATGTTTGTCATTGAACTCAAGGTCAGCAATAAGGCTTTTTTCAGGCGTGCTAAGTAATTTTAGAAGCTTTAGTGCATCATGTAACCTATCTATTTTTAACTGAACACCATCTTCCAATGAAAACGAGTAACTAGCCTTACTACTATAAGGATTAAATACTAAATCAAAAAAATCACCGTCCACCCGTACTCTCTTTAGCCTATCAGATACACCAATATTAAATGGTGACACAAACAATTTTACCTTAAATGAAATTCCTGGTGATAGTTTGTTTTCACGAAACCTCAATTTACCAAAAGCGGTGGGAGCTAAATCCGGCATACTGAATTTAGCTGACTTATTTACGCACACTGGGACCTTTTCTGGGATACCAAATCGACTACGAATTTCGGTAACATTATAAACCTCCACCTCTTTTTTCAAACCTATTGACATATCAATCAACTCATTCAAATTTTCTTCACTTGCGGTATTAAAGGTGATTGATAAAGAACCATTCTCAAACCCAGTAGATTTTAAAAAACTCCTTTTTCTTGATATATACTCTTCCATACTGCCATCAACGTGTCTTAAAATTGCTGATTTCAAGCTACTACCGTTCACCTCTGACAATTTATTGGCTTCATCATATTTTATAGTCATAGTCCTTTTATTAAAGTCGTTTTTTCCTTTAATCTGCTCGATCTCACGTATACGTTTTAGCACTAAACTTATTAACTTGTTATCCACATGAACTATATAAACAGACTCTGCTGAGTCTTTACCATTAAATTCTATAAATACAAAGAAGGCTGGCATTTGCACTGTAACCAGCCTTCTTAGATTTGATAACAAAATTGGCAACTTTCTCGCTTTTTTATCGGTTGCCTTAACTTGCACTTTGCATTCGATAGCTGTGCCCTGCATATCCACAGGTACGTTCTCAGTTGAATCAAAAGGGAATTCAACAAAAAAGTCCCAGCCAGTCTTATCAATGCGTGAACCATTTGCGATTAAACCTTCCTGTCCACACCATAGGCTGAAACTACTCTCCCCCATCAAGCCTAAATCGCGCATACAAACGCCTTCCTTCTCTCTCGCTCTTCCTTACAATGGGCGTAGTTGGAATACAAGGCCAACGTCCTTTGCAACCTTATTGCACCGGTTCATTATCGACATCTTTAACTCATCTATTTTACGCATTTCATCCCAATCAATGTTGTAGAAATTGGCCCCGTTAATCCTGCCAGCGTTTACAAGTGCCAAGATTAAACCAATGTCATTTCGAACTTCTCTCAAGCACTCTTTAATGGCTTCATCGTAGAATTCATCTATACTCTTGCCCTTGTACCTTCTTCCTAACATTCCCTTGCTAATTACTTCAGTTATTTCATTTAATCCTTTTACCATGTCACTCAGAGACCCCTCGCAGCACATTTTATGCTTAATTGCGTTCCTATCTATTACTCCAAGGGCTACTTCGAAACACTTCCTGTCATCATAAGGATGCACGCGCGAGAAATCTGAATGCTGTTTCACAGCATCAGTTACCTCTTGCACCTTATCCTCATCGTTCTGATCAGCAAGGCTAGATATAATGTCTCCGCTCTTCACCAAAGTACAATATGTTGGGAGTCCAGCAACTTTGGAACACTTTAAAAAGCCGTAGATGTATAGATTGTCATAAGACTTGCCGAGGTTGAATTTCTCAAATTGATCTATGGTGTGTCTCACCTTGGCCGAATCTGCAGTTGTCGTTACTTGCACCGCCACTCTTCTCAAATCATCGGCCAAATCAATTGCAGGGAAATTGGGAGAGAACAGATTTTTGTTTTTAAGTTCGTAACCAAATGCGGCGTTGAAGATTTTTATCGACAGGCTTTCCAAAAGTCTTGTCATATCACTAAATCCAGCATCTTGGCTGTTCTGAACATACAGCTGAACCAACGAAATATCCTGAATCAAATTATGTAGCGCGGCTTGCAGCATAGGGTACTCCAGTTGAGACCACGGGGTTATTTAATTCATGTTTTGCGACCAACTACCTATTGAGCAGCCCCGCACGCACGCGCGTGAACCGCTCATTCTCCCAAAATGGACATTTAGTCCGCGAACATAAAAAAATTATCGAAATGAAACTCCTTCAATAAAGATCAAATGTATAACGCCAACCCACTCTTGTCAAAGAAGAACAACAATTTTCTAATCTTGAACGCCGATATAACCCTGCAAGCTGTTTTCCATTAAAAAATCAATGACGTGATGCCTCCCTGCTGACACCATCCCCTTGAAAGGGCAGGGTAAACCTCCCTTACGTCAGTTATTCGCGTGGGCACAGTGAAGCCGTGCCCACCCTACCGTTCAATTTCCATCCCAAAACGCCGGATTCCCACCCTTGCCTGCTTCGCGAGACCTGATACTCTTTATACATAAGGGGTAATCCGGAGAACCCCATCCCCCTCCTAACCTCCCCCTTGAAGGGGGAGGAACATAAAGCTCAAAGTTAGCGCTTATGCCAGCCAGGGGAGAGGGAACAGTTTTGACTTTTGCAAGAGACTCAAACCAACTCACGGAGGTGCGGCATGCCTGAACGCTGGAGAGAGGGCAACCCGCAGTGGTACAAAGACGCCATTATCTATGAAGTTCACGTGAGAAGCTTCTACGACAGCAGCGGTGACGGTATCGGCGATTTCCGGGGCTTGCAGCAAAAAATCCCTTACCTTCGCAACCTCGGCATCACCGCCATCTGGATTCTTCCCTTCTATCCCTCGCCGCTCCGCGATGACGGCTATGATATTGCCGACTATCTGAAAATAAATCCCGACTACGGCACAATGAACGATTTCCGGGAGTTCCTGCGTGCGGCCCACGCCCAGGGAATCCGGGTAATCACAGAACTGGTTCTGAACCATACGTCGGACCAGCATGAATGGTTCCAAAAGTCACGCCGCGCAAAACCGGGTTCCGTGTGGCGGAACTTTTACGTCTGGAGTGACGACCAGAATAAATACGCGGATGCGCGGATCATCTTCAAGGACTTCGAGCGCTCCAACTGGACGTGGGATCCGGTTGCCAAGGCGTATTACTGGCACCGTTTCTACAGCCATCAGCCTGACCTCAACTTCGACAACCCGCAGGTGCACAAGGCCGTCATGAAGGCGCTGGACTTCTGGCTCGGCATGGGGGTCGACGGGCTGCGGCTGGACGCCGTTCCCTATCTGTATGAACGGGAAGGAACCAATTGCGAGAACTTGCCCGAAACCTACGACTTCATCAAAAAGTTGCGCGCCCACATTGACGGCAAATTCCCCGACCGGCTCCTGCTTGCAGAAGCGAACCAATGGCCGGAAGATGCCGTGGCTTATTTCGGCGAAGACGATCAGTGCCAGATGGCGTTCCATTTCCCCCTCATGCCCCGCATGTTCATGGCGATCCAGATGGAAGACAGCTTCCCCATCGTGGATATCCTCGACCAGACCCCGAAGATTCCCGACAACTGCCAGTGGGGGCTGTTTCTGCGCAACCACGACGAACTCACCCTGGAGATGGTGACCGACGAAGAACGGGACTACATGTACAACATCTACGCGCGCGACCCCCACGCACGGATCAATCTCGGCATCCGCCGCAGGCTGGCGCCCCTGATGGGCAATAATCGCAGGAAGATCGAGCTGTTGTACCTGCTGCTCTTCACGCTGCCCGGCACGCCCATACTCTACTACGGGGATGAAATCGGCATGGGGGACAACTACTACCTGGGCGATCGCAACGGTGTCAGAACGCCCATGCAGTGGAGCCCGGACCGCAACGCCGGTTTCTCGGCGGCCAACCCCCAGAAGCTCTACCTGCCGGTTATCATCGACCCCGAATACCATTTCGAGGCAATCAACGTGGAAAACCAGGAGGCGAACTCATCCTCGCTGCTCTGGTGGATGCGCCGGATGATTGCGCTACGCAGCCGTTACAAGGCTTTTGGCAGGGGAAGCTTTGAACTGCGCCTGCTCAGCAATCCGAAAGTGCTGGCTTTTACGCGCAGGTACGAAAACGAAAACATCCTGGTTCTGGTCAACCTTTCACGTTTCGCCCAGATGATCGAGATCAGCCACCCCCACTTCAGCGGATACGCGCCGATAGACCTCTTCAGCAACAACAGATTTCCGGTTATCAAGGAGACGCCCTACACGATCGTGCTTGGGCCGTACGACACCCACCTGCTTCTCATGGAGAAGGGTTCCGGGCAATCCGTAGCCGCTGAGCAGCTTTCACCGGCCATATTCAAGATTGAAGGCAGATGGGAAAACATCCTGAAAGGAAGAGAAAAAGAGCGTCTGGAACGGGTGATTCTGCCGCGCTACCTGGAGCGCTGTAACTGGTTCAGGGGCAAAACGCGGAAAACGACCAGTATCGTTATCGAGTCTGCACTGAGCATCACCGCCGGACAGACCGTCTTTGTGCTGCTCCTTATCGAGCCTGGTTATACCGAGGGTACTGCCGGGCTGTTCCTTCTTCCGCTTCATTTCGCTGTTCAGGATGAGGCCAGACGCATCAGGGACGAATCGCCCCAGGCCGTTATTGCCGCCATCGAATCGTCACAGGGCGAAGGGGTGCTGTATGACGGCATTTACAGCAGCCAGCTCAGAAAAACACTCTTCGCGATGATCGCCCGCGGCAAGAAACTCCGCCTTCAGGCAGGCACGCTGGCCGGTGTGCCCGGACACACCATGAAAAAGCTTTTGAACGGAATGCTGGATGCCCCCGACTCCACAATACTGAAAAGCGAACAGCGCAATACCTCCGTGATCTTCAATAACTCTTTCTTTTTCAAGCTGTACCGGCACGTGGAAAGCGGCATCGTTCCCGAAGCCGAAGCCGGGCAGTTTCTCACCGCCAAGGCGAAATTCCAGAATATTCCACCTTTCGCCGGGACACTCGAATACCGGCGTACCAATGGAGAGACCATCGTCATCGGTATTCTCCAGGGATATATCCCCAGCCAGAGCGACGCCTGGACCTTCGCACTCGACGAGGTTGAACGCTATTTCGAGCGGGTTCTGGAAACAAAGGCCAAACTCGGTGATGCGCCGAAAATAAATATGCCGCTCACGGAAGCGCCACCTGAAGCCGTTTCAGCCAGGCTACAAGAGCTTTTCAGCAATTTCTTTCAGAAAATGGTCGAGATGCTGGGCCAACGGACCGGAGAACTGCACCTGGCGCTGACCTCCGGAGCGGATGAACCCGGTTTTGCGCCGGAGGCGTTCAGCAAGCTCCATCAACGTTCCGTCTACCAGTCAATGCGCGCCACCGCCCGCAAGGTTTTTTCCCAGTTCGGCTCCTCATTGCCCCGTTTTACCGCCGAACATCGGGAAACAGCCACGGAACTGCTTGCCGCAGAACAAAAAGTGTTGCAATCTTACCAAAGATTCATTAACAAAAGATACGTTGCCGATAAAATCCGCATCCATAACGACTACCATCTCGGACAGGTGCTTTTTACCGGCAAGGATTTCATCATCACGGATTTCGAGGGGGAACCAGCACGGAGCATAAGCGAGCGCAGGACAAAATACTCTCCACTGCGCGACATTGCCGGAATGATCCGTTCGTTTCATTATGCGGCCTACGCTCCGCTCCACTGCGGCGGAGGCATCATCAGAAGCGAGGACACTGCCTTTCTCGAACCTTGGGCAGAGGTGTGGTACCGGATCACTGCACGTTATTTTCTCCATTCCTATCTCGCCGTAGTTGCGGGATCGGGCTTGCTTCCCGATGACCGGAGCGACCTGGAAACCATGCTGAGTATATATATTCTTGATAAGGCAATCCATGAACTGGGAGATGAATTGAACAACCGCCCGGAAATGGCCATAATTCCCATTAAGGGGATCATGGCGTTGCTGGCGGAGATATAACAAAAGAGCAATTATTCAGCAGAAAAGAGTAAAACAGTCCTCCCTCCCATTCAAGGGGAGGGCTGGGGTGGGGATGGGGTTAAACAGGCTATTTTCAACAAGTTATCAACTTTACCCCATCCCCCTCCTAACCTCCCCCTTGAAAGGGGAGGAACATAAGCTCCAAAGTCAGCGCACACACTCGTTGCAGAGGGGGGAGGAATTGCCCCGAAAATTCCGCCGCCTTGCTGAATAGTTGCCTGCCCGGCACCAGAGGTTCAATGTTATTTTTTTCACGCTTCAGATATATCTATTCAATTTTATTGTGCATTTTAACAGCATTCTTCTTCTCTCAGTCCGTACTGGCCGCGGAACCGGTTGAAGTTCGTGTGGAAGGAGTCAAGGACGAGGCGCTGGAAAATGTGCAAAAAGCACTTGTCCTCCCTGCCGGGATGGTAAGCGAGGGAAAAGCGGACCGCTTGTGGCTCGAACGTTTCGAACAGCAGGCCATCGAAAAAGTTCGTAAGGCGCTGGAGCCATACGGCTATTACAATTCCCGCATCAACATCTCCATCGAGGACCTTGAAAAAGAAAGGTACCGACTGCTGGTCAAGGTCGAGCCGGGGGAACCGGTGACGCTGAGCGGGGTCAAGGTGGAATTGCGCGGCTCCGGCGCAGGGCAGAAACCTTTGAAGGAACTGGTTGCTGCTTTCCCGCTTCACAAAGGCGACATCCTCCTGCAACAGCGATACGAGGAAACCAAAGGACAACTCATAGCAAAGGCGCGGTCGCTGGGATATCTGGACGCCGATTTTACAACACACGAAATCCGCATTGCTTCAGACAAAACCAGCGCGCGCATCGACCTGCTCATGGAAACGGGTGAGCAATACCGTTTCGGCGAAACGCGGCTGGAAGGGGCGCCCGACTACCCCGATAAATTTCTGCGCCGTTATGTGGCCTTTCAGCCCGGCGAGATCTATTCGCCCACCAAGCTGGGCGAAACCCAGCTCAACTTTTCCAACTCGGAGCGCTTCAAGGAGGTGGTCATCTCACCGGAGAAGGAATCAGCCACCGACTACCGGGTGCCGATGCTGGTGCGCCTGAAGCCGGGGCCTTCCAAAACCCTGCGGCTGGGTCTTGGCTACGGAACGGATACAGGCGCGCGGATCAGCACGCGTTACCGCGCCTTGAACATGTTCCGGCTCGGACACGATCTCAATATCAACCTGTATGTTGCCCAACGCCTCCAGGGGTTGGCGGCAAGCTACACCATACCCAGCGCCGACAATATCAAGAGTTCCACCGGCGTACTGCTGAACCTGCAACGGCAGGACGTCACCACCTATGTCAGCCGTCTGGTCTCACTGGAACTGGACAGGAACCAGGCCTTTAATCCGGGACAGGTGGGAACAGCCTTCGTCAGACTGCAGCAGGAAGACTTCGTCATCGGCAGCCAGCGTTCCGGAGTGCGTCTGGTGCTGCCCGGCGTCCGGTTCACCGAAAACCGTTACGATAACCAGATCCGCCCGACCCGTGGCTACCGCTACGAGGTCGAAGTACGCGGAACCCACCAGGCGCTCGGCTCGGATACCAGCCTGCTCCAGGCCGTTGCGGATGGAAGTACGCTCATTCCCCTGCCGTGGAGTTTCTCGTTGCATACCCGCGCCAAGGCGGGACTCACCCTGTTGAGCGACCCGTTGAAGGACCTGCCGGTTTCGCTCCGCTTTTTTGCCGGTGGCGACCAGAGTGTGCGCGGCTACTCTTACCAGGCCCTGGGCCCTGTCGACTCCACCGGAGCGGTTGTGGGCGGCAAACACCTCCTGGTGGGAAGTCTGGAGCTTGAACGGCCGGTGTATAAAGACTGGAGCGCATCGGTGTTTTACGATGTGGGCAATGCGTTCAATACGTTCAACGACGTCAAGCTGTTCCAGGGCGCCGGGATCGGCGTCCACTACTACAGCCCGATCGGCGCGCTGAACCTTTACCTTGCCCGCCAGCTCGGAGTAGACCATCCGGCTTGGCGCATTCACTTCACCGTAGGTTTCGAGATGTGAAGCTAAAAACCTTTCGCATACTGTTCATAGCCTGTTCGCTGACCGCACTCATCACCATTGCGGCCGCCTTTATGTGGCTGTGCGGAACTACTGAAGGCGCACGCTGGCTGCTGGCGTCGATCCCTCGGTATACGTCGCTGAAACTCACGGTCGGGTCGGTCGAGGGCCGCCTGTCTGACCGCCTCCGGCTTACCGGCGTGCGTGCCGACACGGCTCTGCAAAAGGTGGAAATAGACAGCCTTGAGGTGCGTTGGCTACCGCTCCTTCTCCTGGCCGGTCAGGTCGGCATCCGGGAACTGACCCTGGACGGGCTGCGCATACAGGACAACGCCCCCCCCAGCAAACTGCCACCGGACCTCACCTGGCCCCACGTGCCGGAAACCGCTCACCTGTTCGACGTGAGAATAGCCAGATTGCGAGTAAACGGATTCCAATACCGGCAGTTGAACGGCCAGCCGGTGGTCATCACCAAGCTTTCCGCCTCGGCAGACTGGATGGATGCGCTCCTGTCGCTGAACAACCTTGAGATCGTCTCTCCTGACGGACGTATCACCGGAAAAGCTGCAACCGGCCTGCGCAATCCCTCCCTCGCAGCAGACCTTGTCATTACCCTGGCAAGCCCCCTGGCCGGTATGAACCACATCTCCATCCGCGGCAATCTCCTCCCCGGACGGGGGACTGAACAGATGGCCGGAAATCTCGCCCTTTCCGGCGCGGCAGGGACACAGCAACGAATGGGGTTGTCAGGAGACGTCGGCATAACCCGCAATGGTTTCAACCTGCGGCGCGTCCGTTTTGTCAAACAGGGCCTGCGCGGCCGCATAACCGGAGAAGGGAAGCTGACCCTGACGATGCAGGAACCGCTTATGAAGTTGCGGCTCAAGGTTGCCGGTCTTGATCTTGGTCCAGACCTGGGAATAGTGACCGATATGACCGGCGATTTGGCGATTGAAGGCACGACAGCGGATTACCGGGGCAGTTTCAATCTTTCCAACAAGGGCAAGGGATGGCGTACGGCACGTCTGGCCGGAGGCTATCGTGGCACCCAGCGGGGAATACGGCTGACCTCGCTCCAGGGGGCTGTGCTGGACGGAACCGTGGGAGGAGACCTTGATATTGCCTGGGTCAACGGCGTAGCGCTTCGCGGGGCCATTCGCATCAGGGCCATGAACCCGGCCAAGATCGCCCCGGACTGGAAGGGAGTCGTCAACGCCGATCTCAGCGGCGCTGCCGCCTTCCCGCCAAAAGCTTCACCGCGCTGGAACCTGAACGCAAAGCTGCTGGAAAGCAAGCTGCACGGCCAGCCGCTTACCGGCGAGTTGAAAGCGGCGTTCAGCGACACTACGCTCCGCATCGAAGACCTGAAGCTGCATGGAAAAGGGTTTGACATCAACGGCCAGGGAACGCCCGATAAACAACTGGCCCTGACGGCGCGGATCAGCGACCTTTCTTTGTTGATACCCGGCACAGGCGGGACATTACAGGCCGATGCCCGTGTCCGCTGGCACAGCGGGCAGCTGTCGGGCGACCTGAACGGCTCCGGCCACGCGCTCCAAGCCTCCGGTATACGGGTCGCTTCCGCGAATCTGGCTGCCCGGCTCGGGGAAGGTGCGGGATATCCGCTTCACGCCACCGCCGCCTTGCGTTCGGTGAGCACTAACGGCATGCAGGCCGATTCGGTCACCCTGGGTGCGGACGGAACCCTTGGCAGCCACACGTTGAGCGCTGGCATACGTTCCTCCGGCACTGAAGCGCGTGCGGGATTGTCCGGCTCATACGACAAAGGGGAATGGCATGGAAAGATCGCGAGCTTTTCCGGGCGGGACGCCATCGGCCCCTGGAAGCTCGATGCACCGGCTGCCCTGGCCGTAGGCGGCGGACGGCTCACCCTCGCTCCCCTGGCCATCAGCGGCGTGGGAGCCGAACACATCACCATTGCCGCCGATCTGATCCAAACTCCGGCAGGGGGGAGTGTTCAGGCGCAATGGAACGGGCTTAACATGGCCAGGGCCAACCAATGGATCAAGGGCGTGCGGCTCAACGGGGTCAGCAACGGTTCGCTCAAGATGAGCCTTGCGCCGCAAAACCGGCTGACAATGGTGGCAAACGCCGGTGTGCAGGGCAAGATCACGGCAGACGGAAAGGCATTTGACATCCGGCGCGGCCTGCTTACCCTTGACGCCGGAGAACGCGGGCAGCGGGCCGGGCTGGAACTTCTACTGGGTGATGGCGCTCAGCTCAAAGGAACATTCGCCTCCAGTTCGCCCGCCCGCACCAGCCTACCGGATACGGGCACGTTGTCGGCGGACCTGGCGGGCATCAACCTGGCGCTTCTGAAACCCTGGCTGCCTGCCGAGTCTCACCTCGATGGACAACTATCCGGGCATGTTGCGGGAAAACTTTTGACCGGCAAGCGCCTCGAACTGAACGGCAACGCATCGCTCTCGCCCACAACGGTTCAATTGCTCGCAAAAGGCGGAAAGTACAACGGCAAGGTGCGCAAAGCGTCTGTTTCGTGGACCTGGCAGGGAGACTCCCTGCACGGCTCCATGGGCCTGGATCTGGAGGGACGCGGACAGGTGCGGGGCACGTTTCAGCTTCCGCTTCCCGCGCACCTTCCCATCGCCATGAATCCTCAGGGACCGGTCAGGGCAACCATGAACGGCAACTTCCAGGAACAGGGAATGCTCACCGCGCTGTTCCCCGAAATGGTCCGGGAGAGCCGCGGGGACGTGAATGCCACCGTGAATATCGCCGGAAGCTGGCAAGAGCCTCTCATGGCGGGAGAGGTGCATCTGGCGCGGGCAGGCGCCTATCTTCCCGTTGCGGGTATCCATGTCAAGGAAGTCAAACTTGACGCCCGCCTGGACAAGGACTCCATTCGCATCGACTCGTTCCGCACCGATTCTGGCTCCGGCCACATGGAGGGCTCGGCTCTCATCCGCTTGAAGGGGTGGAGCGTGGACAGCTACTCGGGTAGCATCAACGGCGAGCGTTTTCAGACGATCCATCTCCCGGAACTCCGCATGACGACCACGCCCCATCTCACCTTCCAGGGAACCCCGGACAAACTGACCGTGAATGGGGAAATCCGTGTGCCGGAATTGCTCGTCCAAGGCCCGCCGCTCAGCAACATGGTGGAACCGAGCAAGGACGTGATCATCGAGGGAACAGTCCCCTCCCCCCAAAAAACATCTGCTCTGGCGCTCGATGTCCGCATCCGCATCATTCCCGGCGACAAGGTATTTATCAAGATGGAAGGCATCGATGCGCAACTGGGGGGCAGTATCGACCTGATAATGCAGGGAACGGACAAGATCAAGAGCACCGGCGAGATTAAAGTCGTCAAGGGACGTTACAAGGCGTACGGCGTTGACCTGGATATCGTGCGGGGCCGTGTTTACTATGCAGGCGGTTCCATCGACCGGCCGACGCTCGACATTCTGGCGTTGCGCAAGATCAGCGATGTTCAGGCAGGGGTAACCGTGACAGGCCCGATCCAGGACCCGCTGGTCAAGCTCTATTCAGACCCATCCATGTCGGATGTGGACACCCTGGCCTACGTCGTTCTCGGCCACCCGCTCAACAGTACCGGAGGCGATCAGGCGGCCCTCATGGCCCAGGCAGCCGGTCTGCTGCTCTCCTCGAACCAGGCATTCTCCATAAAGGACGAAATTCAAAACCGGTTGGGACTCAGCACCCTGGGACTTGAAACGCAAAGCGCCACCACGTCGCGCATGGGATACAAACCCATTGCAGTAACGCCTCCCGGCACGTCATCCTCCACTCAGACGGCATCCACCCTCGGCCAATCCCTGGTCACGGTGGGAAAATATCTGACCCCGCAACTGTACCTGAGTTACGGGCGCTCGATCATCGGCAACAGCAACTTGGTCCGCCTCCGCTACTCCATCTCCCGGAAGTGGGAGCTTGAAACCGAATCCGGCACGGCGAGCGGTGCGGATATCTATTACAAGCTGGAATTTAAGTAGGGGATTCGGGAATCCGATTAGCGTCGAACTTCAGCCAAAGCTTCAAAATATTCCCTCTCCCTGAGGGAGAGGGCTAGGGTGAGGGGGAAAACGCGACTTCGGACCACTGCTGTTGCCCCCTCATCCGGCCTTCGGCCACCTTCTCCCTCAGGGAGAAGGAACTGGCTGAAGATCAACGCTAATCAGGCATCCGAACAACCAACACCCTGAAAAACCGTCACAATACCCCACAATTGCCGTTCCTTCCTCGCGCAGCCAACGTATCCATAACACCACCGTAACAAAACATTAACCAGCCTTTAACAACCCCTTTCCCCAATATCTGGTAAGTACATGCATCACCGCATGGCAGCCACCGGCAAAGAAGCCTGCCGCAACCTCTTGATATCAATCCCGGATACCTGACGCCTGACGGACATATCAAACGAAAGTCGCCTGAAAACACCGCCTGTTCGGGTCAGTGATCACACCAGAGGCTCTCTAAAATGTTCCCTCCCCCCTGGCGGGGGAGGGTTAGGGTGGGGGGGAAGCTGCCATGA
>MTLD01001243.1_pt2 | contig 18731 bp, 19 predicted proteins | sample 1982471 | NCBI WGS metagenome assembly MTLD01 (sample SAMN05712604, study PRJNA340218) | biofilm metagenome | isolation source: sample SPM anode biofilm adapted to -50 mV | place: USA | collected 2012-02-03
TTCTCGCGTACCAGGTCCGGATCGGCGGCCGCCACGACTGCGGTCTCGAAACGGCTGATCGCGGTCACTATCTGTGCGAAAACCGGCTCCACCGCGTCGAGGTACGGCGCCCAGTCGCTGTTTTCGTGCGGCCAGGCGAGGAGCACCCCGTCCTGTGGTTCCCATTCTGCCGGCAATCTTCTTACTTGTTCCAATCTCTGCTCCTGAAGGAGAAATAGCTGCCAAACCGTGAAAAATTAGCATACCGGGCGAAGTCAATGCAAGCCAAAAGGGGGGCGCAACGGCAATGAAACCCGTTGCTTCCGGCAGCCGTTCCTGTATTATGCCTGGCACTGCAAAGAGACCTTCTGTACTAGGAGTTGCCACATGTCTTACCCCGATACGGTCAACCTTCCCTTCAACGCCGAGATCATCAAATCGCGCTTCACACAGATAAAGCCTAACGGCGACGCCTATGCCGGCCCCGGCCACCTGGTGCTGCTCCAGGGGGAGAACCTGGTGCTGGACGGCGAAGCTCTCTACCGCGGCGAGCTTCCGGCAGAGCTTGCCGCCGACGGGGCGCCGCTTCTCTTCGGCACCTGGGACGGCGAGCCGGTCCGGGTCTACACCCTGCCCAAGTCGCAGGCTCTTCCTGAGGGGCTGCGGACGGCGCACTGGACCGCGCTTCCCGACGACCTCGCCACGCTCTACGGGCTCGCCCGCCAGATCCTCTACTGGGAAAAGCTAAGCCGCCACTGCTCGCGCTGCGGAAGCGGCGCGATGGAGCGCATCCTCCCCACCTGGGGCAAGCGCTGCGCCGGCTGCGGCCACGAGCACTACCCCCATATCCACCCCTGCGTCATCGTCCTGATCCAGCGCGGCGACGAGTTCCTCCTGGTGCGCAAGCCCGAGTGGGCCGCCGGGCGCTTCAGCCTCGTTGCCGGCTTCGTCGACTTCGGCGAGTCCCTCGAGGAGTGCGTGGTCAGGGAGGTCAAGGAGGAAACCGGCTTGACCGTAGGGGACATCCGCTACATCGGCAGCCAGAACTGGCCTTTCCCAAGCCAGCTTATGGCGGGCTTCGTGGCGAGCTACCGCTCGGGCGAGATCGACGTGGACGGGGACGAACTGGAGGACGCGGGCTGGTTCAGCCGTGAACGCATGCCCGACTCCCTCCCGGCTCCCCGCAGCATAGCGCGCTTCATCATCGACCGCTTTGCGTTAGGAAAGGGTGCTTAAAAAAAATCATTAAAGTTTTATCCGGCTGCTCCGATAGCTCTTTATTAACACCCCGGAGTAAAAAACCCAGGGTCTCCTTTATTAGGGGGATGGTTAATGCCATCCCCCATTTTTTATCCCCGCTGTCCCTTACTCTCCCTTTTTCGACCCTGCATTTCCTTGACGCGCCGCTAGATTAGTCCCGTTTGCTTTCGCCTCTCATGGTGTTGTTGTATTGGCGCGCGCTTTCTGCTAACTTAAACGGTTCGTTACGGCAGCCCCTGGCGGGAGAGCAGATCCAATGGAAATAATGTCGAACCCCCTGCTGCGGCATCTTTTCCAGATGCCCGCCTCAGGCATATACGCACTCGCCGACAAGGTGCACCTCTTCAACGGCTTCGAGCTCTGCAAGAGGAGGCCGGTCACCCGGGTCACCTGGAGCGAGGACGGCACCGTGCTCACCGTCGAGATCTCGGATGCCGGGAGCTGCCTGGTAACGTTGACCCTGCTCCAGGGGGACTTTTCCAGCACCTGCAACTGCGGCGCCTGGAGTCCCGGAGGGCGCTGCCCCCACCTGGTCGCCTCCCTCGCCACCCTGAAAAAGGCGCTGGCGCCGGCCTCCTTCCCCATGCTGCAGCTCCCCAAGGACTACCTGGAGCAGATCCGCAACCAGCTTTTGGTCGTCCCTGCGCCGATAAGCGACGACCTGCGTTATCCCCAATCGGGTGAGGCGCGCTACGCGCTGGTTCTCGACCTGGAACTCGGATCCCCCCGGCTGCGCCTGACCCAGGACCTCGCTCCCGCGGCGCTTTTCGATGCCGCGCTTCCTCCCTCCATCCGCGAGTTTTTGAGGCTCATGCAATCCTCCGCCTTGCGCGGCCGCTGCATCGAGGAGTTCCTCAGCCGCTTTCGTGGCAGGTTCCCCGTCCTTTTCGACTCCCCAGAAGGGATGGTCCCGCTCAGGTATGACCCCTCAACCCAGCGGGCCCTCTTGCTGCAGCTGGACCTCGACGGGGAGGAACTCGCGGCGAGCCTGTCGCTTGAGGATGGTTCCGCGCCAGAACCCGGCTCCTTTGTCCACGAGGGGTACTACTTCGACCTTGGCCGCCGGCTGGTGCAGCGGGTGGACGATGCGGGTCTTGTTTTCTACCGGTCGCTTTACGCGCGGGTCGAATCGGCTTCGGGTGGTGCGCCTCGCCGCGATTACAAGGGGTTCCGTTTTCCCGCCAGGCTCTTCAACCCGCTGCAGTTCGACCTTGGCGAGCCGCGGCAGGGGAAGGGGGGCGTCGCTTTTTCTGTTGCCGGTACCCCGGTGATTCCGAGGCTGGTCCAACCGCGCTACCGCCTTGACATCCGTGAGCTCGCCGAGCAGGCGCCGATCGCAGCCGAGGGGGTTGCCGACGGGCTTGTCTTCGGTCTGGCGCCCGTTGCCTTCAGGTTTTTCAGCGCCCAGGGGCGCGCCAGCCTCCCGCAGACGCTCAAGGCGAAGAAACGTGTTATCTCAGTGATCAAGGCCTGTTTCAATGCCCTTTCTGCCGGGAGTCCCGCTGAACGCGAGAGGGTGGTCCGGCAGGCGCTGGACACCCCTGAGTTCTTCAAGCGCGGCGTCCGTTCCGAGGCGCGCTCCGCCGTTTCCTCCTTTTGCGAGGCGGCGCTCACCCAGGGTGTGATGCTGCAACTGTCGCAGCAGGGGGAATGGCTGGCGGTTGAGGTGGAGGGGAGACTGCAGGCCAGGCTGTTGCAGATCGCCTGCGACTTCTTCGGCTGCGAGATCTTCTGGCAGGCCGAGCACCCCGGGGAAATGACGCTGGAGCGAAAAGAGCTGATCAAGAGCCTCTCCCGCTTCTGCGACGCTCTCGCCGGGGAGGGTTTCTCGCTTTCCATCGGGGGGGAGGAACTGCAGACCGTTTCCTGGTCTTTCACGCTGGACGCGACCCGCTCCACCATCGACTGGTTCGAACTACGCCCTGAGATCAGCTGCGACGGCGAGACGGTGGACGACGCGGAGCTGGTCCGCGCCCTACAGGGGGGCGGGATATTCAGGCGCGGCAACCAGATGCTGATCCTGGACGAGTTGAGCAGCAGCACCCTCTCCCTCTTCGGCGCCGCGACCAAACGTGAGGTGGTCCGCGTGCCGCGCCTGCAGATCCTTGACTGGATCACGCTCAGGCGCAGCGGGGTGCGGGTGCTCCTGTCTGCCGAGGACGAACGGATCTTCGAGAGCCTGAACCGCTTCGAGAGCGTCCCCAGGCGCTCGGCTCCGGCGAGGCTCCTGGCGACGCTCAGGAACTACCAGCTGGAAGGGTACAGCTGGCTCGCCTTTCTCTACGAGCACCGTTTCGGAGCCTGCCTCGCCGACGACATGGGGCTCGGAAAGACCATCCAGGCCATCGCCCTTCTGGCGGGAATCGCCGAGGGGGAGATCCCCTGCGAGCTTCCGGCTGGCACGCCGCACCTGGTGGTGGTCCCGCCGACCCTCATCTTCAACTGGGAGAGCGAGCTCATGCGCTTTTACCCAGCTCTGAAGATCGGGGTCTACCGCGGGCAGGGGCGCAGCGCCGACTTCTCCGGCCTGGACCTTGTGCTCACCAGCTACGGCGTGGTGCAGCGCGACATCGAGCGGCTTAAGGAGATCCCCTTCAACGTCATCGTCTTCGACGAGGCGCAGTCGGTTAAGAACATCCACGCGGAGACTACCGGCGCCGTGCGCAGGTTGACCGGGAGGTTCAAGCTCACCCTCACCGGGACACCGGTTGAGAACCACCTGGGGGAGTACTTCTCGGTCATGGACCTGGCGCTTCCAGGGCTTTTGGGCCCCTACGAGCAGTTCCGCAAGGAGATGGGGCGGGAGGGGGGCGAGTTCATGGAGAAGCTCGTCCGGCGCACCCACCCCTTCATCCTGAGAAGGTCGAAGGACATGATCGCGGACGAGCTCCCACCGAAGGTCGAGACCGACATCTACCTGGAGATGAGCCCGAGGCAGAAGGCGCTCTACGCCCGCACCGTGGCCCAGGTGCGGGAAACTGTGGCGCAGGCCTACAGTTCGCGAAGCCCCGGGCAGGCCCGAATCATAGCCCTGACCGCAATCTTGAAGCTGCGCCAGATCTGCCTGAGCTCCAAGCTCATCCTGCCGCAGGCCGCGGACCGCTCCCCGAAGATCGACTTTCTGGTGGACCAGCTGCAGGAGCTCTTCGCCGAGGGGCACAGCGTGCTGGTCTTCTCGCAGTTCACCTCGTTTCTGGACATCGTGGAGCAGGGGCTATCCCAGCACGGTATCGGCTTTTCCAGGCTCGACGGCTCGACCCCGGTCGCACGCAGGAAGGATATGGTGCAGAGGTTTCAGGAGTCGTCCGAGCCGGGGGTATTCCTGTTGAGCCTCAAGGCGGGGGGACGCGGCCTGAACCTCACCCGCGCCTCCTACGTCTTTCACCTGGACCCCTGGTGGAACCCGGCCGTTGAGAGCCAGGCTTCCGACCGCGCCCACCGGATCGGGCAAAAGCGGCAGGTCACAATCACCAGGCTCCTGATGCGGCACAGCATCGAGGAGAAGATGATGGAGCTCAAAAAGCGGAAATTGAAACTGTACCGGGCGCTTTTGGAAGAGGCCGAGCACGAGGGTGGCAACGCCATCAGCCGAGAGGATTTCGAATACCTGCTGGGGTAGGGGAGTTTCTGGAGATGCTAGGCCTGGGGCTGGGTGAAGTACCTGCAGAAGGAGAGGGTGTTTCTGCCGTTTTTGGAGTTGTAGCTCACCTCGTCCATGATGGTCTCGATGATGAAGAGCCCCATGCCATTCTCGGGGATGGACCCGATCACCTCGGGGTCGAATTCAAGGCTCCTGGGGGCGTACTGCTCTATCGCCTTTCCGCTGTCGGAGACGGCGAATGAGATGCGGTCGTGGTGCAGAGTGATGGCCGTGTCGACCCGGAACCCCTCCTGCCTGCGGTAGGCGTGGGTGATGGCGTTGTTGAGGGCCTCGACGACGCAGACCTCCATCTCGCCGTAGGCTTCTTCCTTAAGTGGGGAGCAGGCGCAGACGCCGCGCACCGCGTGTCCCACCAGGGCCACGTCGGAGAGCTTGCTCTCGATGCTGAGGTATAGGGTCTTGCTCGGTTTGATTATCACGCTGTCCCGCTCTTGCCGCCCCCTTCGCTATCCCCGCGGCCGGTTCGTCACTGCACCTGTTTTTGCGCCTTGGCCCCCGTTTCCTGCCTTTGCGCCGCCTGCTCCACCCAGGACTGCGCCACCGAGAGCTGTTTTAAAAACTCCGCCGCGAAGAGGAACTCCCCGACAGGCGCCGCCACGTTGATGCTCTCCTCGCCGCGCTGCACCGAGAAGGCGTACCCCTTTTTGCCGTTTCTTTGGTAGCATTCGACGCTAAGCCTGGTGACGGTCTCGCCTTCGGCGCTCTCGTAGCGGTGGGTGAGGGTTTCCTTTCCCCCCTCCTGTTGCACCTGGTCCATCCTTCTGGAGATCTCGAACGCCTCCCACGGTTCGGCCACGAACCTGATCTGCGGCGCGCCGGCTGCGAGCCTGAAGAAGCGGAAGGCGACCCTTCCTTCCTCGGGTTTACCCTGCTGCTTCTTCTCGCTGGGGGAAATCTCGACGCCGCTTTCCTTGGCGTATATGGTACATCTTGGCATTCTCATTGGACCCTCGGCACAATGCCTATAACTGTAGCGTCCTTGCCAGCGATGTCAACCGTTTAGAGCACAACCGGCAGCGAGCGTTCAAGGCGTACCTCGGTACGGGTCACCTCGGCGCGATAAGCGAGGAGTTCCACCCCGTTTTGTGCCGCTTCCCTCAAGAGGCGCCCGTAGACGGGGTCGATGGCGTCGGCCGGGGCAAGGGCCGAGCCGTCGCCGCGCTGCACGATGAAAAGGTTCACCGCCCTGTGTCCCTGGCGCACCATCTCCATCAGCTCCCGCAGGTGCTTTTGCCCCCTTTCGCTCACCGCGTCGGGGAAGAGGGCGACCCCGTCCTTTACCAGGGTGACGTTCTTGGTCTCCACGTAGCAAAGCCCCCGATCCCCGGAGAGCAGAAGGTCGATACGGCTCCCGGTGCCGTAGGGGACCTCGCTGCGGATCTGCTGGTATCCGGAGAGCTCGGCGATGGTGCCGTCGAGGATCGCCTCTTTGGCGAGGAGGTTGGGGAGCTGGGTGTTGATGCCGATCCAGACGCCGTCGGCCTGCACCAGTTCCCAGCTGTGGGGGTACTTCCTGGTGAGGCTCGCGCTTTTGGAGAGGAGGACGCGGTTGCCGGGGCAGGCGCACCCCATCATGCTCCCGGTGTTGGGGGTGTGGGCCGTGACCACGGTTCCGTCCTCCAACTCGACGTCCGCCAAAAAGCGCTGGTAGCGCCGTATCAGGGTCCCCTGGAAAAGCGGCTGCGGCAGTTTCATCCTCTCTCCTTGCCCCGCGCTGCGCGGGTCGCTTGAAAATGAGGCAAAAGGGTACCTGTTCGCGGCCCGTGCTGTCCAGAAAAAAAAACTCTCCGCCACCGGCAAGCGCCTGATGCAGAAATGTATTGATCTCATTGGTGATTCTGCTAGACTCGGTGGCTGGATCGTGTTGGATTCAGGGCTGCGGAAGCGGCAGCGGAGGTGGCATGGCCAAGGGACGGCAAGAACACGAGGACCACCTGGCGGCGGTGCAGCTGCTGGGGAAATCAGTAAGCAAGAGGGCGGGGTTTCGCTGCGAGTGGTGCGAAGGCGACCAGGAGTTGCGTCTTTGGGAGTACCAGCCGGACCAGGAACCCACGGAGGCGAACCTGGCGCTCATCTGCCAGGTGTGCCGCGAGCTTCTGGCGGCCAAAAGGCCCGACTCCCGCAGGCTCCGTTCGCTGCGCAAAGCGCTCTGGAGCGAGGTGCCGGCGGTAGCCGAAGGGGCGGCGACGCTGCTCTCCCGCTGCGGCGAATCATGGGCGCGCGAGGCGATCGAGGAGAGCTTCATCGACGAGACGCTGAAGCAGAGGCTCCTTGCTTGACCGCAACCTGTCAGCGGACCCTTTATTGGTTTGACGCAGGGCGCGCCGGTGTGATAGAAAAGGACTTTTGTTAATGTGATCGAAGATTTGAAGGGTTCACCTATGCCACAAGGAATCAAGAAGGGGATACTTCTCGCCGGAGGGGCGGGGAGCAGACTTTACCCCCTGACCATGGTAGCCAGCAAGCAGCTGCAGCCGGTCTACGACAAGCCGATGATCTACTACCCGCTGGCGACGCTGATGATGGCGGGGATCGCCGACGTGCTGATCATCTCCACCCCGCAGGACACCCCCCGCTTCCAGGCCCTTCTGGGCGACGGCTCGCGCTGGGGGATCCGCCTTTCCTACGCGGTGCAGCCCGAGCCCAACGGCATCGCGCAGGCGTTTGTCATCGGGGAAGAATTCATCGCGGGCGAACCGGTCTGCCTGATCCTTGGGGACAACATCTTCTATGGCAAGATGGAGCTGGACCGCCTGATCGCCGATTTCGACGGCGGCGCCAGGATCTTCGGTTACTACGTGCAGGACCCCGAGCGCTACGGCGTGGTCGAGTTCGACCGCGACGACCGGGTGCTCAGCATCGAGGAGAAGCCGGCGTTTCCCAAGTCGAACTACGCGGTACCGGGGCTGTACCTCTACGACGGCAAGGTGTCGCAGATCGCCAAGGGGCTGAAACCCTCGGCGCGGGGGGAGCTGGAGATCACCGACGTCAACATGGAATACCTGAAGCGGGGCGAACTTTTGGTGCAAAAGCTCGGGCGCGGCATCGCCTGGCTCGATACCGGCACCCACCAAAGCCTGCTCGAGGCCTCCCATTTCATCGGGACCCTGGAGGCGCGGCAGGGGCTCAAGATCGGCTGCCTGGAGGAGATCGCGCTCCGTATGGGGTACCTGGACTGCGCTGCCATGGCCAAGGTCATCGAAGCCACTCCGAACTCCTCTTACCGTGAATACTTGCTGCGGGTCTACAACGAGACCACGCTCTGCGGGGGAGGGGAGAAGGCGTGAACGGCATAACCAGTTTCACCAAAGGGCGCATCCACGACGTGGTGCTGAGGCCGCTGGGTAAGTTCCTGGACGAACGGGGGTGGCTCTGCGAGCTTTTCCGCAGCGACGAGCTGGACCAGCAGGTGCTCCCGGCCATGGCCTACATCTCCATGACCCAGCCGGGGATTACCCGCGGGCCGCACGAACACGTGGACCAGACCGATTACTTCTGCTTCATGGGGCCCTCTAACTTCAAGGTCTACCTCTGGGACACGCGCCCCGATTCCCCTACCTGCGGCGTGAAGCAGGTCGTCTTCGCCGGCAGCGACGCGCCCATGGCCATGATCGTCCCCCCCGGAGTGGTGCATGCCTATCGCAACGTCGGGACCGAGCACGGCATCGTCTTCAACGCCCCCAACCGGCTCTACGCCGGAGACGGGAAGCGCGAGCCGGTGGACGAGGTCCGCTACGAGGAAGTGGCCGGGTCGCCGTACCTGATCGATTAGCGGCGTGGCCGCTTCTCTTTGATCGCAGTTATAGGGGGCCGCAGCGCCCCCTAAACCATTTTTGAGGCCGATGAAAAACTTTCTAATCCGCTACAGGCGCTTCCTTTTGACCGCTGCCATCCTTTTGGCTGCGTTTTTGACCTACGCGCTGAACCTGAGGAACAAGGAGCACGCGAACCCGGTGGAGCGGGCTGTTATGACGCTGACCGCTCCCATCGCCGGCTCCGCTGCCTTTTTGAGCGGTGGGGTGGGGGATATCTGGAACAACTACATCGATCTCATCGAGGTAAGACGCGAGAACGTCGAATTAAGAAGAAGCGTCAAACGGCTGAACGAGAGGATAGTCGCCAACAACGAGGCGATCGCGGAAAACCAGAGGCTGAAGGCCATGCTCGATTTAAAGCAGAGCGTCGCAATCCCCTCCATCGCGGTCTCCGTGATCGGCGAGGACAGCTCGGCCTGGTTCAAAACGCTGGTGGTGAATCGCGGCAGCGATGACGGCCTGGTGGAGGGGATGCCGGTGGTGGCCGCAGGCGGCGTCGTCGGCCGTGTGATCAAGGTCGCGCCCCAGAGCTCCCGTGTGCTGCTGCTCACCGACCATGCCAGCGCCATCGCCGCCGTGGTCCAGCGCTCGCGGGCCCGAGGGATCGTGCGCGGCGCGGGCGGGGGGCGCTGCTCGCTGGAATTCACGGTGAAAGACGAGGACGTGAAAGTAGGCGACACGGTGATCAGCTCCGGCGTCGGCGGCGTCTTTCCCAAGGGGCTCCCCATCGGGGAGGTCACCATGGTCAAGAAGGGGGAGTACGGCGTCTTCCAGACCATCGAGGTCCGCCCCACGGTCAACATCGGGAGGCTGGAAGAGATGCTGGTGCTGGTACGCCAGCAACAACAATAGTTTGCAACAAGCACGGGTAACGAGCTTTGATAGCCTACTTTAAAATAACCGGGATCGTCCTGGCCGCCTGCCTGCTCCAGATGACGCTCCTTCCCAGGTACCTTCTGGATCCCTTCCAGCCCAACCTGATCATCATCCTCGTGGTCTACCTGGGGCTCAAGGCGCCACACCGCCTGGCTGGGCTTGCCGCCTTCGCGCTTGGGCTGCTCCAGGACAGCTTCAGCGGCATGTACCTCGGGCTGCACGCCTTCTCCTATCTCTGCATCTATCTCCTTTTGTCCGAACTGGCCGACAGGCTGTACACCGACAACCGGGCGCTCTTCGTGCTGGTGGTTATTGCTGCCACCCTGTTCAGCGCCGCCTTGAACCTGCTCATGCTTACCATATTTTCCGTATCGCAAGGGGTTTACGCCTCTCTGCTGCCGGCCCTGATACCCCAGGCGCTGATCAACGCGCTGATCGCCTCGCTGTTTTCCGGCGTGAGGCTTCCGGTGGAGGAGGCGCGATGAAGCACAACATACTGCCCGACGACGACGGGGGCGGCCGCCGCATCATAGGCCTCTCCTTCGGCGCCTTCGCCATCTTCTTCCTGCTTTTGTCCCGGCTTTGGTACCTGCAGGTCGTGAACGCCGACGACCTGATCAACCAGTCCGAGAACAACCGGCTCCGTTTCGTCCCGGTAGCCGCTCCGCGCGGCGCCATCCTCGACAGAAACGGCAAGGTGCTGGTCTCCAACACCCCCTCCTTCTCCGTCGCCGTCATCCCCCAGGACGTGAAGGACAAGGAGCAGCTGATCGACAACCTGGCGCGTTACCTGAACCTCGACCGCAACGAGATCGAGACCAAGTGGAACAAGGGGCAGGGGAGGGCCAAGTACTACCCCCTGGTGGTCGCCTCCGGGATCACGCGCGACCAGATGGAGTTCCTCGAGGAGAACCGGCTCTCCCTGTCCGGGGTGAACATCGAGATGAAGCCGATCCGCGCCTACGCCAACGGCACGCTCGCCTCGCACCTTTTGGGGTACCTGGGCGAGGTGAACGAGGAGGAGCTGACCTCGGAAAAGTACCAGGAGTACAACGCCGGGGACTACATAGGCAAAAGCGGCATCGAGAGGGCCTGGGAGTCGTACCTGCACGGCACCGACGGCGGACGACAGATAGAGGTGGACGCCCGCGGACGCTTCCTGCGCACCGTGGCCGAGACCGGCTCCAGCGTCGGCAACACCGTGGTGCTTACCGTGGACCTGAACCTGCAGAAGGCCGCAGAGGAGGCCATGGGAGACATGGCCGGGGCTGTCGTGGCCATGGACGTCAACACCGGCGAGATCCTCGCCTTCAGTTCCAACCCGGACTACGATCCGGCGCTTTTCACCGGGCGCATGCCCCCCGACGTCTGGAAAAAGTACCTGGAGGACGAGCGGCACCCTCTGGAAAACAAGGCGCTCAAGGGGTTGTATCCCCCGGGCTCCACCTTCAAGATCATCACCGCCATCGCGGGACTTGAGGAGGGGCTGATCGACCAGAACACGACGGTCGAGTGCAAAGGCTCCTACAAGTTCGGCAACGCCACCTTCAGGTGCTGGGAGCACAAGGGGCACGGCACTGTGAACCTGAAGCGCTCGCTGCGGGAATCCTGCGACGTCTTCTACTACAAGCTCGCAGAGCGCCTGGGGGTGAACCGCATAGCGGCCTACGCCAAACGCTTCGGCCTGGGGGCGCCGATGGGGATCGGCCTCGAGAACGAGAAGGGTGGGATCATCCCCACCGACGAGTGGAAACTAAAGCGCTTCGGCAAGAAATGGTTCGCCGGCGAGACGCTTCCCGTAGGCATCGGGCAGGGGTACGTCCTCACCACCCCGATCCAGCTTGCCTCCATGATAGCGACGGTGGCCAACGAGGGGAAAATCTACCGCCCCCAGCTGGTGAAGCGGGTGGTGGACGCCGACGGCAAGGTACTAAAGGAGTTTTCGCCCCAGGTGGCCGGGACCACCGGGTTGAAGCCCGAGACCTACCGCCTGGTAAAGGACGGGCTTTTCGCCGTAGTCAACGAGCCGCGCGGCACCGGCGGCATGGCGAGGCTTTGGGAGGTTAAGGTCGCGGGGAAGACCGGTTCGTCCCAGGTGGTGCGTGACAGCAAGGCGGGAATGGCCTACAAGTACCGCGACCACGCGCTCTTCGTTGCTTTCGCCCCCTATGAAAAGCCCGAGATAGCGGTCGCCGTGGTGGTCGAGCACGGCGAGCACGGAGGGAGCGCGGCGGCGCCGGTTACCGGCAAGGTTCTGCGTGCCTACTTCGAGGGGAAAGGCGTGATCAAGAAGCCGGTCCCGAAGGTCAAGCCGCCGCAGGACGGCGAAGCTGTGGCCGAACCCGACGGCGCAGAGGCCGCCCCGGCCCCGGTCCCGGCAGGCTCCGACAGATAGCTCCGATTTTCCCATCGGATCAAGGAGAAGGAACGCAGATGTTCGACAGACGGCTATTCACAAACTTCGACTGGACCCTTTTGGCAGTGGTGCTGCTCATCACCGCCTTCGGGGTGATCAACATATACAGCGCCTCGTCCTCGTACCGCGACATAGGGACACCCTACTACTTGAAGCAGCTCTACTGGATCTTCGCCGGTCTCACCCTCTGTCTTACGGTCTGCAGCCTCGACTACCACATGCTGGAGGACTTCGCCTACTGGCTCTACGGCGCCGTCCTGGTTTTGCTGGTGCTGGTGCTGGTGGCGGGGAAGACGACCATGGGGGCGACCCGCTGGATCAACCTGGGCTTCTTCAACATGCAGCCTTCCGAGCCGATGAAGATCGTCATCATCATGACCTTCGCCAGGTTCTTCAGCCGCTACCCGATCTTCAAGGGGCTGACGCTCAAGGACCTGGTGTACCCGCTGCTCATTCTGGGTATGCCGGCCCTGCTCATCATGAAACAGCCGGATCTCGGGACAGCTGTTCTGGTCACCCTGATCGGGGGGAGCATGCTTCTCTTCGTCGGCGTCCGCTGGTCCGCCCTGGCCACACTCTTCGCCGCCGCCGTTCCCATCGTCTACGGTGCCTGGAACCTCGGGCTGCACGATTACCAGAAAAAGCGTATCTACAACTTCCTCAACCCCGACCTCGACCCCTTGGGAAGCGGCTACCACATTATCCAGAGCAAGATCGCCGTCGGCTCAGGGGCCACCTTCGGCAAGGGGTTCATGCAGGGAACCCAGTCCCAGCTCCGCTTTCTTCCCGAGCAGCACACCGACTTCGCCTTCTCGGTCTTCGCCGAGGAATGGGGCTTCGCCGGCTGCCTCCTTATGCTGACCCTCTACCTGTTCCTCATCCTCTGGGGGCTCGGCATCGCCAAAAGGTGCAACGACCGCTTCGGCTCGCTCCTGGCCGTCGGGGTCTCCGCCATGCTCTTCTGGCACATCGTGATCAACATGGGGATGGTGATCGGCCTCCTTCCAGTCGTCGGTGTTCCGCTGCCATTCTTCTCCTATGGCGGCACCTCCATGGTCACCTCCATGGTGGGGGTGGGGATACTGCTGAACATCAGCATGCGGCGCTTCATGTTCTGAGTCCTTGGACATGTGGTTTTTCGCTGTCAATTGTCCATCGTCAATTGGTCTAGAGGAGCTGCGGCATGCGCATCACATTGTTAGAGCCTTACTGCACCGGCTCCCACGCCGCCTGGGCGCTGGAGTTCGCGGCAAACAGCAGCCATGAGGTCGAGCTCCTGACGCTTCCAGGGCGTAACTGGAAATGGCGCATGCACGGCGGCGCGGTTACGCTCGCTGCAAGGTTTCTGGAGCAGCCGCGGCCGGACCTGATCCTCGCCACCGACATGCTCGACCTCACCACCTTCCTGGCGCTTACCCGCAGCGCGAGCCACGGCATCCCGACCGCCCTGTACTTCCACGAAAACCAGCTCACCTACCCGTGGTCCCCGACGGACCAAGACCCTGCCCTGCAAAGGGACCTGCACTACGCCTTCATCAACTACGCTAGCGCACTTGCGGCCGATGCCGTGCTCTTCAACTCCAGTTACCATCGCGATTCCTTCCTGGGAGCGCTCCCCCGGTTCCTGCAGGCGTTTCCCGATGCGGTTGACCTGGCCTCTGCTGAGCGGATCGCCAGGAAGAGCAGGGTTCTTCCCCTGGGGCTCGACCTGCGAAAACTGGACCGTCACCGCCCGCCCGCCAAGGACAAGTCACGGGTGCCGCTTGTGCTTTGGAACCATCGATGGGAATACGACAAGGCGCCAGAGCCATTTTTCGAGGCGCTTTACCGACTGGCCGAAGACGGGGTCGAGTTCGAGGTCGCGGTGGTGGGTGAGTCCTTCGGCCGCGGGCCCGGGGTGTTCCGGCAGGCGCGGGAAAGGCTCGGCTCGCGCGTGGTGCAGTGGGGATATCTGGAACGCTTTTCCGATTACGCAGCGTGTCTTTGGAGGGCCGACATCCTGCCGGTCACCTCGCGCCAGGAGTTCTTCGGCGCGAGCGTGGTTCAGGCCCTTTACTGCGGCTGTCGTCCGCTTTTACCGGACCGGCTCGCCTACCCGGAGCATGTTCCTGGCGAGGCCCGGGAGAGGGTGCTCTACCGCGACGATGGGAATTTAGCGGAGCGGTTGAGAGAGCTGATACTGGAGCGCGAAAGAGGTGAGGTGCTGGACTGCTTCGTCGGGCGCTACGATTGGGAAAAGCTGGCGCCGGTCTACGACAGCTTCCTGGAAAGGGTTGCTCTGGGAGTGGACGGGGTAGTGCCGGAGGTTCCCGGCTGGTAGGGGAGTTGTCGCTCGTGGAAACGGAGGGGGGGCGCCTTAGCACCCCCATTCCCGATCAGGCAGCCTGTTGCTGCTTGCTGACCATGATGATCTTGCTGTGTTTTTCCAGCCAGACCGTGCCGCACGAGGTGCATTCCAGCAGGTCCTTCGCGTAGCCGTCGGAATGCATGTCGATCTCGATTCCTTTTTTGCTGCTGCAGTGAGGGCATTGCATGTTTGTTTTTCTCCTATAGGCAGATTTATGATTTCGACACTATATATAAAGTGACGTCCGGGTCAAGTGCAAAATTTTCGAAAAAATGCCCTAAAACAGTAGTTTAGCTTTCAATCCCCCGTCCTCTGTCGAGCCTCCATTTTAAAACAACCCTGCCGCTCGATCGGAAAACTTCAGAAATTTTGATTACAACCTACCGGCATGACAACAGTTTTCCAATTTCAAACACGGGTATGACGTTTTTACCGATTGGTGTTGATCCTTACGTAAAGGGGGTGCGCCGGGAAAAACTTTTTTCAGCATCTTCTCCATGTAACGATGGTTTGGAGAAAATTTCCGTTTTTCGCCGGGATTGCTGGCAATTTCCCACTTTCAGCTGGAGTTTTTCCGATCCGGATGCTATATTTGCCGCCGCTAATTCTTTTTCCACCCAGGGCGAAGACCCAAGGAGGGAGATTATGAAGGAAGCCATGTTTTATGAAAAGCTCGACGGGGAGCGGGTTCGCTGCGGCCTGTGCCGCTTCCGCTGCCTGATAGGCAGCGGAAAGTTCGGGCACTGCAGGGTGCGACAGAACCGCGCGGGGGTGCTCTACTCACTGGTCTACGGGCGCGCCGTGGCCGAGCACGTGGACCCCGTAGAGAAAAAGCCCCTCTTCCATCTGCTTCCGGGGAGCCGCTCCTACTCCGTAGCCACGGTGGGATGTAACTTCCGTTGCCTGCACTGCCAGAACTACAGCATCTCACAGCCCGACGAGCTTAGCGTCGAGCGCGCCGGCTTTGCGCTTTCGCCGGAGCAGATCGTGGAGCGTGCCCTTGCTGCCGGCTGCCGTTCCATAGCCTACACCTACACCGAACCCACCATCTTCTTCGAGTACGCCTACGAGACGGCCAAGCTGGCCCGCGAAGCAGGCCTCAAGAACATCTTCGTCACCAACGGCTACATCACCAGCGAGGCGCTCTCGGTGATGGCTCCCTATCTGGACGCAGCCAACATCGATCTCAAAGGTTTCAGCGATTCCTTCTACCGCGAGGTAGTAGGCGCCTCACTCGACGAGGTGCTCGACTGCATCAGGCAGTACAAGAGGCTCGGCATCTGGATCGAGATCACTACCCTGGTGATCCCCAACCGCAATGACTCCGAAGAAGAGTTGCGCGGCATCGCGCGCTTCATCGCCAACGAGGTCGGCGTGGACACCCCGTGGCACGTGAGCCAGTTTTACCCGACCTATCGCCTGACGGACGAGCCACGCACACCCGTCTCGACGCTGAGAAAGGCACGCGACTTGGGGCTTGAAGCTGGCTTGCGCTACGTGTACGAGGGGAACGTCCCTGGCGAGGGGGGGGAGAACAGCTACTGCCCGGGCTGCGGCGCGCTGCTGATCCGAAGGTACGGCTACGTGGTGGAGGAAAACCTGCTGGCGCAGGGGCGCTGTGGCTCCTGTGGAGCCGCGGTCGAAGGGGTGTGGAGTTGAAATCGCGCCTTTCTTTTTGTGCCGGCCTCTCCGAGGCGGGCGGGAGGTCCTTCCTGCTCCAGGCGCTGCTTGGGGGCGGCCTTATCCTGCTGTTCTGGCTGCTTCAGGCGGCCATAGTCAATTTCCTCTTCGGCGGAGGCTCATTCTACCAGAAGCTGCTGCGCCCGGATCTGCACCAGGTGGCTGAGTTCTCCCTGGTGGTCTTACTGGTCTGCTGCCTGCTCCTTTCCAGCAGGCGGTCACATCGGCTGCAGGCCCAACTTGAGTCGGCCCTGAAAGAAGCCCTGGAAAAGTCGGAGGACGACAGGGCCAAACTGCTGGGTATCGTCGAGGCGATGGGTGACGCGATCTCCATCCAGGCCCCTGACATGACCATCGTCTACCAAAACCGGGCTCACGTCGAGATGATGGGGCGCCATGTCGGAAAACCCTGCTATCAGGCATACCGCCAGGAAAAAGAGATCTGCCCCGGCTGTCATCTGGCGGCCGCCTTCGAAGACGGCAAGGTGCACCGCGCGAAGGTGAGCCCGGATCCTTTAGACGGCGGGCGCTACGTGGAGATCACCGGCTCAGTACTGAACGGGGTGGACGGCAGGCCCGCCCTCGGCATCGAGGTGGTGCGGGACGTTACGGCCCAGCGACTTGCCGAGCGCGAGGCTGCCCAGTTGAACCTGGCCCTGACCAGACAGGCCTGCGAGCTGCAGCAGGTGAACCGGGAGCTGGAGGCGTTCTGCCTGGCGGTCGCCCACGACCTCCGCGCGCCCCTTACCAGGATCTACAGTTCGGCGCAGGAACTGCAGGGGTACAGCGCGTTGCTCGACGAAAACGGCCGCTTCTTCGTTTCGCTCGTCAATGACGGTTGCGTGCAGATGGAGTCGATGATCGAGGCGCTGATGACCCTTTGCCACGTAACGGAGATGGAAATGGTCTCCATCACTGTGGACTTGGCCCAGCTGGCGCAAGAACTTGCCGCGCAGCTGCAGCTGGACACGCCGGGGCGCGAGGTGACGCTGAAGCTTCCCGAGCGGGTTCTGGTCCATGGGGACCGGGAACTGTTGTGCATCGCCCTGGGCAACCTTTTGTCCAACGCCTGGAAGTACACCTCGAACGTGACCGAGCCCGTGATCGAGCTCGGTACCCTGTGCAATGAGCAGGGGGAGCTGGTGGTCTTCGTCAAGGACAACGGTGCCGGCTTCGACAACCTCCGCGCCGAGGAGCTCTTCCAACCCTTCAGGCGCCTGCACTCGGCGCGGGAGTTCCCCGGCACAGGCCTTGGGCTCGCCACGGTGCGCCGCATCATACGGCGGCACAACGGCCGGGTCTGGGGAGAAGGTAGGCCTGAGGAGGGAGCGACTTTCTACTTTACCGTCAACGGTTGATCTTGGCTGGAAACGGTTGCCCCCGGTCCGCCATTCATGCTATAAATCATCGTTCTCAGCAATAAAATCCACTGCATAAGGGGTCTCTTCCTTGAAGGTCTCACTTCTGCGTCGCCTCTGGGTCACCTTTTCCGTCTGGGTGATCGGCTGCTACGCCTCCGCGCTCAACCGCTTCACCGTTCACGGCGCCGAGCGTATTCCCCGCTCGGGAGGGGTGCTGGTCGCTTCCAACCATATCTCCGCCTACGACACGATCTTCCTCCCCTGGGCCGTCATCAGGCGCCATCCGCTGCAGATGCTCTGGGCCCCGGCCAAGGAGGAGCTGTTCCAAGGCCGCTTCATGGGGCTCGTCTACCGCTCCTGGGGCGCCTTCCCGGTGCGCCGCGGCCGCGATATCCGCGCCGGAAAGCAGATCAACGCGCTCTTGGCGGACCAGAAGGTGATGCTCTTCCCCGAGGGGACCAGGCACAAGGACGGAGTGCTCGGCAAGGGGAACCGTGGCGTGGGCAAGATCATCTACGACACGAGGCCCCAGGTGATACCAACCGCGCTTACCGGCGTGAACCGCTGGAAGTTCCCGGCGCTGGGCGCCCAGGGAGCGGTCCGCTTCGGCCACCCGCTCGACTTCTCCGACCTCTACGCGCTGGAGGACTGCAAGGAGACCCACCAGCTGATCGTGGACCGGGTGATGGAGGCGATCGCCTCGCTTTTGCAGCAGGACAGGGGGAGCGCCGATGCAGGTTGAGATCTTTTGCGACGGGGCCTGCAGCGGCAACCCCGGCGTCGGGGGGTACGGCAGTATTCTGCGCTGCGGCGAGACGGTGAAGGAGATCTCCGGCGCCGAGGGTGAGACCACCAACAACCGGATGGAGATGAGCGCCGCCATCGCCGCGCTGGAGGCCCTGAAACGTCCCTGCGAGGTGGTGCTCACCACTGATTCCCAGTATCTCGCCAAAGGCATGACCGAGTGGCTTTCCGGATGGGTCAAGCGCGGCTGGGTGAACTCCAAGAAGGAGCCGGTCCTGAACCGCGACCTCTGGGAGCGGCTTCTGGAGCTCTCCAAGGTGCACAAGATCCGCTGGGTTTGGGTGCGCGGCCACAACGGCCACGTGGAGAACGAGCGCTGCGACGAATTGGCGCGCGCGGCCATTGACAGCTGGCGAGCCGGCAACGGCAGGTAACGCGGGAAAAGCAGGAAAGAGGAAGCGGATTGGACTACTTCATCATCGAGGTCTCCGAGGAGGAGATACGCAGGGAACGCGAGAAGGCGCGTGAGCTGCGCCGCAGCCAGTGGTGGAAAAACCGCCTTGGGCGCGGCGCCTGCCACTGGTGCGGCGGG
>MTLD01002194.1_pt1 | contig 18693 bp, 19 predicted proteins | sample 1982471 | NCBI WGS metagenome assembly MTLD01 (sample SAMN05712604, study PRJNA340218) | biofilm metagenome | isolation source: sample SPM anode biofilm adapted to -50 mV | place: USA | collected 2012-02-03
TGTAAATGAGTTATATGCCGATGTTTTTGCAAAAACTTACGGAATGGAGTATATCGGGCTAAGGTATTTCAATGTATTCGGTCGCCGTCAAAGCCCTCAAGGTGCATATGCCGCTGTAATTCCATTGTTTGTTCAAAAACTGATGAACCACGAGAGCCCTGTAATTAACGGCGACGGCGAATATTCAAGAGACTTCACATATATTGATAATGTGATTCATGCAAATTCTCTGGCTATGAATGCAAAACCAGATTCAGATGCTGTAAATCAGGTGTATAATATAGCTTGTGGAGAACAAACTACTTTAAATCAATTATTTAATTACATAAAAACAGATCTTTCGATTCGTAATCCTCATATTTTAGATATCAATGCTAAGTATGCTCCAAATAGAAAAGGAGATATAGCACATTCTTTAGCATCAATTGACAAGGCTAGAGAATTTTTAGGATATTTCCCTAGATATTATATAAGAGATGGGCTAAACTTATATTTGAATTCCTTTTAATAGAATATGAATAAACATAATAGTTATAATATTATTTTAGTTAATACATTTGCAACATATAGTCGGTCCATACTTACTGCAGGTCTAACTCTTTACAGCAGTAGGTGGGTACTAAATACACTAGGATCAACTGATTTTGGGATATACTCTCTCGTTGGATCATTAATTATCTTTTTATCTTTCTTTAATGACTTTATGTCTACAAGTGCAAGTAGACATTTTTCATTCGAAATAGGTAGAAATGTTGCAAATGAAACTAATAAATGGTTTAATAGCACACTTTTAATTCATATTATCATTTTAATTATTATTTTTATAATTGGTCTACCGATTGGTTTGTATTTTATTAATAATATTTTTGAAATTGAATATAGTCGAGTATTTTCTTCAAAAATCGTATTTTCTGTATCACTTATTGCTTCGCTATTTAGTATGTTGTCTGTTCCTTATGTAGCGATGTATATTGCAAAACAAAAATTTGTTTTTTTATCTATTGTTGCTTTAGTTCAATCAATTTTCTCATTTTTAATAGCATTTGTAATAAGATACATCGAGGGAGATAAGTTGATTTTTTTTTCGATTTTGATGTCAATTAATTATATTATCATAGCATTAATTCAGATATTTATAGCTTCATTTTATTTTAGTGAAACAAAAATTAGGAGTAAATATTTATTCGAAAAAAAAAGATCTAGACAAATTCTTTCATTTGCATTCTGGAACTTCATTGGGAACTTTGGTCATTTGGTTAGATCACAAGGTCTGGCTTTTTTAACAAATTTGTTTTTTGGTACAAGGGGAAATACAGTTTTTGGTATTTCAAATCAGCTTTCTACACAGACTAGTTCACTAACAAATGCACTTTCTTCATCAGTAACTCCAGAAATAATAAGAAATGAAGGTGCTGGTGATTCAAAAAAAGCAATTGACTTAACTTTCCATTCTGCCAAACTAGGTATTTTTTTAATTCTCTTATTATCAATTCCATTGTTAGTTGAGACAAAAACAATTTTGAAATTATGGTTAGTTAATGTTCCAAATAAAACTGCAGAATTATGTGTTTTGATGATCGTCGTTTTCTTAATTGAAAAAACAGGTATTGGATTTATGCAACTTTTGCAAGCAGTGAATAAAATTTCAAAACCTCAGATTTGTTTAGGGATTTTATTTTCGATGTCAATAGTATTCGCTTATATACTAATTCTTTTCGGATTTGGAATTGAAAGTATAGGGCTATCGGTAATAATATCAATGCTGTTAAGTAGGTTTGTTCTTTTTTATTGGATTAAGAGATATACAAATTTGTCTATAAGTAAATGGATTCAAGATGTTATTATTCCATATTTAATTATTTTTTTAGTATCATATATGATTTCTTACATTTCACGATACTTAATGATTCCATCGTTTGGAAGGATTATTTTAGTGTTTTTAATTAATCTACTTTCGGTATCAATATTATCATGGCTAATATTATTAAAAAATAATGAAAGGGTATATTTCAAAAATTTTTTATTAAAGTTTTATCATAATGAATAAAGTAAGATTTTCTTTGTTTACATCTACTTATAATAGAGGCCATCTACTTCCTAGAGTGTTTAATTCCCTTTTACGACAAACTTATAATAATTTTGAATGGGTAATTATTGATGATGGATCTACTGATAATACTGCAGAAGTTGTTGCTAGTTTTATAAAATTCGAAAAAATATTAATTAAGTACCTTAGAAAAAAAAATGAAGGGAAACATACTGCCTGGAAAATTGCAACACCCTTATTTTTAGGAGATTATGTTATATCAATTGACAGTGATGATGAATTGGCTCCAATGGCTCTAGAGATATTTAATAAACATTGGAAAATACTTGAAAATTCAAAAAACTATGATTTATATTGGGAAGTAAAAGCTAGGGCAATTAATGATACTGGTAAATTGATTGGAAAGCCTTTACCTTCAAAAATATTTGATGAATTCTCTTATGTTATGACATATAAGAAAAGATTTATAAACGATTTACATGGCTGTCGTAAATTGTCAGCAATGAAAAACGAGGCAAAAGTGCCTGATCAGTTTATTTTTCAAAAGTACGTAAGTAATTTTCCAGAAAGCATAAGATGGCATAGAGCTGGGAAGATATATTTAACAAGATATATAGATGAAATTACTGAAATTGTACATTATCCAACTGATGATAGATTGTCTACAAATACTGGAAAACGCACTATTTCAAAAACATATAATAATTTAATAGGAGCAAAATACGCAATTGAAGAAGATAGATATTACATGTATAAATGGGACTTTGTTAGTTATTTAATTGGAATTAGCGCAATAGTATATACATCAATTTGTTTGAAAATAAATCCATTCAAAATTATAGATAATATAAAAAAAATGGACTTACTTTTTATCTCTTTATTATACTCTCCACTGTATATTTTATACCAATTTAGAAAATAAACTATAAATAAATATTTGTGAAAATAGCTATACATTATAATAATAATTCATTTTGTAAACGATGGATACAGTATTGTATCGATAACCAAATTGAATACAAACTTGTTGATGCATATAGTAATAATATTGTTGAATATATAAGAGACTGTAATGTCTTTTTATGGCATCATAGTCATGGAGATTATCGAGATAAATTAGTTGCATTTAACTTACTTATTTCTCTTGAAAAGATAGGAATAAAAACATTCCCTAATTTCAATACGACTTGGTTCTTTGATAATAAAATATGCCAAAAATATTTTTTTGAATCATTAAATATACCTTGTGCAAAAACATTTATATTCTATGATAAATGTTCTGCTTTAAAATGGCTTAATAATGCAAATTTACCAATTGTATTCAAATTGTCAACTGGGGCTGGTTCTGCAAACGTACGTTTAATAAGATCTAAATTAGTAGCAAAATATTTGATTTATAAGGCATTTAATAATGGATTTTCACAGTTTAATAGAATCGCTTACTTACGTGACAGAATAAAAAAATATCTTAATAGAAAAGATAATTTTTTAGGAATAATTAAGGGAATTGGAAGATTATTTATTCCTATTGATTTTGCAAAGAAATATCATAAAGAAAAAGGGTATATTTATTTTCAAGAATTTATTAATAATAATACTTTTGATATAAGAGTAATAGTAATTGGTAGTAAAGCTTTTGCTATAAAAAGACTTACGAGAAAATATGACTTTAGAGCATCAGGCAGTGGTGATATAATATATGATAAGGACCAAATTGATTTAAGATGTGTTCAGTTATCTTTCGATATAAATAAAAAAATTAATTCTCAATGTACTGCTTTTGACTTTATTTTTGATATAAATAATAATCCAATCGTTGTGGAAATTAGTTATGGATTTTCTGTTGAAGCATATGATAAATGCCCAGGATTTTGGGACTCTTGTCTTATTTGGCATCAAGAATTATTTATCCCGCAATATTGGATGATTGATAACCTAATACATGATTAATATGTTAAAAGATAGGATATTCGCCCATTTTCTACTTTTTTTATATCTTTTATATTACTCTCAAGGTATTTTATATCCAAATGGAACTTTAATATCGAAATTATCATTAATTACAATTTTAATTATATCTCTGTTCTATATTCTTCTTACTTTTTTTAAAAAATTTGGGAATAGATTTTTAAAACTGTGGTCGATTCTCTTATTATCCAATGTAATTAGTTATTTAATTTATTATGATAACGAACCACTAAGGCTAGATATGATGAAAAACACTTTAATAAGTATGACTTCACTCTTTCCATTTTACATATTTGCAAGTAATAAAATTTTAAGTATAAATGTGTTGAAAATGTTCTTTCTGATATTTACAATCATTATGATTACTCAATTTTTTAAGACTAACGAAAGGCTTTCATTTGAGTTATATTCTGATAATGTGGTAAATAATATATCTTATATCTTTGTTTTACTTATTCCTACAATTTTTTTATTTAAAAATTTAATTACCCAATCCATACTGTTGTGTATACTACTCTTCTTTATAATTATTGGGAATAAAAGAGGGGCCTTTTTATCAGCGTCAGTAGCTTCTATAATTTATTTAATTTATATAATTGTAAAATCAAATCAGTCTAGGAAATTTGTTAGATTAGTTTACGCAATATTTTTTTCAACAATTATAGTTTTTTTCTATTATAAAATTGTAAATACTAATGATTTTATTATCAGTAGATTATCTTCAATAGCCTTTGGGGATTCAAGTGGAAGGGATGTAATTTATAAAGTTTTGTATGACAAATGGACTAGTTCAGATAACATTTGGAATATCTTTTTCGGTTTTGGATTCGCTAATTCCATTTATATAACAGGTGGACATTATGCACACAATGATTGGTTAGAATTACTATCTAGCCTTGGTCTTTATGGAATTATTCTATATACTATGATTTTATATACCGCCTTTAAATATGCAAGATCAAATTTTTTAAATATAAAACTAAACTATGAATGGTATGCAATATTAGCTATTTGGATATTAAGTTCTTTTTTTTCAATGTGGTATACTTCAATGGCCGTATTTACGCAATCAATTTTAATTGCGAATTTATTTAATGAAAATAAAAATTAAAAATGAAGATATTATGTGTGATTGATTGTCTTGGATCTGGTGGTGCACAAAGGCAATTGATAAATCTTGGATTGGGGCTCAAAGAAGATGGAAATGATGTTTATTTCGTAGTCTATCACAAAAATAATTTTTATTTTGACTTATTATTTAAAAGCAATATAACTATTTATGAGTATTACGAAAAAAATTATTTGAGAAGATTCTTCAGATTGAGAAGATTAATTCGAACAGGTAATTTTAATATTGTAATATCCTTTTTAGATACCCCCAATCTTATTTCTGAGATTTCAACCTTACCAACAAAATCTTGGACGTTAATTGTAGGAGAAAGAAGTGCTGATCCGAAAATATTATCATCTATTAAATTAAGGATTTATAAATTTTTCCATATCCTTGCAGACCACATAGTATCAAATTCACATAAGAATATTAGTTATGTTAAAATGGTAGTCCCATTTATAAGATCTAGAAAATTTCATGTAATATATAATATTATTGATTTTAATGTTTTTAAACCTATTATGAATAATAGGTTTAAAAACAATGATTTTGAGCTTCTTGTTGTATCAAGCCATCAATATCTGAAAAACTTAAATGGATTAGTGGAGGCTATTAATAATTTAGAAGAAAATTATAGAGAGAAAATTAGAATTACTTGGTATGGTGACATGATTTCTCCACCATATTATGATGATTCATATATCGAAGCATTAAATAAAATAAAAAAATATAACCTTGTAAATCAATTCTCATTTAGGGAAGCTTTATCCAATATTCAAAATATTATTCCCAACTATGATTGTGTCGGCATATTTAGTTTTTATGAAGGACTTCCAAATGTATTATGCGAATCGATGTCGTGTGGTAAACCTGTTATTTGCTCAGATGTTTCTGATATTAAGTTAATAATTGATAATGATTTATTAATGTTTAATCCAAACGATATAAGTAGTATAACTAATACATTAAAATACGTTTTAACATTAAGTAAAAGTGATTTGGACGAGATAGGTGAGAAGAACCTAAAAAGATCAAGAGAATTATTTGATAGAGACATGATAATAAATAAGTATAAAAAACTTTTTAAGAATGAATAAAAAGAAAAATTTATACATTTTTACAAGGAAATTTCCATTTGGAGATATAACAGAAATTTTTCTAAAAAATGAGCTAGAGATAGCAAATCAGTTATTTAATATTATTTTAATTCCGTTAACTAGAACAAGATATTCAAGGGGCATTCCAGATGATATATTCATAAATGATTGTTGCTATAGAAGGAAGTTATTTTTATATCTAACAGTTTTGTATGAAATATTATTTTCAAAATTATTTTGGTCCGCACTACTCTTCCAAAAGAATAGAATTATTAAAATGTCGATTAGTCAAAAGAAGTTCTACATAACAAATTTAGTTGGAGCATATATTATTTATAGTGCTATCAAACATAAGAAAATCAATGTTGAAGATAACGCAATTATATATACTTATTGGTTTTCTTATGCTCCACTTGGAATCAGTATGTTAAAAGAGAATGGTTTTTTGAAATCAAATTATTTTATTTCAAGGGCGCATAGCTATGAAATCCATGAGGAGGAATTAAATATAATCTTCCCTTGTCGTAACTTAACATTTAAAAATATTGATAGAGTATATTCAATTTCACACAAAGGAGCAAATCTTCTTATCGAAAAATATCCTAATTATAAGGAGAAAATATTTGTTTCCCACTTAGGAGTTCCTGAAATAAAAGATACAAATGGTGCAAATTCAAACTCAATAAAAATTATTTCATGTTCTGGAGTAAGAGCTGAAAAAAGGATAGATTTATTGTATAAGTCAATAAATGAATATGCTATTTCTAATAAAAAAAGAATTGAATGGACACATATTGGAGATGGACCCAAAATGAAAATATTAAAGAAACTTGTTGAAAACAAGTCGAATATGCTTAATGTAAATCTTATAGGTCAGATTGATAATAATGATATTATTGAAATATATAGAACAAATTCATACAATATCTTTATTAACTTGAGCTTAACTGAGGGAGTTCCTGTTTCAATTATGGAAGCAATTAGTTCATCTATTCCTGTAATAGCTACAGATGTTGGAGAAACTTCTGAAATAGTTAATTCTGAAACAGGAACACTCGTTAAAAGCGACTTTTCTCAAGAAGAATTTAATGAAGCGGTAGATTATATTCTTAATAATAATTATACTTTAAGTAAAAGTTGTTTCAGCTTTTATAAGAAAAATTTTAGTTCATTCGATAATTATACAAATTTTTACAAAAGCTTAATATAATAAATGACTTTTTCTTCTGAATATCCTTTAATTTCAATATTTATTCCAGTATATAATGGTTCTGCATACTTAAATCGATGTTTAGATTCTATAGTTAATCAAACATATAATAATCTGCAAATAATATGTTTGGATGATTCTTCTACGGATAATAGTTATTCAATTATTGCTGGATATGCTAGAAATGATTCTCGGATTTTGCTCCTAAGTAAAACAAATGGTGGTAATGTACCAATTTCATGGAACTATGTTAAACCTTACCTAAAGGGAGAGTATATTTCTTATATGTCTCAAGATGATTGGATGTCAAGAGATAATATTGAAAAAAATTTTTCAATAATGATTAATACAAATGCCGATATAGTAGTTCCCGATTTAATTGACATATTGGATAAAAATAAAATATATAAATTTATTGGTCTTAACGGTAATAGGAATATATCCTTAACGGGAATAGAAGCATTTATATATAGCTTAAATTGGAAAATACACGGATTTTTTCTATGTAAAACGGATTTAATTATAGATGAGTATTTTAATGAGGAAAATTTTAATAGTGATGAGTATATAACTAGAAAATGTTTCCTTAAATCAAAGTTAGTTGTTTTTTCTGATGGAATCTTCTATCATAATAACTCAAATCCCAATTCTATTACAAAAAAATTTGAATTTAGAACTCTAACAGCACTAAATACAGATATTGAAATTATTAAATTGATTATAGAAAGTAAGATTGGAAACTTTTATAAAATTTCATATTCTATCAAGAGCATCTTTAGATTTCAATACTATTTAATTAAATGGTGGTTATTACCAATAAAAGATGCTGATTTAAAACTAAAAGCAAGGAATATATTCCTAAACCATTTTCATTTTATCATTAAAACATACTTTAATTATGATTAATCCAGATTTCCCTAAGATGATTGAATTGCCCAAAATTGAAGATGATAGAGGTAATTTATCATTTGTTGAACAATTATCTTTCATACCCTTTGAAATAAAAAGAGTTTATTGGATATATGATGTACCTGGTGGACAAATAAGAGGAGGACATGCTTTCCGTGAGCAAAAAGAAATTATAATAGCATTATCAGGTAGTTTTAATGTTGTGATAGATAATGGAATAAATAAATACTTATTCTTTTTAAATAGATCATACTATGGATTATACGTTCCTTCAGGTATGTGGAGACAAATGCAAGATTTTTCTACAAATTCTTTGGGTTTAGTATTAAGTTCTACTAAATTTAATCCTAAAGATTACATAAATAATTATGATGAATTTTTATCTATTTTAAAAAATGAAAGACACTAGTATTTATGATTGTAATGTGATCCCATTAAACAAAATACACAATCGATCTGGAAATATAACTATTGTAGAGGGGCAAACAAATGTACCATTTGATGTAAAAAGGGTGTATTATTTATATGATATTCCAAGTGGAGCTGTGAGAGGAGGCCATGCTCACAAAAAATTGTATCAGTTAATTATTGCGGCAAGTGGTTCTTTTAATATTTTATTAGATGACAGGAATAATAAAAAAATTGTTACTTTAAATAAACCAGATGTAGGTTTATTGGTTGTTCCAGGTATTTGGCGTGAGTTAATTGAATTTTCTTCAGGTTCAATTTGTTTAGTATTAGCGTCAGAGATATATATTGAAGAAGATTATATTAGAGACTTTAATATTTTTAAATCGTATAAGAATGGGTACTAGTATATTTATCCATGAGTCTTCGGACGTCAAAACTAAAAATATTGGTGATGGTACTAAAATATGGCAATATTGCGTTATATTAACTAATGCAATTATTGGAAGAAATTGCAATATTAATTTTAATGTTTTTATAGAAAATGATGTACTAATTGGAGATAATGTTACAATCAAGTCAGGTGTAAATTTATGGGATGGTATTCATTTGGGTAATAATGTTTTTATTGGACCAGGAGTAGTATTTACAAATGATCTAATTCCAAGATCAAAACAATATCCATTAGAATTTTTAAAAATAAAAGTTGAAGATAATGCAAGTATCGGAGCAAATTCTACAATTATTGGGGGGTTAATAATAGGCAGTTATTCATTAATTGGAGCAGGTAGTGTAGTTACAAAAAATATACCCCCATTCTCTGTCTGGTATGGGAATCCTGCAAAGCATAAGGCATACGTTACAAGAAATGGAGAAATTGTAAGTTTGAATTGTAAAGATAAAGCTGGTAATAATTATAACTTAATTAACGGTGAACCAATAAGGATATGATAAAATTTTTAGATTTGCAGAAGATTAATCAACAGTATTCAAATGAGTTAGTATCTGTTGCAGAGGAAGTCATAAAATCAGGATGGTATATAAATGGAAAACAAAATATTAAGTTTGAGGAAAACTTAAGCAAATATATTGGTGTAGAATACACTTTAGGAGTTGCCAATGGTTTAGATGCTTTAAAATTGATTTTAAGGGCATATATCGAAATGGGTTATTTTCATGAGGGAGATGAAATAATTGTCCCATCAAATACTTTTATTGCAACAATATTAGCTATAAGTGAAAATAAATTAATTCCGATACTGGTTGAACCAGATATATATACATATAATATGGATATTGATAAAATTGAATCACATATTAGTAATAAGACTAAAGGTATTATTATTGTTCATTTATATGGTCTAGCTTGCTGGTCTGAGAAGCTCAATGAACTATCTTTAAAATATAATTTAAAAATAATTGAAGATAATGCACAAGCGTTTGGCGCGGAAATTTCATTTACAATAAATAATAAGTTAATTACTAAGAAGACAGGTTCTTTAGGACATGCTGCCGCATTTTCATTTTACCCAGGGAAAAATTTAGGAGCTCTAGGTGATGCTGGTGCAATATCTACTTGTGATAAAGAACTATATCAAACTGTAAAACAACTTGCAAACTATGGAAGCAGACAGAAATATATTCATGATTATAAAGGAATTAATAGCAGACTAGACGAGATTCAAGCAGCTTTTTTGAATATAAAATTAAAATATGTAGATGAAGAAAATTATATTAGAAGAGTTATTGCAAATTATTATATAAACAGTATAAAGAATCCAAAAATTGTGCTACCAAAAAGAAATGAAAGTAATGATTATAATCAAATAGTAAATGATAGATCTCATGTGTGGCATCTATTTGTAATTAAGACTATAAAAAGAGAAAACCTTTTATCCTATCTTTCAAATCATGGTATTGAGGTTTTAATTCATTATCCTATTCCTCCTCATAAGCAACTGGCATATAGGGAGCTAAATGCATTAAATTTAAATTTAACAGAATCAATTCATTCAAATGTTTTGAGTTTACCTATTAGCCCAGTACTGGAATTTAATGAATATAATCATATAGTAGAAATTTTAAATGATTGGAAATAAAGAAATATGGATTGTAAACTATTATTCAAGTTTACCTGAATATGAAACAAATTTTAGACATATTGAGTTTGCTAAATACTTGATAAAAAATGGATATAATGTTAAGATTATATGTTCAGGATACCTTAGTGGGAGAAATCTAAAGTTAATACCTAAAGGAAAGCTTTATTATTCTCTGAAAAGAGATGAAATAGATTATATTTTGCTAAATGTATGTAGATACAATGGAAATGGTATTAGAAGAATGTTATCAATATTTCAGTTTAGCATTATAATAGGGTTACTTATAAGAAAATTTGGAGCTCCGTCAATTATATTACATAATATTCACGCACCTTTTGATTTTATGGTACCATACTTTATTAATAAAAAATATTGTAGATATTATGTTGAAGTATGGGATTTATGGCCATTATCATTTGTAAGTTTAGGTCTAGTAAATGCTTCAAATCCTCTTGTTAAATTTGCATATTATATTGAAAAAGTTAATTATCTAAAAGCAGACAAAATTATTTTTACATTTGAGGGAGGAATTGATTATTTAAAAGATAGAAATTTGATAAATAATAAAAAAATCAATGAAGAACAAGTGTATTATATAAACAATGGGGTTAACATAAAATTATTTAATAAAAATATTACACTAAAAAAATATAATGATCCAGATTTAGATAATGATAATTTTTTTAAAATAATTTATATTGGGTCTATAAAATATGCCAACAATTTGTTAAATTTTATTGATGCAGCTCTTTATTTCAAAGAAAATAAAAAGGTCAAATTTCTTATTTATGGGGATGGAATAGATAGGCCTACTCTAGAAAAACAATGTAAAGAAAATAGTCTTGAAAATGTTATTTTCAAAGATAAAAGGGTATCGTACGATAATATACCGTATATTTTATCAAAAAGTAATTTAAATATTTTAAATTACCATGAACGATTTGGAGAATATGGGATTAGCTCTGGGAAGTTATTTCTGTATCTTGCTAGTGGTAAGCCAATTATAAGTAATATTAGTCAAAGATATTGTATAATTAATAAATATAATTTAGGAATATCAAAACAATTTAAAAACGGCGAGGAATACTCTTTTGCCATAAATGATATTCTAAATTTAAGTAAAAAAGAATATGAAAATATGTGTATTAGAGTGCTCAATACGGCACATCAGTTTGACTATGAAAATCAATCAAAAAAATTATTAAATATAATTAACGATGATTTATCGGAATTTTTTAAAAAGATTGATTGACATAGCTGTAGCATTAATAGCATTATTAGTATTATTCCCTTTGTTCTTAATTACTTCAATTGTTTTATTTATTAAATACAGAAAGGTCTTTTTTATTCAAATACGCACTGGATTAAATTGTAATAACTATAAATTAGTAAAATTTAAGACAATGACGGATCGTCGTGATAATAATGGAGACTTACTTCCAGACCATAAAAGACTAGATAAATTTGGAGTTTTTTTAAGGAATTATTCGATTGATGAATTACCACAATTATTTAATGTAATTGCGGGACATATGAGTATTGTTGGACCAAGGCCACTTCTTCCTGAATATGTTCCTTTATTAGACAAGAAATACATTAAACGGTATTCAGTAAAACCAGGTATTACAGGTTTGGCTCAAATAAATGGACGGAATAACCTTTTATTCAGTCAAAGATTTTCTTATGATATACAATACATTAATAATATTTCTTTTTGGAATGATTTAAAAATTTTATGTATAACTTTAAAGGTACTTATATCCTCAAAAGGTGTAGTTAATGGTCAATTTGTTGACGATGTTGACGATTTAGGAATTACAAAAGGGCTTTCAAAAAATAATTTTAAAAACCAAAAGCTATGAAAATAATTGGTAAAAATGTAATCTTAAGGGCTATTGAGAAGTCCGACTTGCAACTATTACATCAGTGGTCAAATGACCCGGATATTAACTATTTATTAGGAGGATGGCACTTCCCCTCAAATTTGTCGGAGCAAGATAAATGGTTTGAAAATCTATCTATAAATAGTTTGAACCAAAGATTTGCTATTGATACAAAAGAACATGGACTAATTGGTATGGCAAATCTTGTAAATATTAACTGGAAAGATAGAAATGCTTTCCATGGTATGCTCATAGGTGATAAAGATACTAGAGGGAAAGGGTATGGTTATGATACAGTTATGACTATAGTAAGATATGCTTTTGAAGAGTTGGGTTTAAAACGATTAGATGGGAGTATGATTGAGTATAATGAAGCTTCAATTAATTTATACACAAAAAAATGTGGTTGGAATGTTGAAGGAATAAAAAAAGATTGGTACTTTAGAAAAAACAAATGGTGGAATCAAGTTATTGTAGGTATTAGAGATGAAGATTTTTTCAATTTAATAAGTAATAAATAATCTTATATGTCAATTTATGAATCTATTGGTAGTTACTTTCCAATAGAACTAAATCGTATAAATAAATACATATATCATTCTAATGCAATGTATATAAATACTGGACGAAATTCGTTAAAGTATATTTTACTTTCATTAAATGTTGAAAAATTATATTTACCATTGTATTCATGTGAAGCTTTACTAACACCAATTATGGAATTGAATGTAAAGTATGAGTATTATTCATTAGATAATAATTTGAATCCTCTTTTCGATTTTACAAAAGTAAATGAAAATGAATATTTTCTATATATTAATTATTTTGGACTTAAAGATGATATAATAAATGAGTTGACTCATAAACTTAATAATATTATTATTGATAATACACAAGCTTTTTTTTCAAAACCTATAAATTCGATTCCAACTTTTTATTCAACTAGAAAATTTTTTGGTGTTGCTGATGGAGCTCTTCTATGTAATGTCTCAAATGTTTTACAGTTAGAAAAAGATAAATCTTGGAATAGAATGGAATATCTTTTAGCTAGGGTTGAGAATCCGTCTGAATTTGCTTTTGATAAGTATAAGGAAATTGAAAAATCATTAGATTCCTTGACGCTTATGGAAATGTCGGATTTAACAAGGAACATGTTGCTTTCAGTTGATTATGAAAAACACAAAGAAAGTAGGCGTCGAAATTTTACGACATTAAATAATTATCTTTTTAGATACAATAAACTAAAAATTGATAAATTTTATTATCCTTTTACGTACCCTTTATGGATTAATGAGGGGGCAAAAGTCAAAGAACTATTAATAAAAAATCGAATTTTCTTACCTACATACTGGCCTAATGTTCTTGACAATCCTCTTGCAACAGAAATAGAAATAGACTTGGTCAACAATATTTTAAGTTTACCTATAGATTCAAGATATTCAACTGAAATTATTGAAGATTTAGCCTGTAAAATAATTAAAATGATTAATTCTAATGAGTTATAATATGCTTAAAGTTGTTGTTGAAGGGAGTGAATGGTCACAGAAGATTAAGAATATGTTGGGATTTGATTTTTATCATACGTTCTCTTATAATAATTATTATTCAAATCAGGGTAACAATAAACCCATACTATTCTGTTTTTCTGAAGATAGTTTCGAAATTGTGCTTCCATTAATTCTCCGAGAAATACCAGGCACAAAATATTATGATTTAACATCATGCTATGGATATGCTGGGCCAATAGTAAATAACAAAAATATACCGAATCATGTAATAGTTAATTTTTTAAATTCTTTTAATAATTATTTGAAAAATAATAATATAATTACATTATTTTCCAGATTCCATCCAAGTTTACAAAATGAAAAATATGTTTTAAATCTTGGTTTGGTTGATACTCTGGGTAAAACTGTTTTTATAGATTTGAAAGTAAACCAGACTTTACAAAAAAAACAGTATAGAAAAGGAGTTAAATCAGATTTAAATATTTTAAAAAAAGAAGGATATCAAATTTATGAAGATATTAATAAAGAATACTTAAGTGTTTTTACTGAAATTTACAATGAAAACATGTTGAGAGTAGATGCAAAAAGTGAATATTATTTCAATAAAGTGTATTATGATACTTTACTAAATAGTAGTGATATTGATTCTAGGTTGTATTTTGTAATGAAAGATAATATAAAAGTAGCCACTGCAATTTTTGTTTTCACCGACTCAATAATACAATACCATTTATCTGGAACAAGAGAAAGATTTTTAAAAAATAGTCCTATAAGGTTATTGATTGACTATATTAGGGAATATGGTTCAATCCACGGATACTCTGAGCTACATTTAGGTGGTGGGCTCGGTTCTAACGAAGACTCTCTTTTTCAGTTTAAAACAGGTTTCTCTAAACAATATCATGAGTTTAAAGTTTGGAAATATGTTGTTAATAATGATGTCTACGAGAAATTAAATACTGAAAGATGCTTCAATTTAGAGACAAATTATTTTCCAAAATACAGATATACAGGCAATTAAAATTTAATAATATATAATGATAAAGTCAAAAATTTGGCTTTCCTTAGCCAAAATGAGTGGAAGCGAACAAGAGTTTATTCAAGAGGCATTTAACTCCAATTGGGTAGTTCCATTAGGACCCAATGTAGACGGTTTCGAAAAAGATCTTGTTGAATTTATTGGCAACAGTAAAAAAGTTGTTGCATTGAGTGCCGGTACAGCGGCTATCCATTTAGGACTCATTCAGATGGGAGTTGTCCCAGGCGATGAGGTTATATGCCAATCGTTTACCTTTGCAGCAACGGCAAATCCAATAAAGTATCTTGGGGCAAATCCTGTTTTTGTAGATAGTGAGGATAACTCATGGAATATTTCACCAAAATTATTAAAACGTGCAATTTTAGAAAGAATTAGAGTTACTGGGAAAAAACCCAAAGCAGTTATTCCTGTGCATCTCTATGGTATGCCCTTTAACGTAGCAGAGGTTATGGCTGTTACTAATAAATATGAAATACCTGTGCTTGAAGATGCGGCTGAAGCTCTTGGTTCTCAGTTTGGAGGGCAATATTGTGGAACCTTTGGTGAATTTGCCTGCCTTTCATTTAATGGAAATAAGATTATAACAACATCGGGTGGCGGGGCTCTGGTTTGCCCTACTGAAACTGAAGCTGTTCAAACAAAATTCCTTGCAACACAGGCAAGGGATAAAGCACCTCATTATCAACACTCTCAAATTGGTTATAATTACCGCCTTAGCAATATATGCGCAGGTATAGGAAGGGGACAGATGACCGTTTTAAATGACTATATTGAGACTCGCAGAGCTATTAATATGAAATACAGGGAGTTGTTAAATAATGTTCCCGGAATATCATTTCAAACTGAACCAAGTAGCAATTATAAATCTAACTATTGGCTCACTTGTATTCTTATTGATGAACAAGTTGCAGGGTTTTCAAATGAGCAACTCCGTCTTAAAATGGAGCAGGAGAATATTGAGACACGCCCTTTATGGAAACCAATGCATCTGCAACCGGTATTTGCTGATTGTCCTGCTTATCTTGACCCAAAATATGGAGAGTTGGGATTATCTGGATATCTGTTTGAAAAAGGACTTTGCCTTCCGTCTCACCCGGGATTAACTTACGATGACATTCAAAGGGTTGTTAACGTTATAAAGTCAATGCTAAAGTAAATTATTGTATATTTGAAACCCAATTCTACTAATATGAAAAAAAATAGATTATACGTTATTGCTGCTATTGCAACTCTAACATCATGTTCAACAGCTAATGTTACATATTTAAAAAATGCCGACAGGGTAAGCGAACAACAATTAAAGAACTCTGCTTTTGTTTATGAGGCTAAGATAATGCCTAAAGATGAACTCACTATTTCTGTATATACCGAAGTACCCGAGGCTGCCAGTTCATTTAATCTTGGTTCTAATGCCGGTTCAGGAGTAAACATGGTTGGAGGTATTACAGGAGCAACACTACAAACATATATTGTAAATAACAGTGGCGATATAGAATATCCTGTTGTTGGAAGGCTTCATGTTCAAGGACTTACGAGAAATGAGGTACAAGATTTGGTAAAGAATAAGATTTTCCCGCAGTACATAACCAAACTCCCTATGGTTGTTGTACGTTTTAAAAACTATAAGATTTCGGTGTTGGGAGAAGTAGCACATCCAGGGACTTTTGTATTGCCAAACGAGCAATGTACCATATTTGATGCATTAGCTCAAGCGGGCGATTTAACTGTTTACGGGAAGCGCGAAAATGTGTTATTAGTAAGAGAACTTGCAGACGGTACTAAACAGATGAGGAGAATTAATCTGCAAGATGCTAGACTTATGCTGGACCCGGAGATTTACTATTTACAACAGAACGATGTTTTATACATTGAACCGAATAAAACAAAAGCTAAAACTGCAAGGGTGGGAGCGTCGGATACATTTACGGTTTCAATAATTTCCACACTAATTTCTATTGCAACACTTTTGGTAACTACATTACGATAATTTAAAATGAGAGAAGAGCAAAATTTTGAAGTTGCAGAGAATCGCAACAATGAACAAGAGATAGATATTAAGAGAATAATTTATATTTTTCTCTCTAAGTGGTATTGGTTTTTGTTTTCGGTTATTATCTTTCTCTCTTTAGGTTATCTATATCTAAAATGGGAGAGACCTGCTTATGCTGTAAAGATGTCGGTGAGGGTTAAACAAGAGCAAAATTCTCAGGAAGATTTATTTCTATTGAAGGATTTAGGTTTTGCCCCGGGAAGAAACAATATCGATGACGAAATTGGTGTTTTTAAATCGCCCGATCTTGTTACAAGAGTAGTTACATCATTAGACTTATATACAACATATAGGGTTGTCTCTAGGTTTAGATTTTACAGTGCCGATATTTATAAAAACACACCACTATATGTAAGATGGGAGAATATTGAACCTGAAAAAATTCCCACTACTGTAAAAATTATATTTAATAAAAGAGGGAAAGGTTTAAGGGCTAACACTCAGTACTTTTATAATGGAACGGAGGTAAATGAGAGCATTAATATAGACTCATTACCAAAATTTCTAAACTTAAAAATTGGTAAGTTTTACGTGGCAAGAAACAGCGATAGAGTTTTTGGTGATAGACCTCTTCAAGTCATAATTACAAACCCGATGAATATCGCTTATGGAATTATCGGGAGTTTGAGTGTAACTCCTTCTACCAAATTCTCCTCTCTGCTCGATATGTCGCTTAAAATTGAAAACCCTGCAAAAGGAGTTGATATTTTGAATGCGATTCTGCAGGAGTACAACAAAGATGCAATTGCCGATAAAAATATGATTGCATATAATACATCGGTATTTATAGAGGAGCGTTTGAAGGACATCTCCAAGGAGTTGGAAAACGTTGAGGGCGATGTGGAGTCGTTTCGTAAACAAAATAAGATTACCGATATTCAGACTCAGGCGGGTACATATGTGAGCAGGAATGAATCGTACGAAGCCAAGAGGCTGGAGTTGGATACCAAGCTTAATCTTATTGGCTACATTGAGGCGTTTGTTAATAATAACAACAACAGGGACAAGGTTATACCTAACCTGGGAATTACCGACCCTACTCTTCTTGCTATTATTAATAAATACAACGAAATAATTATTCAAAAGGATAGGATTCAATCATCTACATCTTCCGAAAATCCGGCTTATATGCAAATCCGTCAGCAGGCCGAGAGTATGCGGGAGAGTATAAAGACTTCGTTACAAAACGAATACAGGGCATCGGAGATTGCAAAACAGGATCTCGAAAGAGAGAATACTATCAATAACATAAAAATAAGCAATGTTCCTACCGTTGAGCGGCAGTACAACGAAATCCTTCGCCAACAGAGCGTTAAGAACAATCTGTTCGTTTATCTGCTTCAAAAAAGGGAGGAGACTAA
>MTLD01006745.1_pt1 | contig 18691 bp, 19 predicted proteins | sample 1982471 | NCBI WGS metagenome assembly MTLD01 (sample SAMN05712604, study PRJNA340218) | biofilm metagenome | isolation source: sample SPM anode biofilm adapted to -50 mV | place: USA | collected 2012-02-03
ATTTAAAATCTTAAAAATAATCTCCGAACAGACTTATGCGTTAAGATATGCCGAAACGGCTACAACAATAAACCCAGAAGCAATAATTGTTGCAAATACATAAGCTACTGCTTTAAATCTTTTTAGCCATTTGCTGTTATTTAGTCCAATTGATTGAAATGCGCTCCAGAAGCCATGAGTAAGGTGGAACCATAATGCAGAGAACCAAATAATGTATGCTCCCAACACCCAAATATTGCCAAAGGTTTGTGACATAAGGATATTTGGATCGACTTGCTCTTGTCCCATAAAATCTTTAAGTTGCATTTCTGCCCAAAAGTGTGATAGGTGAAAAGCAAGAAATCCAATTATTATAATTCCCAGAACAAACATATTTCTTGCAGCCCAAGAGTCTGCTTCGCCTTTGTGAGAAACTTCATAACCTTGTTTACCACGGGCTCTTAAATTGCTGATGGTAAGAATTGTTGCGTATATGATGTGGATAATAAAACCTGCAGCCAATATCGGAACCATTATTGTCACAATTGGGAGCTTCATAAAGTCACAGGCTGCTTTAAAGGATTCAGGGCCTATCAATGAAGTAGCATTTACAGTAAGGTGAACAATCAGAAAGAGCATTAGGAAAAAGCCCGATAGACTCATAATGAGCTTTTTGCCAATTGAAGATGTAAGTAAATTTCCCATTTATTATATGCGTTTTTTGTTATTTTTCGATGGGTGCAAAGATAAACGCTTGCTTGTAAATATCATAATATTTGGCTACATTTGTTCTAATGTACTGTGGATAAATATTCGAATGCAATGAAATATAAAAGAGTTCTTTTAAAACTGAGCGGAGAGAGTCTTGGAGGGACTCAGGGTATGGGGCTGAATGAGGCCATTATTGCGAAGTTTGCATCTGAAATTAAAAACATAACCGAACTTGGAGTGGAAGTGGCTGTTGTAATTGGCGGCGGTAATATCTTTCGTGGATTACAGGGTGTTGGCAAAGGCTTTGACAGAGTTAAGGGCGATCAAATGGGAATGCTTGCAACTGTCATTAACAGTATTGCTTTATCGGTAACTCTTAAATCTTTAGGGGTTGAAGCCGAGGTTTTTACATCTACTCCTATGAAGCCTTTTGCAAAATATTATCAACGAGATAATGCAGCGGATCTTCTTGCTAAAGGCGGGGTTGCAATTATTGCCGGAGGAACCGGCAATCCTTTTTTTACCACAGATTCTGCATCTGCACTGAGGTCGGCCGAACTTGGAGTTGATGCGCTTTTAAAAGGGACAAGGGTAGATGGTGTTTATGACGCCGATCCCGAAAAAGTTCCATCTGCCAAAAAGTATACAAGTTTGTCGTTTGACGAAGCTTTGTCCAGGAATTTAAAGATAATGGATGCCACTGCTTTTGCTCTTTGTCGTGAGAATAATATACCAATTGTGGTTTTTAATATGAATGGTGAGGGGAACTTAAAAAGATTAATTCTTGGCGAGGAGTTAGGAACAGTTATTTCTTAGAAAGTTTAACGGGAAAATTTAGAAAATATAATAATCAAATTATGGATATCAGCAAACAAAAAGAGGTCCTTGAGGCGGCAAAAGAAAAGATGCACAAGGCAATACATCATCTTGAAGAAGAGCTTGTTACGTACAGAGTGGGCAAGGCAAACACATCGGTATTTAACAATGTGATGGTAGATTATTACGGAAATCCAACTCCTGTCCCTCAGGTTGCAAGTATTACAACTCCCGATGCAAAAACAATGTTGATTCAACCATGGGAGAAAAATATGATAGCTCCTATTGAACGTGCGATTATGGCTGCCAATCTTGGGTTCACTCCTCAAAACAATGGTGAGCATATTAGAATAAATGTTCCACCTCTCACAGAAGAACGTCGTAAGGAGCTGGTTAAGAAGGTAAAGGCTGCCGGTGAAAACGCAAAAATAAGTGTTCGTAATGCTCGTCGTGATGCTGTAGAACTTTTAAAAAAATATCAAAAAGAGGGATTACCGGAAGATGTTGTTAAAGATGGCGAAGCTCTTGCTCAAAAAGATACCGAACATTACAACAAGCGTGTAGATGAAATCCTAGTTGTAAAAGAGAAAGAGATTATGACGGTTTAATTTTGGACATGATAATTAATTGTAAAATGATAATTAATTTTGAACATGATAATTAATTGTTAAAATGATAATTAGAAACAGCCGGAAAGGCTGTTTTTTTTTATAAATTGTGAAGGGATGTGACTTTTTTGAGTTTGTAATTATATTGTGCAGATATTTAGACTAATGCGAATTAATGTGGCACTCGCAGTGGCACATTGATTTGTAAAGACAAAGTTCTCAATTATTTACGCTAGGTTTTCGCAACGCGCAGTCAGTTAAATAATTAAATGATGATGTGCCACTGCGAGTGGCACATCATTCCATATATGCTTGTTTGTCAGCTATATGCCAGGCGAATTTAAAAATTTGGGAAGGTGCAGGTGTTTTCAAAAATTTTGGGGGATACCGGTGTGTACAGAATTTTGGGACCACATGCTTGTACAGAATTTTGGAACCACAAACGTGTTCAAAACCATCGGGTCCTATTAAAAAAAAGGCCGTCAAAATATTTTGACAGGCCTCTTTCATAGATGTCTATAAAATTTATTACTATAAAATTTATTCGCGAATTGCCTTGATTCCCGGAAGTTCTATACCTTCGAGGTATTCGAGCATTGCTCCTCCGCCGGTTGAAACATAACTAACTTTGTCGGCAAATCCCATTTGGGTTACAGCCGCAACTGAGTCACCTCCGCCAACAAGTGTAAATGCTCCCTTTTCGGTTACTTTGGCAAGTATTTTTGCAATTGTGTTTGTTCCATGTGCAAAATTTGGCATTTCGAAAACTCCTACCGGGCCGTTCCAAAGAATTGACTTAGAAGCCATAAGAACGTCTTCCCATATTTTAATTTGAGCAGGGCTTGAGTCCATTCCCATATATCCGTCCGGAATCTCCATACTGCTGCAAATAATCTGCTTTGCGTCGTTGTTAAAGTTATCTGCTGCAATTACTTCATCGGCAAAATATAATTTTACTCCCTTCTCTTCTGCTTTAGCAAGAATGTTAAGAGCTAATTCCATTTGATCGTCTTCGCAGAGTGAGGTGCCAATTTTACCGCCTTGTGCTTTTTTAAAAGTGTAAACCATTCCGCCACCTATTATCATATTGTCGACTACTCCGAATAGTTTCTCAATGATTGCAATTTTTGAAGAAACTTTAGCTCCTCCAAGAATGGCAGTGAGTGGACGTGCAGGAGAGTTTAATACTTTGTCGATAGCCTTGATTTCGCCTTCCATAACGTATCCGAACATTTTATCATCGGGAAAGTATTTGGCAATAAGGGCAGTAGAGGCGTGTGCTCTGTGTGCAGTTCCGAATGCGTCGTTAATGTAGCAGTCGGCGTAAGAAGCAAGTTTTTTGGTAAACTCTTTTTGTTTTTCTTTTGTAACTGCCTTGGCTGCTTTTTTCTCTTCATCGGAAGCATCATCTGCAAGTCCGCGTGGTTTTCCCTCTTCCTCTTCGTAGAAACGTAAATTTTCCAATAAAAGAACCTCTCCGGGTTTTAAGTTTTTCGAAAGTTCTTCTGCTTCAACTCCCATACAGTCGTTGGCGAATTTAACCGGAAGTCCGAGTTTCTCTTGTAAGGCTCCTATTATGTGTTTGAGAGAGTATTTACCTGTAGGTCCTTTGGGACGGCCAAGATGAGACATAACAATAAGAGAACCACCGCCTGCGAGAACTTTTTTCAAAGTAGGAATTGCAGCACGAATGCGTGTATCATCGGTAATGTTGAAGTTTTCATCGAGCGGAACGTTAAAATCCACTCTTACAATGGCTCTTTTGCCGGCGAAATTGTAAGTGTCAATGCTTTGCATAATGGTATGTGTTTGAATTTATCTGCTAGAGTTGATGCGGCAAAGTTAGAAATATTATTAGAAAAATAGTTACCTTCGAGCCCAATAAATATGACTAAAAGCAGATAAATATGTTGCTTGAATATCCCGAAAAATGGCCCGATTATGAGTTGCTGGACTCTGGTGATTTTGAGAAATTGGAGCGTTTCGGAAAATACATTTTAATTCGTCCGGAACCAAAAGCGTTGTGGGAGAAGTCGCTCTCTGACAGAGAGTGGGTAAGTTTTGCTCATACTAAATTTACTCAGGGAGCCGGGTTTGGAAAATCGGGGAAAGAGGATGCCGGTACCTGGCATCAATTGAAAAAAATGCCGGAGCGGTGGATGATTGATTATGTTAAGCCTAAATTTACTTTGAGAATGGGGCTTACCTCTTTTAAACATGTGGGTGTTTTTCCGGAACAAGCACCAAATTGGAATTATATCTACTCCGAAGTTCTACGCTTAAAGAAAGAGGGCGTTGCCGAACCAAAAGTTTTGAATCTGTTTGCTTATACCGGTGCAGCCTCGTTGGCCGCACGGGCCGCAGGGGCGCAAGTCACTCATCTTGACTCCGTTAAGCAGGTAGTTACATGGGCACGCGACAATATGGAGCTTAGCGGTCTCGACAATATTCGTTGGGTAATTGAGGATGCTCTTAAATTCGTGAACAGAGAGGCAAAGAGAGGTAACAAATACAATGGACTCATTCTTGATCCTCCCGCATACGGGCACGGGCCTGAAGGTGAAAAATGGAAGCTCGACGAACTTTTGTTCGATTTACTAAAAGGATGCAGGGCAATTCTTGAGCCGGAAAAGAGTTTTATGGTGCTTAATTTGTATTCTAACGGTTACTCGGCAGTGCTTGCCGAAACAGCTGTTAAAAGTGCATTTGGGTTGCTAGAACGTGAAGAGAAAAGTAAAGAGTCGGGGTTTGTGGCTACAGGTACGTTCGATTTGAAATACGGAGAACTGGCACTCCGCGATAAATTTGGAAAGGCACTGCCACTGAGTGTTTTTGTGAGACTGAGCAGATAGTATTTTACACGATTATATTTTAAAAATATTTACGCAAATGATTAATTATTTAGCAATTAACTGGCATCCTGATCCGGTAATCTTTTCGATTGGACCGGTACAACTAAGATATTACAGCATTCTTTTCATTTCGGGATTCATAATTGGGTACTACATTTTTACATGGTTTTTCAAGAGAGAGAAAATGCCTTTGCAGATTCTGGATATATTGCTTTATACATTATTAATTTCGGCATTAGTTGGAGCCAGACTGGGTCACTGTTTCTTTTATGAACCGCACTATTATTTAACTCACCCATGGGAAATCCTTATGACATGGCATGGTGGGCTTGCTAGCCACGGTGGTGCGATTGCAATTGTTATAGCTTTAATTTTTTATACTCGAAAATACGGTAAAAAGTATAATTTCGACTTTTTATGGTTAATGGACAGGATTGGTATTGCCACTGCACTTGCCGGGGCACTCATTCGTTTGGGAAACCTTATGAATTCGGAAATTTATGGCAATCCTACTGATTTGCCTTGGGGATTCATTTTTTCATTAAGAGGAGAAACTGTTCCAAAGCATCCGACCCAGTTGTATGAATCTCTTTCATATTTGTTGCTTTTCATTCTTTTAATATGGATGTACAAGAAGTATCTGCCTAAACTTAAGAGAGGGGTTCTGTTCTCAATATTCTTAATGGTGTTGTTTGCAACTCGCTTTTTGATTGAGTTTGTAAAGGAGCCTCAGGTATCTTTCGAACAGGGTATGGCCCTGAATATGGGGCAGTTGCTCAGTATTCCGTTTATTTTAGCCGGTGCGGCTCTTTTATGGTACAGCATCAAAAAAGGTAAACCGGCGATGATAAGTTAGCCTCCAAAACGATACCCTATTCCCGATTCTGTATTCAGTAACCTTGGTTTTGTTGGGTCATCTTCTATCTTTTTACGTAATTGGGCAATAAACACTCTTAAGTATTGTGTTTGCTCCAAATAGCCCATGCCCCAAATCTCTTTTAATATGTATTGATGAGTAAGTACTCTTCCTTCGTTTTTTGCCAATAAAGCTAAAAAGGAGTATTCTGTAGATGTTAGTTTAATAATATCGTTATTTTTACGAACTATATGATTTGCCAGATCTACAGTTAAAGATCCAAATGTCAAACATGGGTTGTCTGAAATCTCTTGTTCCTGACGAATTGCAACACGGATTCGGGCTAATAATTCTCCAGTACGGAATGGTTTGGTAAGATAATCATTAGCCCCGTTGTCGAGTGCTTTTATTATATCATCCTCCGAACTTCGTACAGATAAAATTATTATTGGTTTTTGATACCATTCTCGTAGTTTTTTTATTACTATAATACCATCGATATCAGGTAGTCCTAAATCAAGAATTATTAGAACAGGTTGAATTGACGCGGCTAAGGTAAGTCCCTCTTTACCTGATGTTGCTTCTGAAATTTTATATCCATTTGCAGATAACGTAATGTCGAGCAAACGTCTTATTTGGACTTCATCATCGATAATTAAAATGTTATTTGAAGTTGTCATCTATTCAGTAGTCTTTTTTAAAGAATTTATATCTGAGAACTTAACAGGAATCCTTATCGTAAAAAGGGCTCCTCCATTTTGACGATTCTGAGCAATTACTATTCCCTTATGAGCTTCAACAAAACCTTTTACGATAGATAACCCCAATCCTGTTCCTCCAGCTTTTGAGTCCTTACCTCTGTAAAATTTATCAAATACCGAAGATAGTTCGTTGACTGGAAAGCCGGTACCTCTATCCATAACATGGATGGATAAAAAACCATTGTCGAAAAAGAACTTTAATCTTATACGGCTTCCAACAGGAGAGTGTTGAGTAGCATTTAATATTAGGTTATGCAAAATTTGTTCAAATAATCCGAAATCAATGTAAACGAGTGGCATATTGGTGGGAATAATTATTGAAAACTTAAAGGGTTGTAATTCGTTTTTCAAAGACTCCGATACACTATATGCTAAATCGTGAACATCGCACCAATCGGGACGTAATGTTATTCGGCCCGATTCGAGACGAGACATATTCAACAGATTTTCTATAAGTCTGTTAAGCCTTACAGAAGCCGTATTAATTTCGGTGTAAAGATTTTTCCGTGTATTTTCGGGATACTCCTGGACTAACAAAGTATCTGACGCCCCCATAATTGTTGCAACGGGTATTCGTAATTCGTGGGAAATGGAATTGAATAAGGTTTTGTAAAGTTTGTCGGATTCGTTCAAAATATATGCTTTTTTAGCAGCATTTCTCAAAAATTCGCGTTCGTATTTACTGGAAATCTGCGACAAACTAGATTCCCAAAATTGTTCTTCGCCCTGAGTAAAAACCAGTAAATGTTCAACTGCAATAACCCCCATATTACCATTATTACCCGTTAAAGGATAAAATGTAAATGAGCTGGAAGGTAGTGTGTTAGTGTTTTTCCCTGCTTTTAAGGAGTGTTTAAAAACCCATATAGCGATACTAAATTCGTTATCAGAAAATTGTATTTTGGTATTATTTTGAATTTGATTATCAAGTTGATTTAGATCATTTTTAAGTATAATTGCACATTCCAGATTGAAATATTTTTTAATGTATTTAGCTGCTACTACAGATACTTCATCTATTACAGATACTGTATTTAATTCCCTTGTTAGCTGATAAAGAGCTTCCGTTCTCTCTTCTCGTATCCGGATTTTTTTCTCTTGCCGGCGGACGCGTGATGTAAGAATTCCATTCAATAGTGCAATAATGAAAAACATCACGAGCATTAAAATATCTTCTGGCCGTCCAATGTGTAATGTAAATCGAGGTGGTATAAAAAATTAGTCCCAGATAATGGCGCTAAGTGCAGCTGCAAGAAGAATAGGACCAGTTCCATAAAAAATTGCTAAGATGGAAACAAGAAATAGTAAGCCAAAAGAAATAATCTGATATCCGATATAATCCTGTACTAGATAACAAGCAATGGAAAAAATCAGTATTAAAAGTGAAGTAGAAATATATTGTCGTATATTGGATGTAAAAGAAGGAATGGATACTCTCTCTCTAAACTTATCCTTAGCATTATTGTCAGATCCAAGCACATACACATCAATATTCCCACTATATCTTATCAATCTGGTAACAAAATTTCCAAGTCGAAATAAGGAAAGTATATTCCGTATGCGAGGTTTGCCGACAATAATGTGAGTAATGTTTTCCTTCTGAGCAAAATCGACAATGGCTTTTACAATATCGAGGTTTGTTATGATTCTGAATTTTATTCCCAGCTGCTTGGCAAGATCAATATTTTTGTCAAGTTGTTCGTGTTCCTTTGGTGTAAGTTTATGTAATGTTTCAACGTAAACAGCCTGAATATTTGCTCCCATTGAGTATGAGAGATTTTTTGCCCACCGTAACAATCGCATTGATTGTTGTCTGTAATTAATAGCTACCAATAGATGCAATCCCGATTTCCATGGGCCTCGTATTCGCTTTTGTTGCATATAATCATGTAGTTGCTTATCTACACGATCGGCGACAATTCGCAAGGCCATCTCACGTAATGCTGTTATATTCCCTTTTCGAAAAAAATTTTCTATAGCCTCCTTTGAACGTTCTTTAGTATATATTTTCCCTTCTGAAAGTCTTTGCAGTAATTCCTCGGGGGTAAGGTCTACTAACTCTACCTCATCTGAATTTTCAAATATCTCATCTGGTAAAGTCTCTCGAACAACTATACCTGTTATTTGCGATACTGTTTCTGAACGACTTTCGAGATGTTGTACATTTAGTGTTGTATAAACATTTATCCCATTTTCCAGAATTTCCTGAACATCCTGATATCTTTTTGCATGTCGACAACCAGGAGCATTCGTATGAGCAAGTTCATCAACTATTACTATTTGAGGTTTACGGGAAATGACAGCGTCTAAATCCATTTCCTTGACAGAGGTAGTTTTGTAATTATATGTTTTTAATTTAAGTAGTTCGAATCCTTCGACCAATTCGGAAGTCTCTTTGCGATTATGAGTTTCTACATAACCAATTACTATATCATTCCCTTTTAATTTTTCGGATTGTGCAGTTTGTAACATAGTATAAGTTTTACCCACACCTGCACACATACCGAAAAATATTTTCAATTTACCTTTTTTGTCTTTTTCTTCATTATTAATTAGAAAAGCCAAAAGTTCATCGGGATTTGGTCTATTGTCTTCGAAATCGCTCATTTTATTTTATCAATACCTAAATTTAATAATAAAACATTTACTCTTTCTTCTCCGAAACATAATAATTGAGGTGCTTTCGTGTAATTTTTAATAAGTTCTTGTAATTTTTGTTTTTGAGCAGCATTAAAATTGCGATACTTTGCTATACGCTCAATTTGTAAATATGCAGCTTTTGGCGAAATGTGAGGATCAAGACCACTTGCCGAAGCAAAAAGCATCTCAGAAGGAATTTCTGTAAATGAGTCCAATTCGTTGTAAATAATAAATTGTCTTTTTCTTACCTTAACAGAATCAATTAATCCTGGATTTGTAATACTATAATTTGAACCCCCAGATGGGATTGGATTGTATAAAACTGCCGAAGGTCTTGAATGAAAATAGAGAGGAGAATTAAAATTTTGTCCAATTAAAGAACTACCAACTGCTTTGTTATTTTTTAAAATAATACTACCATTTGCCTGGTTAGGAAATATCAATTGTGCTAGTCCGGTTACTAAAAAAGGGTAGACAATACCTGTTAAAACAATAAAAAACAGGTAGATTTTAATAGAGATTATTAGAGATTTCATTCTTGTGTTTTTTTTGTTTTTTCATAATAATCAATCAGTTCATCCAGACTTTTTATTAAAAGATCAAGCTCAAAAACTTTGCCTGAAGACACAAGGAGTAAGTCCTTGTCAGTTAGGCTGTTAAGTGATTGTATTCTTATCAATTCTCTTTTTCTCCTTGAAATGAGATTTTCTTTTAAATTGATTATTAGATATTCCATATTATAAATTAATTATAAGGTCAATAAGTTTTATTCCAATAAATGGAGCAGCAATTCCACCTAACCCGAAAATAAGCAGATTTCGAGCTAATGCTTTATTTGCTGAAACTGGCCTGTAGCGCACACCTTTTAGCGCCAAAGGGACCAAGAGTATAATTATTATAGCATTAAAAATAATTGCGCTCAGTATAGCATTTTGCGGTGAACTAAGATTCATTATGTTTAGTGAATTGAGAGGTCCTAAGCCATTTTTGTCGGAGTAAAGTGAAATAGCTAAGGCAGGAATTATTGCAAAGTATTTTGCCACGTCATTGGCAATACTGAATGTAGTAAGAGAACCCCGTGTCATAAGTAATTGTTTGCCTACTTCTACAACTTCAATTAATTTGGTTGGATTACTGTCGAGATCAACCATATTGCCTGCTTCACGCGCAGCCTGTGTTCCAGAATTCATTGCAATACCAATATCTGCCTGAGCTAGTGCAGGTGCGTCGTTAGTTCCATCGCCAATCATACCTACCAAATGCCCATTAGCCTGCTCTTCGCGGATACGGCGTAATTTGTCTTCGGGTCTTGCTTCGGCCATAAAATCATCTACTCCTGCTTCTGCCGCTATTGCTGCAGCAGTAAGGTGGTTATCACCAGTTATCATTACTGTTTTAATTCCCATTTTACGAAGTTCGGCAAAACGTTGCTTGATTCCTCCCTTGACAATATCTTTAAGATGTACAATTCCAAGAACTTTGTTGTCTTCGGCAACAACTAGAGGAGTTGCTCCTTGACGAGATAAATCGGCTACGATTTCTTGTATTTGCTGAGGGAAATAGCCATTATTATTGAGTATAAATGTGCAAATTGCTTCTGATGAACCTTTTCGAATCTGATGATTTTTCCCATCGGTCGTACTCAAATCAACTCCACTCATTCTTGTTTGCGCCGAAAAAGGAATAAATGAAGCGTGCAGATTATTAATATCTCTTCCGCGAATATTGAATTTTTCTTTTGCCAGTACAACAATTGACCGACCTTCCGGAGTTTCGTCGGATAAGGATGAAAGTTGTGCAGCATCTGCCAATTCTTCAATGCTTACTCCTTCGGCGGGAATAAAGTTAGTAGCCATTCGATTCCCAAGGGTTATGGTCCCAGTTTTGTCTAACAATAGTACATCAACATCACCGGCAGCCTCAATAGCCCTTCCGCTTGTTGCAATTACATTGCGTTGTAAAAGCCTGTCCATACCGCTAATTCCTATCGCACTAAGTAATCCCCCAATCGTTGTTGGTATTAGACAAACAAGCAATGCAATGAGGACTGGAAGTGATAAATTATCTGACATAGGTAATCCTGATGCTGAAAGGCTATATCCAAAAAAAGCGGGAAGGGTAACCACCGCCAAAAGAAATATGACAGATAGCCCGGACAGAAGTATTGATAAGGCAATTTCATTAGGTGTTTTCTGCCGTTTTGCTCCATCAACCAAAGCTATCATTCTGTCAATAAAAGTATTGCCTTGTTCAGATGTCACTCTTATTAATAGACGGTCGCTAATAACTTTTGTCCCTCCTGTGACGGCAGATCGATCTCCTCCACATTCTCGAATAACAGGAGCAGATTCACCAGTAATGGCCGATTCATCAACACTCGCAATGCCTTCAATTACTTCACCATCCGAAGGAATAATATCTCCATCTTCACAAACTACAATATCTCCCTTTTTAAGAGTTGTTGCCAAAACCAAGTACTCTCTGTTTCCATCCATTTTGCGGGCTTTTGTCTGTGTTCGGTTTTTTCTCAGACTTTCTGTTTGTGCTTTACCTCTACCTTCGGCAATAGCTTCCGAAAAATTCGCAAAAATGACAGTAAACCAAAGCCAGATTGCAATTTGAAAATTAAATGAAGAAAATCCTCCGTTGAATAATCCTGTTATCGTGATAATGGAAGTAAGAAATGCACCAACTCCAACTATGAATATAACCGGATTTTTAATAAGTAAAGCGGGATTTATCTTTTTTACACTATCTTTCGATGCCTGTAATAAAATAGATTTAGTTATTAAACTTGTATTTTGCTTTTTGCTCATTATTATATTATTTAAAATATCATTCTGCTATTCATTAATATGTGCTCTATTATTGGACCTAATGATAATACCGGGAAAAAAGTCAATCCACCGACTATAAGAATAATACAAATCAATAACAAAATGAATAACCAATTATCAGTTTGAAAAGTACCTGCCGAAAGTGGGATTACTTTCTTTTTTGCCATATTTCCCGCAATTGCAAGTACGGGTATTATAATCCCGAATCGCCCTATCAGCATACCAATTCCCATTAACAGATTATAAAATACTGTGTTTGAGTTTAGGCCGGCAAACGCGCTCCCGTTGTTACCTGCAGCAGAACTAAAAGCATATAAAATTTCGGTTAAACCATGTGGTCCTGAGTTATTCAAACTATTTAGTCCAGAACTGCTTACAGAGGCTAAAGCAGAAAATCCAAGAATTACAAATGCAGGTGCTAAAACAGCGAGAATAGCCATTTTTACATCAAATGCCTCCACTTTTTTACCAAGATATTCAGGAGTGCGACCAACCATTAGTCCAGCTATGAATACTGTTAGAATGATAAATATTACCATCCCGTACAACCCTGCACCCACACCCCCAAAAATAACTTCACCTAGCATAATATTTATCATGCCAATCATTCCGCTAAGTGGAGACAAACTGTCCAACATTGCGTTTACAGATCCGTTTGAAGCTGCCGTTGTTGAAACCTGCCAAAGAATACTGTTTGTAATTCCGAATCGCATTTCTTTCCCCTCCATTAAAGGCAGATGCCCAAATTTTAAATTTGCAGAATATTCGGCATACAGAGATATGCTTAAACTAATTATAAATAATATTGACATTGCTGTAAATATCGTCCATCCCTGTCGTTTCGATCCTGCCATCTTTCCATATGTATATGTTAATGCGGCTGGGATGAGTAATATTGCCAACATTTCCAGAAAATTACTTAATGGTGTCGGATTTTCGAAAGGATGAGAACTGTTTGAATTAAAAAAACCACCGCCGTTTGTACCCAGTTGTTTAATAGCAACTTGCGAAGCAACTGGACCCATGGGTATAATTTGTTCCGATCCCTGAAGTGTTTGTACTGTCTCGTAAGATTTGAAATTTTGAATAACTCCTTGTCCAACCAAAAAAACGGATAAAACAATAGAAAGAGGAAGTAGAACATATATAGTTGAACGCGTTAAGTCAATCCAAAAACTACCAAGTTTATCGGTAGATTTTCGAGAAAGACCCCTCACTAGTGCTAATAATACTGCAATGCCAGTTGCTGCACTTACAAAATTTTGAACAGTAAGTCCAAGCATTTGGACAAAATAACTCAATGTCGTCTCTCCGGCATAATCTTGCCAGTTTGTATTGGTCATAAAGCTTACAGCAGTATTAAAAGCAGAATGCCATGATACATTTGATAAATGTTCCGGATTTAATGGTAAGACTACTTGCGTTAGCTGAATAAGAAAAACAAACAGAAAACCGATAAAATTAAACAACAAAATTCCAAAAGTATAGGTCTTCCAATTACTCTCTTCGAGGGGATCAGTTTTAATAAATTTATAAATTAATCTCTCTAGCCAGCCTAATACTCGGGTTAAAATGTGTCTATCTCCGGTAAAAACTTTAAACATATAATTTCCCAAAACTGGGGTTAAACATATTATCAGTCCGAAGAAAATAATTATCTGAAATAAATCATGCGATGTAAACATTTTTAAAATTTTTCAGGTTTAAAAAGGGAGTATATTAGATACCCAAGAAAGAATAGAGCCATTACAATTCCAAAAGCATATTCTGTTGTATTCATATCCAATCTTTTAAAATACGACACAAAAATGCATCGGAATTTATAAAGGTTTTATAAAGAATATATGAGAATCATAAAGATTTTATAAAAATGTGAAATTATAGTATATAATATCTCATATATTAATACATTGAAACAGGTTGCTATTATAATGAACACAGCAACACACAACCTGGAAAACGATCACGTTTATATTCTAAGACTAATCGAGGTCATGGAGTCTATGACAGTTAGTGAAAATCTCAATCCCGATGATGTCGATAAAGTAATTTTCCTGATTAGAAATTTTGCAGATGGTCTTCACCACGCGAAAGAGGAGAATCTGCTCTTTCCAAAGATGGTAGAGAAGGGTTACTCTTTCGAAATGGGACCTGTGGCAGTAATGATGCACGAACATGCAGACGGGCGCAATTTTGTAAAAGGGATGGCCGAAAATAATCTCAAACTCAGAAGTGGCGATATGGGAGCATCTGAAGCAGTTATGGCCAATATGACAAGATATGCTGAATTACTCAGAGCTCATATCAGCAAAGAGAACAATGTGCTGTTCAAAATGGCAGACAATGTTCTTTCGACGGATGAGCAACAGCAATTATTGAATAAATTCGGTAAACTAATCGAAGAACTAATATTGGCTATTCGATTTTTGCTACATACAAGTTATTGTTGGAGTTTTTAAAACCACCTGCAGCATAAATCTTTCCCGAGTTACTCTTAAATAAAACATTTATAGTGCCCTTAGCTTTTAAATTTCCATAATCATCCCAACCGTTGTTTGTTAATTTGTAAACATAGTTAGTGGAAGAACTTTGATACTGCTCTCCGCAAGCCAATAGATTGTTTGATTTATCAAAAACTATGGAATAAATCTCAGAGAACTTGTCGTCATTAATTTTTGACCAGGTGTTTGTGGATTTGGTCCATTTGTACAGAGTGCTTATTTCGGCTGTTTTGGACATGAACTGCCCTGCTACGTATAGGTTGCCGCCACTATCGAATGCCATACTGTTTACCCATCCTGAATTAAAGAGTGAGCTATAATCTCCGCCAACCTCTTCCCAGCTGTTAATTACCCATTTAGCCACACAAAGTCCTGACCCGAATGTATGATTAAATCCGCCGGATGCGTACAGAGAACCCTCTGAGTCCACAATCATCTTTTCGGGGTTAAATTCCCCCTCCAATTCAAACCAGGTATTATCGACAAATTTTGCATGATAATATTTTATGAACTGAACACCCGGAAGCTCGATGTAACATCCCGATATGTATACATGGCCAGGGGCATCAGTAATAATGGAATATATTCCGTTATTGAAAATAGGGTGTACCCCTTCGCCAAGTATACTCCACGTATTATTGCTCTGATTTAATTTTGCAACGTAATGCAAATTAACTCCTTGTCCTTCGGCCATTCCATGAGCATATATATTTCCCGAATTATCGGAAACGACCGGAGCCCTTACTCCACTGTTGAATTCGTTAGTACTTGAAGGCCCTATGGCGCTCCATACTGAGGTCGTAATATTTAATTTTGCAATATATGTGCTTGTTCCGTTAACATATAATTCACCTGCCACATAGATGTTTCCCGAGGGATCAACAGTAAGTGATGTTATATTGCCCTTTAGGGAAGATGTGCTGCTTGCTCCTAATTGAGTCCATTGATTATTTGAATCTGTTTGCAGAGTACCGGTACATCCGCTTAAAAATGTATCTGCACAAATGAGAATGCATGCAGACATTAAAAGCCCGGTAAAAACACTTTTTTTCATAGCTGAATTGTTTATAATTACCTGGGAATAATATTGTAGTAAAGTTATGTAAAAAAACGATTGGTTATTCCGGATATGCGAATTATTCGCGATAACCTCTGTCCGATTCGCGGCGGAGATCGTTCTCCTTGATTGTGTGGCGTTTGTCGTATTCGCGTTTTCCTTTTGCAAGGGCAATATTTAGTTTGGCAAGGCCGTTGTCGGCAATGAAGAGTCGAGTGGCTACAATGGTAAGCCCTTTCTCTCTGGAGCCCCTGAAAAGTCTTGTAAGCTCACGTTTGTTAAGTAAAAGTTTACGGTCGCGACGGGGGTCGTGCTTGTTGAAGCTGCCCCACCAATAGTCGGCGATGTGCATATTTTTTACATAGAGTTCTTTATTTACAAAATAGCAATAGGAATCTGCCAGAGAGGCTTTGCCTGCTCTGATTGATTTTATTTCGGTACCTGAAAGTACTATTCCGGCGGTGAAGCTCTCAATAAATTCGTACTCAAAGGATGCTCTTTTGTTTTTAACCTCTATTTTACTCTTTGCTTTTGGCATTTTATTTTTCTTTCCGGCCTATTTACTCATAATGTGAGACACAACGGTGCAAAAATAGCTTAAATTTGTGGAATGAAGCAAGATTTAATTTGCATACTTGGTCCTACAGCCTCAGGAAAAACGCGTTATGCCGTGCAGATGGCTCTTTTGGCAGATGGTGAGATTATCTCGGCCGATTCGCGTCAGGTGTACAGGGGGATGGATATCGGGACCGGGAAGGATTTGAGCGAGTACCGGGTAACATTGCCGGACGGTAGTACCAAGGAGGTTCCTTTTCATTTGATTGATATTGTTGAGGCGGGCGAGAAGTACAACGTGTTTCAGTATCAAAAGGACTTTTGGAGTGCATACCAATCGATTCTCGCCCGCCACCACGTCCCAATATTATGCGGCGGCACTGGCCTTTACATCGATGCAGTAACAGGAGGCTACTCTCTGCCCGAAGTTCCCGAAAACAAAGAACTTCGTGCCGCCCTCGAACAACTCCCTATTGAGGAGCTAAGCCAAAGACTATCTGCAATGAAACCATTGCACAACACAAGCGATACCGATTCCAAAAAAAGAGTTATAAGAGCTTTGGAAATTGAAATATTCCGACAAGCTAATCCTGTGCTTTTTACCGATCATCCCCGTCTAAACACAAGATTTATTGGGATTGACGTAGACAGAGACGAACGAAATGCAAGGATAGACCGTCGCTTGCGCGACAGACTCAACGACGGACTTGTTGATGAGGTAAAGAATCTGCTTAACTCCGGAATACCTCCCGAAGACCTAATTTACTACGGTCTGGAGTACAAGTTTGTGACTCAGTACATATTAGGAGAGCTCTCCTACAATGATATGCAACAAAAACTGGCAACTGCTATTCATCAGTTTGCAAAAAGGCAGATGACCTGGTTTCGCGGGATGGAGCGAAAAGGGGTCAAAATTGAGTGGGTAAAATTATAGATTTAAAAAATTATGATAACATTTTTAGTTTCAATTATTCTTCTTATTACCGCATATTTTACATACGGTAAGTTTGTTGAAAAATTTTTCGGGGCCTCATCTTCAATTCCTACTCCGGTTAAAAGAATGGCCGACGGGGTTGATTATGTCGAAATTAAACCATGGAGAATGTACGTGGTTCAATTTCTGAATATAGCCGGGTTGGGTCCAATTTTTGGGACAATTCTCGGAGCGGCTTACGGGCAGATGGCCTACATTTGGATTGTTGTAGGTTGTATCTTTATGGGAGCCACTCATGACTATTTTTCCGGTATGCTCTCAATAAGAAACAATGGAAAGAGTTTACCAGACATAGTTGGCCAATACTTGGGTCCGAATATTAAGTCTATAATGGTTGTTGTTTCGGGAGTGCTTTTACTCGCCGTTGGTGCTGCTTTCGTTACCGGCCCTGCGGGACTTATGGCCACTCTCACAAGTTGGAACATTAAAATATGGCTCTATATTATTTTCGGATATTACATTATAGCCACATTACTACCAATCGACAAAATTATTGGTAAAATATACCCTTACCTGGGTGCGATTCTGATTATTATGGCAATAATGATTACGGCAGCTATTTTAATGAAAGGATTTAGCGGGCAGATTCACGTTCCCGAAATTTCTTTAGCTGGTTTAAAAAATATGCACTCAAATCCGGGCAAAAATATTCTCTTTCCGATGCTTTTCATAGTAATCTCCTGTGGAGCAATATCGGGTTTTCACTCAACACAGTCGCCAATGATAGCCCGTTGTATGGCCGATGAAAAATATGGCAGACCTGTGTTTTACGGAGCAATGATAAGCGAAGGTATTATTGCTCTTGTTTGGGCTACAGCAGCAATTTCATATTTTGGGGGAGTTGATGGCCTTAATGCGGCTGCTCTTGCGGGAAAGACTCCTGCAATAATTGTAAATGAGATTTCAAACTCATGGCTTGGAAAAATTGGAGCAATTATAGCAATTTTAGGAGTGGTTGTTTTACCAATTACAACCGGCGATACAGCCTTTAGGGGGCTTCGTTTGACCATTGCAGATGCTCTTAAGTTCGAACAGAAACCAATCAAAAACAGATTGATTATTTCTATACCGATATTTGTAGTTGCTTTCATTTTGTGCAACAGCGACTTTTCTACTATATGGAAGTATGTAGGCATTGTTAATCAGGTTCTTGCAATGGTAGTGCTTTGGACCGGGGCAACGTATCTTACTACTGTGAATAAGCCTCACTGGATGTTATCGCTGCCGGCTACATTCTTAACGATTATCTGCGTGGATTACTTTATTGTTGCTCCATACACAGCGGGTGGATTAAGTCTTAATCCTTTGCTGGGAAACATTCTCGGGCTTGTTGCAGCAGTGGCCCTTTTAATATTTTTCATTTATAAAAGCAATTCAAAAAGGACAAATGAGGCAGTCAAATAATGTATTAAATATTAAAAATTATACACTACCAAAAATTATACATTACCAAAAATAAAATCACTAGTACAAAAAACCGATAAAAAGAGAGAGATGAAAATAGGTTCGTTTTTTAAATTATTC
>MTLD01002928.1_pt2 | contig 18682 bp, 17 predicted proteins | sample 1982471 | NCBI WGS metagenome assembly MTLD01 (sample SAMN05712604, study PRJNA340218) | biofilm metagenome | isolation source: sample SPM anode biofilm adapted to -50 mV | place: USA | collected 2012-02-03
CCGCGGCGGGCGGCCGCGCGCGCCTCTGGCTCAAGGGTGGCTTCCTGGCCGTGGCCCTGGCCTTGTCCTTCTTCGCCGGAAGGGAATTCTGGGAGCTGCGTCATTTCAAGGAAACGGTGGTGTCGGCGCCAGGCCTCACCGAGGTGAAGATGCTCAGCGATTACCTGGGCAGCCTCAAGGGCACCTGGATGGACACGCCGATCTTCGTCTACGACTCGGGCGTGCCGGGCGGCTCGGCCCTCTACATGGCGAACGTCCACCCGTATGAGCCGGCCACGAGCCTCTCCGCCTACATCATGATGGAGAACATCAAGGTAAGCAAAGGCAAGATATTCGTCATTCCGCAGGGCAACCGCTCCGGCTCCACCACGGGCATGCTCGGCAACGCCTACCCGAAGTTCTTCCACGTGAAGACGGATTTCGGCGAAAAGCAGTTCCGCATAGGCGACCGCGGCACGAATCCCCTGGACCAGTGGCCGGATCCCTTCACCTATGTGAACTATCCTTCGAAGCAGAATTTGGCTTACCAGGACATCCGCAACATGAACCGGACCTACCCGGGTCGCAGGGACGGGACCCTTACCGAGCGCGCCTCCTTCGCCATCATGGAGCTGATCCGCAGGGAGAAGATCGATATTTCGATCGATGCGCACGAAGCCTCGCTGATGTACCCCGTCGTGTCCACCTACGTTGCGCACGAGCGGTCCTTCGAGCTGGCGATGATGGCGGCGATGACGTTGAGCGCCGAAACCTTCGACATGAAGTGCGAGTCGTCGCCGAAAGGCCTGCGCGGGCTCTCGCACCGCGAATGGGGCGACTACAGCGACACGCTGGCGGTGCTGATGGAGACGCCGGAGCCCTTCATCGACCGGGTCGTCGGCCCGATGACGGAGGAACTCTTCACGGAGGGCAAGGACGAGTTCCTGGCGACGGCCGCCAAGCATGGCCTGACCTATCATCCCTATAAAATCGAGTTCGGTTCGCCGCTCTGGTACCGCTGCGGAAGGCACCTGTCCGGCGCCGCCGCCGCGATCACCTGGATGAACCAGTTCTTCCCCGAAAAGGAGATCATCGCGGAATGGCCCGGCTACAAGGATCTGGAGGCGCATGACTGCGGCTATTTCCTCCATGACCCCGCGAAGGCCGACGGGAAGCTGGTGTTCAAGATTTGAAGTCTATTCCTGCGGCGATGTGCCGCATGAGGCAATTCGGGGGGGAGCCCCCGAAAAAAGGAGTGAGTATGCATAAAGGAACGAAGAAGGCATGGGCTGTCCTGCTCGTCCTCATCGCCGCGCTGATCGCGAACGCCCCGTCGGCGTTCGCCTGCACGATCGTCGCGGTGGGCACGGAGGCGATGGCGGACGGATCGACGGTGGTCACGCACAACGACGATTCCTCGGGCGCCGATTTCAGGCTCTGGATCACCCGCGGCGCCAAGAACGCCCCGGACGCCCTGCGCGACCTGGTCATCGATTCGCACAACTACGGAGACTTCGGTCAGTATCCCAAGGTCAAGGACTACGGCAACGGCACCCTCGTGGCGCAGATTCCCGAGGCGCCGCAGACCTACTCCTACTTCCACTCCCGCTATTCCTTCATCAACGAGAAGGGCGTATCGATGGGCGAGAGCACGTTCAACTTCGACAAGTCCACGCCGATCCGCAAGAAGGCCTATGACCTCATCTACGGAAAGAACCTCGGGCTGATCGACTGCTGGAACGCCCAGGACATCGGCCTTGAACGCGGCGCCACCGCCCGCGAGGCGATCAGGGTAATGGGCGACCTCGTCGAGAAGTACAGCTGGAAGGATCCGGGCGAGACCATGAACATCGCCGACGGCAACGAAGTCTGGGTAGCCGAGTTCTACGGCCTCGACCTCTGGGCCGCCGTGCGCCTGCCGAAGAACGCGTTCTTCGTGGCCGCCAACCGCGCCCGCATCGACCATATCGACTTCAACGACCATGAGAACTACATGTACTCGCCGAATCTGAAGAGCTTCGCGGTCGAAAACGGCCTCTGGTCCGAAGCCTCGGGCGTTCCCTTCTCCCCGGCGGAAATTTACGCTCCCTACGAAGGCACGTACAGCACCCGCCGCGAATGGAGGGCGTTCGACCTCGTCGCCCCCTCGCTCAAACTCGACCCGAACGCCACGCGCTTCCCCCTCTACGTCGTCCCCGAGAGGAAGCTCACCGTCCAGGACATCCTCGAAATCAAGAGCGACTACTACAACGGCACACAGTACGACCTTTCCCGCACCCTCGACGCCGGTCCCTACGGCGACCCGCTCGCTCCTTTCCACAAGGAGCGCTCGATCAACCTGTTCAGGACCTGCTATGTCATGATCGCCAACGTCAAAGCCTGGCTGCCCGACGAAGCCAAGTGCCTGGTATGGTACGGCTACGGCGCTCCCGACTCCACCTACATCGTCCCGCTCTGGCCGACCATGGCGAAGCTTCCCGAGCTCTACGTGACGGGCAACCGCTATGAGGAGTTCCGCCGCGATTCCGGCTGGTGGACCAACTCCTACGTGCAGCAGGTGGCAAGAATCAATTACCAGAGCGCGATCAAGGATCTGCACGACTTCCGCAACCCCAAGCTCGCTTCGCAGTACAAGGTGACGGAAGAGATCCAGAATACGGCTGCCGCGCTCATCAGGGCGGGCAAGAAGGCCGAGGCGATCGACCTCCTGACCAGCTTCGGCTGCGCCAATGCGCAGATCTGGCACGACGAGTGGCTCGCCTTCGGCGACCAGCTCCTCGGCACCTACATGTGGGGCAGCAAGAAGATGAAGCTCACGCCGCCCACGAAGTGGTGGAACGACATCGCCGCGCAGGCTCCGCTGAAACCGCTGGAAAAGAAATAGACGAGACCTGTATACTATGCGGCGCGGCGGCAACGCCGCGCCGCTTTTTTGTTGCCTGCGCGAACGATGCCGAAACATCCGGGCGATGGGGAGTCGAAGGTGTACTTTGTGATGATTCTTGCCGCAATCCTCCTCGCCGCGGGCATGGCGGAGGGCGTCCTACATAGGCGCACTCTGCGCGCCGTGCCGATCCGCATCCTGGTGAACGGAACGAGGGGAAAATCGAGCGTGACGAGGCTCGTCGCCGGCGCCCTGCGCGAGGCGGGCATGGTCACGATAGCGAAGACGACGGGCTCGGCGGCCTGCGTCATCCTTGACGATGGAACAGAAGTGCCGGTCCGGAGGCCTTTCGGCGCCAGGCTCACCGAGCAAAAAGCATTGGCGAAGCTCGCCGCCGCCAGGAAGGCGCAGGCTCTCGTGGTGGAATGCATGGCCGTAAGGCCTGAGTCCCAGCTCGCGATGAGGGATCACTTCGTGCGGCCGACCATGACCGTGATGACTAACGCGCGGGTCGACCATATCGAGGAGATGGGGCCGGATCTCGCGGACACCGTCGCGGCGCTGTCGCTGACGGCGCCTCCTGCGGGGACGCTGGTGACCGCCGACCGCAGCTTTTCCGGGCTCGCGGCGAAGACGGTGATTGTCGATCCCGCGTCGGTCGGGCGGGAGGCGCTCGCGCGCTTCGGCTACCCCGCGTTCGCCGAGAACGTGGCGCTCGCCCTGGCCGCCGCGGCGGAGCTGGGCGTCGATGCGGCCACCGCGTTCAGGGGAATGGAGAAGGCGGCGCCCGACATCGGCGTGCTGCGCGTTTTCCGGATAAGGCTCGAGCCAGCGGCGCCTGGTCGGGGACCCGTCACCGCCTATTTCGTCGCTGGCTTCGCCGCGAACGATCTCGATTCCACCGAAATGGTGTGGCGCGAAGCCCTGCCGAGCCTGCCCGAGGGCCTGCCGCTCGCGCTCCTGTACAACAACCGCGCCGACCGCGAATACAGGGTGCCCGAATTCGCCCGCCTGCCGGGACGGATCGGCGGTGTGAGCCTCGTGGCCGCGGCCGGCGAGCATCAAGCCAAAGTGGCGAGGAAATTCGCCGCGAAGGGCGCGGCGACCATGGCGATAAGCCGAAAGGATGGCCCCCTCGAGGCGCTCCGCGGGATTTCAATGCGGATGCCCGATCGCGGACAGGGCGGGGAATCCGAAAGCCTTGAGCGGGCCTTCGTCGTTTTCGGCGTGGGCAACATTCATGGATTCGGGCTTGCGATGACGGAATACTGCATGGAGCGCGGCGAGCCATGCGGCGCGAAGGGGGATGCGTGATGCTGCAGGAAGCCATAGGTCTGAGCGTCGTGCTCGGATTTCTCTCGAGCGAGTTCCTGGGACTTTCGGCGGGCGGCCTCGTGTCGCCGGGCTATCTTGCTTTCTTTCTCGAGCAGCCGTATCGGCTCGCGTCGACGATAGCGCTCTCGCTCCTCATATTCTTCGCGGTGCGCCTCCTCCAGCGCTTCGTCATCATCTATGGCAAGCGGCGCTTCATGGCCGCCGTGCTTCTGAGCCTGGCCGGCGCCTGGGGCTTTGAGCGGCTCTTCTTCTACGCGAACGTCTTGAGCCAGGACATGCGGATCGTGGGCTACATCATCCCCGGACTTATCGCGAACGACATGCTCAAGCAGGGCGCTGCCAAGACGATCGCCATGACCTTGATCGCCGCGATGGTGATCCGCCTGGCGATGCTGGCGATCCACTGATGGTCGAAATCAAGGCGGGCTGGCTCGCCGCGGCCCTCGCGGTCGCCGCTGCCGGTTTCGGGCTCGTGTTCCTTACGAGGGAAGCCGAGCCGTACCCGCTGCGCGAAGTGCAGCTCGCCGCCGCGCGGAGGATGGAGACTGCGGAGCGGATCCTCAAGGAGAGGATCGTCGCCGAGGGAATCGGCATCGAGGCGGACGACCTCAACGGCACGGGGCTGATCGGTCCCGAATGGACCGCCTTGACGAGCACGCTGGGCATCCTCGAAGCCAAGAGGACGACGCTCAACCCCAACTTCGCGGCCTTGATGGTCCGTTATTTCCGCGAGGCGGGACTCAAGTCCGGCGATGTCGTCGCGGTGGGCGCTTCGGGATCCTTCCCCGGACTGGCGATCGCGACGCTCTGCGCCGCGCAGGAGATGGGGCTCAAAGCGCTCACCATAGCCTCTTTCGGCGCCTCCATGTACGGGGCCACGCGCCTTGAACTGACCATACCGCGCATGCTGAAGCTGCTCGATGAGGCGGGGGTCCTGTCCGACACGCTGATCGCGGTATCTCCCGGTTCGGATTACGATCATGGCGAGAATCCCCTTTTCGAGGACGCGCGCCGGCTTATAGCGGGGCTCGCCGCCGAGGCGGGCGTCGAATTCATCGATTTCGACGCCGCCAATCTCGAGGCGAGCATAGCCCGGCGCCTCGCGCTGTACGACGAGCGCGCCGGCGGAAGGAAGATCGCCTGCTTCGTCAATGTCGGGGGCGCGAGCCCGAATAACGGCGCTTCGTCGTATACGCTGGAATTTCCGCAGGGGCTGGTGCTCAATCCGCCGCGCATTCCGCTTTCGCGCGACCGCGGACTCGTCTACGAATACGCTTCGCGGGGAATCCCCATCGTGAACCTGTTGAATGTGCGGCTGCTGGCGGACCGCAACGGTCTGCCCTACGACCCCGTACCCTTGCCCAAGGCGGGCGAGGGCGGCGTGTACCTTGAACTGCGCTACTCGAAGGCATTGGCCTGCGCCGTCATCGCGGCGGTAGCGGGGCTGCTCGCGGTCGGGACGGCGGCTTCGGCCGCCGCGCGCCGGCGCGCGGCGGCCGGGAAGCGGCCCTAGGGCTTGCCCTCGGCCCCGGAAGGTCGGACGCTTCCGGCTTCGGCCGCCTGCGCGCCGCCGGATGTGGCGCCGTCGGCCCCCACGCCATACTTGCGCTCGAGTTCGAGGAATGGATCGGCGAGCGCCTCCAGCGATCCCTCCCTTAGGTCGTCGATGTAGCGGGAAAGCTCCTCCGAGCGGACGCGTATCACCGAGAGCGCCGATTCGGCCCTGCCCGCGTCGCCCTCGGTGTCCGCGGCCCTCGCCCTGGCGAGTTCCATCTTCAGCTGCTGCAGCTGGTTCACCGATGAGCGCAGGCGGAGGTCGATCACTTCCCGCTGCTCGTTCAAAGCCTTGAACGATTCTTCCTGCTTTTCAATCTCGCGGATGCTCGACGCGTACTCGATGCGCATGCCTTCGGTGGCGGAGGCCATCTTGGCCGCGAGCGCCGCCTTGTCCTTGCCCAGATCCTTCATCGGAATCTCGCCGATGATCGAGTCCAACTCGTTGGCGGTCTTGGCGAGGAGGAGGACTTGCTTCAGGTAGCCGTCCATCTGCGGCTTGATCTCGGCGGCGTCGGAGGGGTTGGACGAGCCGAGGGCCCGCTCGATCGCCGCGGCCGATTCCTGCGCGTCGCGGTACACGTCGGCGTAGTCGCCCAAGGCGTTCAGTGAGGTGGTGCGTTCCGCGCGCCTCGCCTTGGCTTCGGCCAAACCGCGCCTCGTCCTGCCGATGCCGAGGCTGGCGAAGAACCTGCTCGTCCGCGCGGGTATCCTGGTCACGTAGTGGAGCAGGTGGAAAAGGAAGGTGAACGCGAAAATGGCCGTCGGAATGACGAACCATAGTTCGCCTGGGTTCGTGAAGAGGTTGATGAGCGCCAGCATCGCGGGGATGGTGAAGGTCTTGATGAAATGCTTGCCGAGGGAATCGCGGGCCTTGTGGATCTCCTTGATTTCCTTGAGCTGGCTCTGATCGATGTCGGGAAGGGCGTCGGCCTCCCTGGCCTGGCGTCCGGCGCGCGCCGTCGAAAGGATGGAGTCGAGCACGCCGAAGGCCCAGGCGATGGTGACGAGAGGGGCCAGGAAGGTGAACTGGGGCAGGTAGGCGCCCGCCGCGAACCAGAGGATGGGATTGACGATGGCGAAGGACAAAACCTCGCCAAGGAGCCCCTTGCGCAGTTTGGAGGCCTTATTCCCGAGTTCCTCCGTATACTTGTCCAGCGCCGAACGCTCAGCGGGCATCGGGAATCCACGATCCTCGCGCGATGCCGCCCGTTCGCGTCTCCGCTGTCTCCGCGCCTCGCGGCGCGAGGCTTCATCGGGCGAGTATTCGCCGGAAGGCGAATACTCGCCGCGGAAACCCGACCGGCGGGCTTCCTTGACCTGCCGCTTTATCTCGCGGCCAACTTCCTTGAGGCTCTGGGCGCTCTCGCGGAAGTCCTCGCGGGTGAGGTTGACGCGGAAATCCCGTCCATGACGCCCCGCTGATGAGGCTGACGCGCTGTCGGTCACGGCGTGTTCGATTTCCGAGACGATCGCGTGGATCGCCGATTCGATGCTCCTGCCGAGATCGCTCGCCGCGTTGGCCGAAGTGTAGCCGGGCGCTTCCCGGCGCTCTTCGCCGCTCCGCTCGCCGAAGAAGGCGTCGCCGGCTTCGGGAGCGCCGCCAGGGGCCTTCTCATGCGCGGCGGGTCCGGGCTTGCCGACGAGGATTCCCTGATCGGCGAGCGTGGCGATCACTTCGGTGGCCTCGACGCCGTACCAGCCGAACTTGCGCCTGGCCTCGTCGACGCTGAGGCGCCTGCCCTGGAGGCGGATCTCTTCGAGAATGGATTTTTTGATGTCCTCGAGAGATGGAGCCCGGCGCGGCTCGCCGAAGGACGATGTGTCCGCGGGCTCGGCTCCGCCTGGGGAGGGGGCGGAAAGCTCCCACGCCGCTATCGAGGAGGGAAGGGCCATGCGGCGGCTTCCCTCGACGGGCGCCGCCTCGAGCCCCATGGGGCCGCGGACAAGGGCGAGGACTTCGCCTGAAAGGCAGATGGACCCGGGATTGGCGGCAACCTGAAGCGCCTCGGCGATGTTCACCGCCTCGCCGAGGATCGCACGGTCGAAGCGGCGGACTTCGCCGAGGTGGATGCCCATGCGGGCTCCTCGCCTGACCCCCTCGATGCGGAAGGCGGACTTTGCCAGCCTCGACCTTGTGTCGAGGGCGCAGAGGACGGCGTCGCGGCAATTCGCGAAGGTAAGGGTGAATGAGTCGCCCACCGCCTTGGCTATGGCGCCGCCGTGAGCTGCCGCGGCCGCGGCGATCAAGGCGCCGCAGGCCTCGAAGGGATTTTCGCCGCCGGGGTTCGCCTGAGAGAGTTCGGGGATATCGATCGCGAGGATCGCCGCAAGGATCAGCTCGCCGTCGTCCATTTTTCCTTTCCGCGCATACGGATGAAGGATACGTGCGCATGGCGAAAAGGTCAATCGGCGCAGGGAGCTGGAAAGGCTTCCGGCAAGGGCGGGTCCCGCTATTGAAGGGCGGACCCCGCTATTGCGCCGGCTCGAAGGTTATGTCGTTCAACGCGAGCGAGACGCGGGCGGCGCGCACGTCCAGACTGTCATCGGGGGCGAGGACCAGCCTTGTCCGTATCGAGGCTTCGATCCCGAATTCCGGCACGATGATCCAGTAATCCTGCTCGCGCGCGTCGAGGACTATAGCCTTGCCGACCCAGTCCGGATGCTCGGCGAGATGGAAGGCAACCCAGTGGAGGCGGGAGTCGCGCTCCGCCTGCCTTGTTGCGGAGGAGCCCCGGCCGGCGATGAAGCAGCGGCGCGCCACTTCGTCGGCCGGGAGCGGGGCCGCGCCCTCGCCCTGGATCAGCGCGCGGAGCTGGTGGTGGGCGAGCATGTCCTGATAGCGGCGCAGCGGGCTCGTCACCTGGGAGTAGAAGGAGAGCCCCAGGCCTTGATGGGCCAGGCACTCGGTGCCGACGATGCTGGCTTTCATGCCCTTGCGCCTGAGGTACTGCAGGGAGAGCGGCTCCTCGCCGTCGCCCGATCGCGAAAGGCTCCTGGAAACCTGCGGGGCTTCCTGGCTCGAGTAGGTGAAGGGAAGCTTCCGCTCATAAGCCCAGCGCGCCGCGGCCTCGCCGGCCAGGAGCATCATCTCGCGCACGATGTCGGCCGACCGCGTGGAGGGCACGGAGACGAAACGCACCGCCTCTCCATCGACCTTGAGCGACACCTCGGGGAGGTCGATGTCGACGGCGCCGTTCGCCAGGCGGCGCGCGTGGCGAACCCTGGCGATCGCGTCGAGCGCGGCCAAGGTCGCGTCGCCCGCGGCGAGCGCATCGTCGGCCGTTTCGTAGCTGAAGCGCCGCACGCGGACGTCGCTCGGCGCGATGACCGTATCCTCGATGGCGCCGTCGGCTGCGACCTTCACGCCAAACGAGAGGGCGGGGGAGAATTCGCCGAGCCCGAGGCCCAGGCGTTCGACGGCGCCCTCCGGGAGCATCGGAACGATTTTCTCGGGCAGGTAGAGCGTGGCTCCCCGCGAAAGCGCCTCGGCGTCGATGGGGGAATCGGGCGAAATGTAGGCGGCCGGATCGGCGACATGAACCCAGACGCGCTCGCCGTCGAAGCCGATGGCGTCGTCCGGGTCGGTGGACCAGGCGTTGTCGATGGCATAGGAATCCTGGGCTCGAAGATCCGCGCGTCCGGGCTTGAGGCCTGGACGTTCCCGCTCGGGGAATTCGAGGCGCGGCGGCTTGAGGGCGCATCCCGCGCGCGCGGGCCATGGATTCGCCGAGCGGCGCCAGAGCCCCGCGTCGATCAGGATTTGATGGACGGCCTCCCTGGTCTCCGCTATGCCGGCTTCCGCCGCTATGGCGCAGCGATCCTGGCTCCCGAGCGCGAAACCCTCGAGCTCGGTCAAATAGCGCGCTCCATCCGCCATATCCCGCAGCGCGGCGCCGCCGGACTTCCCCTTGACCGCCGCCCTGAGCGCCGCGATGAATTCGGCGCGGCGGCTGCCTTCCAGGCGTTTCTCTTCCTCCTTGGCGCGGAGGCGGGCGATCTCCTCGGGGCTGATCGCGGCGGGCAATCCCTCGATGATAGCGAAGAGTCCGCCCCGGCGCGCCTGGCGGGCGCAGGCGGCGGCGCTCGCCGCGCTGAAGGCTCCGAACACCAGTTCGGCGAGTTCCCGCCACGAGGTCGGGACCGGATCGCGCCCTTCGTGATCGGCGGTGAGCATGGCGTGGGCGGTTTCGAAATCCCCGCCCTCAAGATCGGCCGGGATGCGGGGCGAGATGCCCTCATGAAGTATCCGAATATCTTTTTCACGGACCTTTTTCGATTCGCCTGATTCGAGTTCTATGGAAAGGCGCCCCTCGGCGATCGAGGCGATTCTTGCGAGCTGGTCTTTATAAAGAACGAGGAAGCCTGGCTGGATCATGTGTTCCTTTATAGACGGAACGCAGGGGAATGGCAACCGCCGGTCGATTCTCCACGATCCACGACCATCGCCGGCGATGGTCGTGGATCGAAGCGATCGCCAGTAATCTTGCGGTATTGCTTCAGCCCTGCTATACTGTTGTGTAGAGAAAAATGTATGTATAAATACCGGTATCTAGGCTAGGCGGGAGAGCGATACTGGACACTGTAAGGAGCGTTCAATGATAGCATTGGCAGTAGGCGTCGTATTGGTGGTCGCGGCCGTACTCGCATGCCTTCCCGGAATCTTGGGCTGGTGGCCCGATGTCCTCGCCTTTCTCAGAGGGTCGGTGCCCGTTCTCGCCGTCCTGATCGGCGCGGTGGCGATCCTTATCGGCGTCGCCGATATCAAGGACAAGAAAGAAGCCGAGAAAGAAGAAAAGGAAGACCAGAAGGCCGAAGAGAAAAAGGAGTGAAACCCGGGAAGGGTGAACTTCACGCCTCGCCGGTCCCTAATTGCGGCCCGAATAGCTGGAGCGCTTGACACATTTACTATAATGTGGGATTATGCCACGCGCATTTAGTTAGAATTCCATGAATAAGGTGAAGGTATACATTGATGAAGACCATTTTCGTTACTCCCGCCACCGCTGAGCGCAAGTGGTACGTGATCGACGCGGAAGGGAAGCCCCTCGGGCGCATCGCCGCCAAGGTCGCCTCCATCGTCCGCGGCAAGAACAAGCCGACTTTTACTCCCAGCCAGGAAACGGGCGATTTCGTTATTGTCATCAACGCCGACAAGGTCGCCATCTCCGGCCGCAAGCGCCAGGACAAGATGTATTACAAGCACACCGGCTACCCCGGCGGGCTCAAAGATTACACCTTCAGCGAGCTGATCGGGCGCGATCCCGTGGCTCCGCTCGAGCTGGCCGTCAAGGGCATGCTCCCCCGGGGAGTGCTCGGACGCAAGCTCTACAAGAACGTGAAGATCTACTCAGGTGCCCAGCACCCGCATGCGGCCCAGTCGCCGGTCGCCATCGACCTCTGAACGGAAGGAAATAATAATGGTCAGAAATCTTGGAATCGGCACTGGAAGAAGAAAATGCTCCGTCGCCCGCGTGTTCCTCAGAGAGGGCACGGGCAAGTTGATCATCAACGACATGGAAGTCGATAAGTACTTCAAGATCGCCGAGCTCGTGGCGGTTGTCCGCAAGCCCCTCATCGTGACGGCGAACGAGAACAAGTACGACATCGTAATCAGCGTCGTCGGCGGAGGCGTGAACGGCCAGGCCGGCGCCTGCTCCCACGGCATCGCCAGAGCCCTCGGACAGGTCGATCTCGCCAACCACGCGGCGCTTAGGGCCAACGGCCTTCTTACCCGCGATCCCCGAATGGTCGAGCGCAAGAAGTATGGCCAGCGCGGCGCCCGCAGAAGGTTCCAGTTCTCCAAGCGCTAAAGCGCGGCAGTTTCGAAGTGCGGATCGATTCCGTACGTTTCGATGCCTCCGGAAACGCGGCGATCGCCGTTTCCGGGGGCATTTCTTTTATGCTCCCCACGTCGCGAATCGACGAATTCGCAGCCATGGCCGCATCAAGCTGGGGACTGCCGGTTCCATCGAGCGAAGGTTCGAACGCCGACGCGGCGCGAGCCTTCCTGTCGACGTTGCCCGCAGCAGCGCCGGAATTCGGGGATGACGACGATGCCTACCGCTTCCTCGTTCTCGCCGACGAAACCGCCAGGGCCACCCGGAAGGCCATCGAACTCTGCGCCCGCGCCGAGCAGTCGAGCGCGGGACTTTCGATAAAGCTCGCCCAGCGCGGCTTCACCCGGAAAGCTGCGGGCGCTGCCCTGGAAGTCCTCATCGAGCAAGGGATCGTCGATGACGCGCGCTACGCCGCGCTCTGGGCAAGGCATCGCGCCGAGCGCAGAGGCGAGGGACCCGCTACGATCGCCGCCGAGCTGCGCGCTCGCGGCTTTCGGCCCGAGGCTATCAAAACGGCGCTTGACGAAATTGATTTCGGCATCGCCCTCGCCAAGGCCGTCCAGCGCGAAAACGCTAAGCTTGCCGCCGCCATGCGGAAGCGCGCCCGCGCTGATGCCGGCGAACTCGGCGATTTCTTCCGCGATTCGCTGAGAGCGAGCCTTCGAAAACAGGGCTTCGATGCCGATCTGATCGGTGATGAAATTGATAAATTGAAATAAAAGTTGATGCTTATACCTTTTTTTTCTGTTGAATTATGTTGATACTTGACATACGCTGACAATGGCTTCAATAATATGTCATAGAATTCTAACGAAAAGGGGTTTTCGCATGGATGACGATATCCTGACCATAGAAGAGGTCGCCCGGTATCTCCGCGTATCTGAAAGGACGGTATACGATTGGGCGCAGAAAGGCGAGATACCCTCTGGAAAGATCGGCACGGTGTGGCGCTTCAAGAAGACCGACATCGAGCGCTGGGTCAACGAGCGGCTTTCTTCGAACAGACCCGCCGGCCTCATCGGCTCGATCCAGATACAGAACATCATCGCCCCCAACAGGGTATTGTTCTTAAATTACTCCCGGAAGCGCGACGCTCTCGTCGCCCTGTCCGAGAACCTTTCGACGGCGCCCCAGATCAAGAACAAGCAGGACCTTATCGCCGAAATCTTGAGGCGCGAGGACCTCATGAGCACGGCAATCGGCCGCGGCATCGCCATTCCCCACGTCCGGCTCTCCTCGGTGACGGACCTCGTGGTGTCGGTCGGCGTATCCAAGTGCGATATCACGGACTTCCAGTCCCTGGACGACGTGCCCGTCCGCCTCCTCTTCATGATCGCGGCGGCATATAACCAGCACGCCTATTATCTGCAGACGCTGTCGTTCTTCTCGGCGAGGCTCAAGGCCGCCGAATTGCGCGACTCCCTGCTGTCCTGCACTACGCCGGAGCAGGTGTACGAGCTCCTCATCAAGCAGGACGAGTGAAAGCGATGGGGAGAATACTCTTTTAGTATTCGGGAAAAATCCAGAAAGTATCCCTCGACGCGATAAAAAAGGCTGCCAAGAAGTTTGGCAGCCTTTTTTTATTACATCATCTCCAGCGGGTATTGTCTTTAGAAAAGATTTTCTTGACAGATCCAAATACCAATGCTAGCCTGACGTCAGACAATCATGAGATATGAAAGTCTGCTGTCAAACTGAATGTTATCCTCATTTAGCGAGACAGCTGAACTTCAACGAAAAGGAGCATCGCATGGTAAAGTTCGATAAGAACACGTATGGCAGAATCCTAATTCCTATGGTAACGCCTTTTAAGGAAGACCAAAGCGTCGACTACGAGAAGGCGATAAAGCTAGCCGAGTACATCATCGCGAACAAGAAAGGCGACAGCCTTGTCTTGTCAGGAACGACTGGTGAGTTCCATACGATGACCTTCGATGAACGTGTCAGACTATTTGAAATCATGTTCGAGAAATTCGGAAAGAAAATCCCAATGATCGCGGGGGTTGGCTGCGCCTCGACAATCGAGACGATCAAGCTTGCGAAGAAAGCGGAGGCGATCGGATTCGAGACCGTCATGGTTGTTGCACCCTATTACGCAAAGCCAAATCAAGAAGAGCTATATCAGCATTTCCGCGCCGTAGCCGAATCCGTTTCTATCAATATCCTTGTCTATAACATCCCGATATTCGTTGGGGTGAATGTAGATCCAGCCACGGTAGGCCGCCTCGCCAAGATTAAAAACATCGTCGGCATCAAGGAAGAGGCCGAGCTAAATCCCAAACAAATCACGGCTTTCCTCAATGCTACACCGGAAGATTTCATCATTTATAACGGCGACGACACGATGATTCTGGAAGCTTACGCCCAGGGCGGTGAAGCCAGGATCGGCGGTGTTATTTCGGGGGCCTCGCACATGATCGGCGACAGGATCAGAAAAATGATCGAAGACTTCCTCGCCGGGAAGATCCAGGAAGCCGCTCTTCAGCAGCGCAAGATTTACCTGCTCCTAAAAATAATGGGACAGAACAACAGGACCAATCCCGTGGCGCTTTGGAAAGACGCGCTTCGGCTCTACGGCGTTGATGCCGGCATTCCCCGGGCTCCACTTTCACGAGGAAACGCGGAAGAAGTCGCGAACGTGCGCAAAGTCATGGCTGAGCTTAACCTTATACAGTGAGACTCGTGCCGGAGGGTGAGCCTTCCGAGGTTCCTTCCTTCGGTTTTGGTTGATACCGCTCTTTATAGGGCGGTAGATTAAAGAGGAGGCTTCTATGAAATCTCTGAAACGCTTGCTCATAGCCGTAGTTCTCTTGTTATGCACGGTCGGGCTTTTCGCCGAGCAGCCGATCGTCTTCAAGCTCGCTTTTACCGATCCCCCTTACATCAAGATCGGCGATCTCCAGGTTATGCATCACTCCTACGCGGGCATGGTGGCGTTCAAGGGCGCTCTTGAGAAACTCTCGGGTGGCAGGATCGTCGTTGAGAATTATCCTTACGGCCGCCTTGGCGACGCGAACGAGAACATGCAGCAGATTCTCCAGGGCACGCTCCAGGGCGCGACTCCCGCAGACGGCGCGGTAGCTCCTTTCTACAAGGACATCCAGGTATTCTCCATTCCTTACATCTTCGACAGCGCGCTCGACGCCTACACTCTGTGGGATGGCCCGATCGGCAAGGCTTTCTTCGACGATATGGCCAAGAACTCCGGTTTCCGCGTCCTTGCCATCTACGATAATGGCGGGTTCAGGAGCTTCTCGAACAATAAAAAGACGATCAAGACCGCGGCGGACATCAAGGGAATGAAGCTCAGGACAATGACCATCCCCGTCCATATGGAAATGGTGAAAGCGCTCGGCGCTAGCCCCACGCCCATCGCCTGGCTCGAGCTCTACAATGCGCTTCAGACCGGCGTGGTCGACGGCCAGGAGAACTCGGCCGCGACGATTCTCGGCGGATCGCTGCAGGAAGTGCAGAAGTTCTACACGGTGGATGAGCACCTTCTTGGCGCGGCTATGATCGTGACGAGCGAGAAATGGCTCAAGTCCCTACCCGCCGAACTTCAACAGGCGGTCATGGACGCGGGCAAGATCGCGCAGTACGCCGCCCGCGGCACTTCCAGGGCTAATGATTCGCTCGCTATCGAGGCGCTCGCTAAAGCCGGCGTGCAGATTTATTACCCCAACGCCGCCGAAAAAACGACCTTCAAGAAGTTGACGCAACAGCCCGTCATCGACTGGCTCAAGAAGAACATCAACGCGGTGACGGTCGACAAGATTCTGAACGCAGTGAAATAAATCGCAGGTAAAAATTGGGAGCCGCCGGAATTTCCGGAGCTCCCAATTTTTTACGAATGAGTGAAGGAGAATTTCATGAGTGAGAAGGGTTTGTTCGCCTTCGTTGAAAAAGTTGTGCGCTATCTCACCGACGTGATAATGGCCTGCGATTTTATACTGATAGCCTCTAGTGTCTTATTTCGCTACGTCCTCAGGAATCCCATCGTCTGGTCCGAGGAGCTGGCGAAATTCATGCTCGTATGGATGGTCTACCTCTACGCGAGCACGACGATCCGTCATTGGGAAAATATCCGGGTGACGACCGTAATCGAAAAACTGTCTCCCAAGGCAAACTGGATCGCGGAATTCATCCTTAAAGCCATCGCATTCGCTTTCATCAGTTTCCTGTTCGTCCTGGCGCTCAAATCCATTCCTAACGTCTGGGCGCACGAGACCGCTCCTGCCCTCGGCATACAGATGGTGGTTCCGGAGCTTGCGATCATCGTCGGGCTCGGACTGATGGTTCTCCAGTTCCTGGGACTTTTTATCGACATCATCACCGCCGCGCGAACGGCGAAACGGAGCTGAACGTGACTTCATTCTGGATTTCAACGCTTGCGCTCATTGTTTTTGTTCTTTTCGGGATGCCAATCGCGTTCTCAATCGGTATCGCTTCGGTGGGCTTCATCCTTATGACCAATCCTATGGCCCTCGTAGTGGTGCCCCTACGGATGTTCTCCGGAGTCAATTCTTTCACGCTTCTCGCGCTGCCTTTCTTTATGCTCAGCGCCGAGATCATGATCAGGGGAGGCGTTTCGAGGCGGCTCTTCGCCCTCGTCAATCTGATGGTGGGGCGATGGCAGGGCGGGCTCGCGTACGTGAACGTGGTCGAGAGCACGATATTCGGCAGCATCTCGGGCGCCGCGCTTTCGGACGTCGCCGCGCTTGGCCAAATCGAGATCGATTCGATGGTCGAAAACGGCTACGACAGGGATTTCTCCTGCGCGCTCACCGCGGCTTCATCAATTCAGAGTCCTCTCATCCCTCCCAGCTCGATCGCTATACTCTACTCGGGCATTATGAGCATGTCGGTGGGATCCGTTCTCCTGGGCGGACTTATTCCTGGCATACTCATCGGCGCCACGCAGTGCGCCTACATCTTCCTTGCGAGGAAGAAGCTCAACCTGCCCAAGACGATCACCAAGTACGACCATAAAACGCGACTGCGGATCTGGACAGACGGTCTCGTGGCGCTTGGCATGCCGGTCATCCTCCTCGTGGGGATTCTCGGTGGTATCTTCACGCCCACCGAGGCCGCGGCCGTATCGGTTGTCTATTCCCTCATCGCGGCGTTCGGTATCTACCGCGAGGCGAAACTCAAGGATATCTTCGAGGCACTTGAGGCTACGGTGAAGTCCAGCACGACGCTCTTCCTCATCATATCGCTCGCGGCCTCCTATGCGTGGGCTTTGGGATCTGAGCGCATTCCTGAGCAGATCGCGACCTTCCTCCTCAGCATCTCGCATAATAAATACGTGTTGCTGTTCCTCCTGAACACGCTCCTCATTATCATCGGCATGTGGATGGATTCAGGCACGGCGGTCATCCTTTTCGCGCCGATTCTGGCGCCTGTCGCGATTTCCGCAGGCGTGAACCCAATACATTTCGCCGTGATCATGATTCTCAACCTGACTATCGGCCTCATAACGCCGCCAGTGGGTGTGGTGCTTTACGCGACCTGCGCGGTCGGCAAAACGACGCTCGAGCGGCTCACGAAAGCGCTCACACCATATTTTATCATGGGCTTTATATGCATGGTCATCGTGACGCTCGTACCGGACACGGTGCTTTTAGTGCCGCGAATCGCGGGCCTGATTAAATAGAAAGCGGAGGCGAATATGAGAAAGGGCAATCCCTATCTTGGTGGGGGCCGATACATACAGGCCGAAAACGCCTCCGGCAGGCTCGGATCCGAGTTGAAACGTCTGCGAACCCGTAAGGCCTATATTCTCGGCGGCCGCACGGCCCTATCAATCGCGCTGCCTCGGATGGAAGTCGGCTTGAGGGCCGAAGGCATCGAGTACGCGGTGGAGGAATTCACGGGGCACTGCACCGTGAATAAATACACGGAGATCTCGCGGCGCGCGGCTGAGTTCGGCGCGGAGATCATCGTTGGCGTGGGCGGAGGGAAGGCGCTCGATACGGCGAAGATGGTAGCCACAACGCTTGGCTTGGGCGTCGTGACGGTTCCCACGTCCTCCGCCACCTGCGCGGCGTACGCTTTCCTGAGCGTGATCTACAGCGATTCTGGCGATGTGCTCTACAGTTTCTTCCACGAGCGAGAAATCCTGGCAATACTTGTTGACACTGACATCATCATCAATCATTGCCCGCCGAGGATGCTCGCCTCGGGCATCGCTGACGCGGCCGCTAAATACCCCGAGATCGCCTTCAGCATGGAATACGCGCAGGACTGGGAAAAATCCGTGCTACCCTCCGCGGCGCTCGCAATGTCGAAGTTCGACTGGGAACAGTTCGTGTGCAAAGGCGCGAAGGCGGTGGCTGACGCGAAAACGCACAGGATATCCGATGAAGTGGAAGATTGCCTCTGCGCGGCGATCGCGTTAACCGGCACGGTCTCTTCGCTCGTGAGCGGGGGCAGGCAGCTCGCGATCGCGCACACGTTCTACGATTCAGTCTGCAAAAACTTCAAGGCACAGCAGAAAAAATATCTTCACGGTGAAATCGTGTCGGTGGGGATCAGCCTGCAGATGTACGTGAACGGAATGGGCGAAAAAGAGATAGACGAGGCGAAACGGTTCTTGAGTTCAATCGGGGCTCCGGTCGCGATGCGCGACATCGATATCGAATCCTCACCAAGCAACATCGATGTTATTTACACGTACATAGTCAAGAACATGGGCCTCGATAAGGACTGGATGCTGGAACGTCTCAGATACGGACTCGAGAAGGTTATATCATAAGCCGCGGCAGCCGCGATCTTATGCGGCGGCCTCTTGATACTCAGAAAGAAAGGAAGCGTATGGTATGAAAAAGGGACAGGGATTCAGCGGGATCATCCCGCCTGCGGTCACTCCATTCAAGGCGAACGACGAAATCGATGAAACGCTCTTCAGGCACGAAGTCCGGCACCTGCTCGCATGCGGGATTCATGGTATCAGTCCAGGCGGGAGCACGGGAGAGGGAGCGGCGCTCCGCGACGAGGAAATCGCACGGCTCATCCATATCATTCGCGAGGAGAACACGAAGCATATCCCGATCGTGGCGGGAGTGATACGAACTTCCACACAGGCAGC
>MTLD01005367.1_pt3 | contig 18629 bp, 16 predicted proteins | sample 1982471 | NCBI WGS metagenome assembly MTLD01 (sample SAMN05712604, study PRJNA340218) | biofilm metagenome | isolation source: sample SPM anode biofilm adapted to -50 mV | place: USA | collected 2012-02-03
TCGTAATCGGTTTAGCCTAAGCTTGGGAGGTGTGTCCGGTCCGGAATGAACTGGAATCCCACGAATTGAACTGAAAAAATGAATAATGATTTTGCATTCACTGATTTGGTTTGTCTTAGGGTTACTCCGAATACTCGTGAGTCAACTTCCTGAGTCGACGAACCATTCGTTCACGGCAGGGCAGTGATTGCCGACTCGTCCCATTCAAGCTTGAGCTGGCCAGCTAGAGCGGCAACTGTGAGAGCCACCTCGGGATGCTCCATGACGAGATGCTGAACGAGACCTGAGGCCAGACTTTGTGGCTACCTTGGCGAGGTGGCGCACCTTTGGCCGAGTTCAGATCGCTTGGGCTCCCTCGGCGAAAACCCAGCGAACCCACCTTGTTTAATTGAAAGCGATTTCCGTGCAGTGTTCGAGCTAGTCATGCCTGAAATGGAGGATCAAGCGAAACACTAATCGGTATGTGACAAAAAATGTCCAATGCCATTGGAGAGACTGGATACATGAGGAGAATTGAGTGGGACGACTTCCGCCAAAGCTTCATCAAAGAGTCATGGGAGTTGTCAACTCGACTGCCAATAACGATGTTTTCTACCTATGCCTTCCCGGGGGCTACGATATAGGGAAGACAGCGTGCTAGTCAGGCAAGGAGGCGAGGCCACCCGACCAGGTGGGGTTCGGTTTTTAGCCAGGAGACCATTGCGTGGTCCTCATCAATCCAAGACGGTTTATCCAATTCCTTGCTGATCACTACGAGATCATCGAGTCCCTGTCTCGGATGAGTCGTTTCACGGACACGGAGTTCCGGGAAGTGGCTCCGGACCTTGACCCGGAGGACCTGACCCGCAAAGGGCTTTTGGACTTCATCCCGGAAACCTGCGAGTACAGCCTCCATCCAACCGTCAGCCAGCTCTTCCGCGAGCTCAATCGCAAGCGGCACCTCAGCAGCGGACACTTGACTCAGATTCACGTCCGGAAGCTACAGGTGCTCCTGGAGGCCCTCGATCGTTGTCACAGGCACAGGATGTGGTACGAGTTCGAGGTGGAATTGGAGAGCCTGCACAGGGCAATCCTGGAGATCAACAGCGATGTCCAGGGCAACCTCGACGCTATCCGGCGCCAGACCGGCACCTTCCGCGGGGAACCATGGGGCGGCGCCAAGAAGCGCCTGGCGGTTCTAGGGAGCATCTGGGATAACCAGATCCAGCCGCTGGAAGGCGTCTTCGTGCCGCAGGGCCCGGTTGATGCGGTGCTGGAACAAATCGAGACGCTCCTGAAGCGCGCTGAGACCTCGGTCATGGGCAACCCCATGGCCGAAGGGAACCTGCGGCACACCTACTTCCAGGCCCGTCGTCTGACCCGATCGGCTCGAGACGCCCACATGGAGGCTATCCGCGAGATCCGGCCGCTCTACGAGACCGCGAAGCGGAATGAGAAGGTGGCCACCGCGGCCTCGGCCCTCATCATGGGGTGCTTCGAGAACCGGAAGGCTGCCCAGCCGCTATACGCCGAACGAAAAAATGGGATTTCGCACGCCCTGGATGGGATCTTTGGCATTCAGAGCACCGCAAATGATGGCGAGGAGAGGTTCTACACCCCATTCTCCTCGGATGAGGCCAGGATCCTTCTGGTCGAGCGCTATTTCGGCTACCGGCCGGCGCCTCCGCCCATTCTGGTGAAGCCCCTCCATGCGGAAGCCCCCTTCGTCCTGACGGAGAAGGTGGTTCGCCAGGCCCTTAAGCAGGAGATCGAGATCCACGGCCCCGTCTTGGACGTGATGGCCTGGATCATTGAGGCCTTCCCCAAGGCGGCCCTCAAGGACGTGATCCGCGCCTATGGATGGGTGGTCCTGAAGTGGGGCGGCAAGGCTGATCCCGTTCGCGATGCAGTTAACCGGAAGAGCGGGATGCGGATCATCTCCCATCCCGTCGTTTCTATGGCATTGCCCAGGAGGTCCACATGACCTTCCCCGTTCTGCCCCGGCAGCGAGATATCTTCGAGGCTCTTATCAGCGGTCGCCACATGTGCCTGGAGGACGGAGAACTGTTCACCGCCCTGCGCGACAACGAGGATGACTACCGGGCCCTGTTCGGTGGCCTCGGTCTCGAGCTCATCGTCGACCCCCGCGGGTTCTTCTTTCTGAACGGAACCAGGACCCCAGCCAACATGAAAGACATCCTGTTCTTCATGGCCATTCTGTTCGAGTACATGGACGAACAAGGCTACTCGTTGGAAGAGGTGGTCTTCGGATCCGACTTCTACTTCAAGGACCTCCCTCACCTAAGTCACCAGAGGTATGCCGAGGTGATGGAGCGAGCCGCTGGCGTGAAGACCCTGGAGGCCCTCCGCGGGATCGTGACTTCCATGGCCCGCTACCGCTTCGTGGTGACAGAGGCGGACTCCTTCCGCTTCCGCATTCCAGCCCACCGCCTGTTCGACCTGATTAGGGATGCGGAGAACATCCAGGCGCAGAACGAATTGATGGAATCCGGGCCGGATGGAGGGGACCAGTGAAACAGAGCGCCATCCGCAAGCTGCTGATGATCAACACGGGCGTCTACGGGTATGCCGAGGTGGACTTGCAGGGATCGGTCCATCTCGCTGGCGACAACAACCTTGGCAAAACGTCGCTCATCCACGCCTTCCAGTTCTTCTTCGTGGACGACTGGAACCTGATGCGGTTCGACGCGAAATATTCCAAAGACGAGACGCGCAGGTACTACTTCAAGGAGAACAGCTACATCCTGATCGAGGTGGACACCCCGAGCGGGATCAAGCTAGTCGGCCTCAGGGGCCTCGGGCCCCAGAAGAATCATGAGTACGAGCGCTTCGTGGTCAGCGGTGCCTTCGAGAAGGCCATCTTCTTCGATGGGGATAAGCTCCGGGACTGGGAGGACATCTCCCAGAATTCGCTGGCACCGAGGGTCCTGAAACCTCAGACCAAGCTGATCCTGGACCGGAAGGAGCTCCGCAACGCCATGATGGGCTCCGGGGAGTCTGCCGGGGTTCGGATCGAGCTTGCGCCACCGGCAAACTACGATGCATTCGTAAAGATGTTCCTGAACCTCCTGACGCTCAAGCGCGCCACGGAAACGGACATGAAGGCCATGCTGCTGGATTCCTTGGGGAGTGAGATCGAGCTCCGGGCCCTTGATCTGGCCAGCCACTTCACGAACTTGACCAAGGGCATCCAGGCCCACGGGCATAGCCTGAAACTTCTGGAGGACAACGAGTCGGAGGCCAGGAAACTGGAAAAGGACTACCGAACCTATCGGTCCTTGGTGGCTGGACTCCCCGAGGATTGGGTTCGCCTGAACGAGGGCATCTACAAGGGGATGCACACCCTGCGAGGTGCCGCAGAGGCGCTGGAGGCGAGGGCAGAGGAACTCGGCGAAACCCTGAAGGTGCTGCTCCGGGACCGTCGAGAGGTCTACGAGCGGATCGAGGTGGCAAACCGCCAGAAGACTCAGGCCGAAACCCGTCTGGAGCAGCTGGATGTGGAGGCGGCCAAGTTCCAGGAGCTCCCCCTAGATCAACTCCGGGACAAGGTCCGCCAGTTGGGAGATGCCCTCGAACCGCTACGCGGCCAGTTGGCCCTGCAGACCAGTACAAAGTCACGGTCGGATCTGGATAACCGACTCCAGACGCTTGCCGATAGCCGAAAGGCCAAGGAGGTATCTCTTGCCAACCCGGAGGCCTCCTGGAGTGCGCGGATCCTGGGCGAATGTGACGAGCCCCAGCGGGAGACGGTGATTCGGTTTATCCGGCCCGAGGTTCTGGCACTGCCGGAAGGGAGTGGCGGGGTCACGATCAAGGACGAGGACAAGCTCTTCCGTGAAATCAGTGACCTGCATTCCAGGGTGAAGGACGGGATCTATGAGGATGGGGCCATCCGAGCGGACCTCCGGTCAATCCGGGCGCCCAAGAGCGGGGTCTTCGACCCCATCATCCTGGAGCGAGAGATCGAGGCCATCCAGGCTGAGGAAACCCAGATTCGGCGGCTCCTGGCCGAAGTGGGGAGCGTGGAGAAGCTGAGGCGAGAGATCACGGGGCTTGAATCCCAGTGGAACGCTGCCAACCGGGAGGTGATCCTCTACCAAGAATGGCGGGCCCGGGAAGCCAAACGGCCCAGCCACTCCGAGGACCTCCAGAAGGCCGAGCGGGAGTTGGGCCAACTGGGCAAGGAGAGATCCAGGCTGGAGCAGGGCGTCTTCGAGATGGAGGGCGAGATCCGGGAATCACGGGAAACGAGCCGCCGGAAGACTGGCGAGGCCGATGCACTGAAGGTTGAGTGGGAAGCCCATCAGGTCCAACAAAACCAGGAGTGGGTCCTACCAGAATCGGAGACCGTCGGGGACATTCCGGCGCCGGAGGATCTAAAGCCCCTGCTTGAGGATTACCGAAAGCGGCTCGTGGAATCGAACTCCAAGCTCGAGAACATCAAGGTTCGGATGGCTGCGCTGCAGACGGTTTTGGGGAGTCTGGTGGCTGGCGGAGAGATGGATGCGGCCGTCGCCCAGATCAAGGAGCAGATGGACACTATCCCGGATCGTCAGAAGACACTCCAGGACGAGAAGACGGCCCTAGTCAGCCAGGCCTCTCGGCGGTTCGCGGACTTCTACCGTGGCTTTGAGAGCGTCAAGGCCTGGGTCTCCAAACTGAACAGGGGTCTCTCAGAGGTCCAGGTCTCGGACCTCCGTAGCATTGAGATCAAGCTGGTGCCGTCTGGCCAGGCTGGGATCATTGAGGGGTTTGTGAACTCCCAGACCTCGCCGCTCTTCGCATCCGACCGGGTGGACGAGGCCGTGAAACGGATCGTGGAGCGGATGGAGGAGAAGCAAGTCTTCCATCTCGAGGACCTTTTCGGGATTCATATTCGGGTCGTCAAGGCAAATGGCGAGACGAAGATCTACGACAAACTCGACACCGAGTCCACTGGTACGGCCATGACCTTCAAGGTGGTTCTGATCGCCAGGATGATCCGCGAACTCGCCAAAATGCGCGGTTCGAGCACGATCCGGCTGCCGCTGTTCGTGGACGAGGCCGACACCTTGGACGATCCGAACAGGACCACCATCCTGAACCTCGCGGAAAAACTCGGGTTCGGAGTTGTGATGGCGAGCCCCAATGCCGTTCCGGCGCATCGCGTCTACCTCCTCCATGCGTCAGGGGGGCGAACCTGGATCACGTTGGACGACGAACACCTTCTGCTGGAGCGGGAGGCCGACGAGACGGCCGAGGAGGTCGAGGTAGCCGAGGAGGTCGTGGCGCTGGAGGAAGAGGATGAAGCATCCGCTTCGTGAGTTCCTGGAGGCGGGGGAACTCTCCGAATCCAGGGTCTCGGGGGCTTCTGAAGCCCTGCTGGTCACGCTCCGCCAAACAGGAGCCGTGACCCGCGAGCGGGCCGGCCGGGGCTGGAAGTTGGTGCTACACAATCCGGAGGCCTTGCGTGCGGTCCTAGCAGCCCAGGCTCCCGGCATCCTGGAAGCCGCCAATCCGGTTCTCGGACCGAAGGCCCAGGCGGTCTCCCGCTCCCGGGACGCGCATACCGCAGGGGCCGGTGAAGCCGATCTGGTGCTGCTCAAGGCCAAGCCTGGAGTAGTCATCCAGGGGCCAGAGGGGCAACAGATCGACGTCGGGGAGATGACCAGGCTGGCTGGTGCATTCTCCTTCGTCCTGAAGAACGAGAATGACTGGACCCTCCTCGGCGCGCCGTCGGCCACCGTGGCGACGGTGGAGAACAGTGAGTGCTTCCTTCGCTCGGATTCGCTGGGCGTCGAGGTGGATGTCTGGATCTACACCCACGGCCGGCTATCCAGGCGTCTACTTGCTTGGCTGGCTGAGCTCGCCAAGGGAGGCGGGACCTTGGTCCACCTGGGGGACTACGACCCTGTCGGGCTGGACGAGTACCGACGGCTGCGGGATGGGTGGGGAAGCCGAGTCCGGCTCCATCTCCCCGATCGCTTGGAGGACCTTTTCCGCACCCGGTCTAGCCGATCCATCCTCCAGCGCCCGAAGAACCAGGAGCTCCTCGGGCGCCTGCAGGCCATCGAAGCGAGCCTGCCGGCCGATGCCAAGGAGGTTCTGCGTCTTATCAGGCTTTATGGAGCCGGTCTTGAACAGGAGGTCCTTGTGGGGCCCAATGCCGTACACCGCCTTTCAAAATCTAGGTTCATCGCCGCCAACCAATGCCAGCTGCGGCTTTGGAACCAGTCCTACCGTCCTGAGCTGGCCACACCACCGGATCCTGACACTCAGGCTCGGATGGATGCTGGGCGCGAGGTGGGGGAGCTGGCTAGGAGCCGGTTCCCGGGTGTCCTGGTCGAGGCTGACCATAGGCACCCGGAGGAAGCCCTGGCCGAGACGGCGCGCCTGCTCGCCGACCCCTCGGTTCAGGCCATCCACGAAGCCGCCTTCCTCCACGACGAAGCCTTGATCCGGGTGGACTCCCTCGTGAGGCAGGGCGACGCATGGGACGTCGTGGAGACGAAGTCTGTGGTGGAGGGGAAAGATGTCCATGTTCTGGACGCCTGCTTCCAGCACTGGATCGCAGCGAAAGCGGGGCTAAAGGTCCGGAAGGCCTTCGTCATGGTCCTGGACCGGGAATACCAATTCCCGGGCGGGCAACTCGACCTGGAGAGGCTCTTTCTCCAGGAAGACGTGACCAACCAAGCTCTCCTTATGGCCGGAGATCTTGAGAGCCAGCTGGGGAAGGCCAAGGCCACGATTAATAAGGACGTCCCCCCAGAAGTTCTCCCGGGGAAGCACTGCTTGGAACCATATGAGTGCCCGTTTAAGGCCTACTGCACGAGGGATTGGCCAGAGGTGCCAGACCCGGTGGAATGGTTGCCTCGGGTGGGCGAGAAGACCGCCATGGTCCTCCGGGCCCAAGGGCGGCACCGAATGTCCGACATGCCGCTGACCGACCTCAATAAACATCAGCTGCGGGTCCGAGAGTGTCACGAGCAAAATCGGACATGGGTGGCCCCGGGCCTGGGGTTGGCCTTAAGTGGTCTGGTCCAGCCGAGCCACTACCTGGACTTCGAGACCTATGCAGCGCCGATTCCGGTGATTGCAAACTCCAGGGCCTACGAGCCTGTGCCAGTCCAATGGTCTTGCCACACCATCAACTTATCTGGGGAGTTGGTCCATCGGGAGTTCTTAGCGGACGGGTTCGGGGATCCTCGGATGGAATTCGCGGAATCGCTCATCGTGGCGGTGGAGGAAGTGGGGAGTATCTACGTTTATTCCCACTACGAAAAGACCATCCTGGAAAAGCTGGCCGTGGCTCTGCCGTCGCGCGCAGGCGCCATCCACGGCGTGATCGCCCGGCTAGTGGACCTCCTTCCCATTGTGAAGGCGAATGTCTACTGCCCGGCCTTCAAGGGATCCTATTCGATCAAGAAGGTCCTACCAGCCCTAGTGGACGGGTTTAGCTACGACCACCTGATGGTCCAGGACGGCGTCATGGCCATGGTTGCCTTCCGGGCTATGCTCGACGAATCTGACCCTGGAGTTCGTGCGGGGCTCCGTAAGGATCTTCTGGACTACTGCGGCCAGGACACCCTGGCAATGGTGCGAGTCCATCAGGCCCTGAAAGGTCTGGTGATTGCTTGAATAATAGCGCCCTCTTTACCGATTTGAGCTGGCAGTGCGGGTGATTGGCAATAAGGGTCGCTAGTCCGCAATATCGAGTACTGTTGCTAGATCGGCATCCTACACGTGAGGTTAGAACCTCACCAGCGCTGTGGAGTTCCACCTGGGTATGAATGAAGGGGAATCGGAATTCGTCGTAATCGTTGTTGGCTGATGCTTCTTTGCGATTACTTAGCATCGAGAAAGAATTTCCCAAGATCTTCGCCTTATAGAACTGATTAGGGGTATCCTGTCGTTGCTTGGCCGAATTTCTTTAATTTTTGAGCTTCCCATTGAAAATGTGTGGAGAGGTAAACATGACCGAAGAACAATCCACTTTTGATGTAATTATATTCAGCGGGGGAGGATTCAAAGGTGCTTATGGGGCCGGAGCAGCAAAGGCCATTATAAGCTACTACAGACTAATGGATATAAAGAGATCACTTTGTTTTATTGGAAATTCTGCTGGCGCCATGAATGCAGCTATATTGGCCTCTACATCTGATGATGATCTAATAAAATTCTGGCTAAAAGCTAATCCTAAGCAAGTTCTTGGTCATTCGACTCCTGGATTGGTTAGAATTATTTTACGTTATTTATTGTGGATATTTTTTAAAAAAAAGAATTTTTTTTCTATTTTTTCTGGTAAACCACTAAATAATTTTATTAATAGCGCTGTTTCTTTTGATAAAATAGAAAGAGAAGACAAGCATTTAATTGTTGTGGCTACAGATTCGATTTATGCTGATGTCAGAGCATTTTTTAGTTCTAAATTGATGATGAAAATGTTGATGGCAGATAAACAAAAAGAATTTCATGCTCAACGCCTTAAGCACTGGGATCTCATTGATTCACAAGAAAAATTAACTCTTGTTTTACAGGGTAGCGCTGCTATCCCATTGGCATTCCCGCCTGTAGAAATCGAGTACTCCCGGCAAGGATCCAGGGTTAAAAGTTATTTTATTGATGGCGGGGTTGGGAATAATATCCCAACACGAGAGGCAGCTTACTTCCATCGCATGCTGAAGGATCTTGGATTGGGCGTTCCTGGGGATACATATTGTATTAAGCTTTCCCAAGATCGGGTTGTTGCGGATGATCTAGAGCATGATCCTTTCTCAATTTTACTCCGTACCTTTGATATTTACGATGAGATTCATATGGGGAGAATCGTGGCTTCATGGCATCGCATCAATCGTGAGATCGACGATTCGATGGAGCGCATTGCTGCCTTTGATCGGGTTTTAGACGCTGAGATTCAGGACCCATTATTACGTGATAAAATAAAATCTGAAAGTCAGCGATTTAATCTGAGACAGCACAAACTTCGTCTATTTGAGATCAAACCAACCGGATCGCTTGGTGGGACATTAGATTTTAGTCAAGTTAGAATTCGTAATATAATAAAAATGGGACATGATGACGCTATTAAAATGTTTGTAGATCAACATATGATAACATCTGATCAAGGACATTCTCTTATCACAGAATTTCGCCTTCCTGGTGGCCAATGAATACTCTTTTAGTTATCGATACAGAGACAGGTGGGTTGGACCCTAACCATGACAGCTTAGTTAGCCTTGCTGCTGTTCTGTGGAAAGACGGAGAAATTGTTGCAGAAATACAAATATTTGTGAACGAACCGAAACCTCGGATTGATACGGAAGCTATAGCTGTTCATGGAATTGATCCGGAATGGTTGAAATTAAATGGAAGCTCGCCGCGGCACGCAGTGAGAGAATTTGAAAGATTCGTAGCTACGCATTTCCAAAGATTAGAGAAAGGTGATGTGCAGCTTGCAGGGCATAATGTGGCTTTTGATGTAGCTTTCTTAAAGAGATTGTATCGGTTGGCGCGTATAAAGTTTCCTTCATTTTATTCTCATCGGGTTCTTGATACAGCATCTTTAGGTCTATTCTTTATTTTATCTGGTAATCTTCCGAAGGGTAGTGCAACTTCAGATAAGCTTTTTAGCCATTTTAGTATTCCATTTACTCAAGACAGTCGCCATTCTGCTCTGGGGGATGCCAGGGCAACTGCCCAATTAATCAATGAATTTCTTAAAATGGTAAAGTCCAATAATCGCGATTGATTTTAAAGCATATTTATACTAGCCTTCGGATTTGACTAATTTCGCTTAACCTTAGGATTACCTGAGCGGTCCTGAAGTGGCTAAAATAGGCTTTTCATCCTCCCCCACCTCTCTTGTTAGATGTGGGTCTTCATCCTCCCCGGTCTCCCCTCAAGGACGCCGGGCTTTTTTTGGTAGGTCGATCACGATTGGCGGATGAGTTGGCTTGTAATCCTCGTCGCAGATGCAGGCGTTCACGAAGATGGTCCTACCGAGGATCTGTGTCCCGTAGGAATCGTGGATGTGCCCAAAGACGTGTACCCGTGGGCGTAGCGCATGAACACGGAACAAGAGGTCTTCGCAACCAAGAGGCACATCCACGTCTGTTGCCAGACCACCTTCGCGTTGCGGTGGGGAGAGCACCCGGTCGAGAATGCCAAACGGTGGCGTGTGCGTTATCAGCACGTCCGTGTCGTTCGGGATGAGCTTCCATTTCTCCTCGAGCTCGTGTCCGCGGGAAAGATTGAAGGCCCAGTCGTTGAAGGCTGGTTGCCAAGGCGATCCCCAGAACTTCACACCGCGGAACCGCGTGCCTGAATCCTGGAGGTAGTCGATCGAATCGGGCATGTGCAGTGCGATGAGCTCAGGATCCCGCTCGAACAGGTAGTCGTGGTTACCAGCTACGACAATCTTCTTTCGATGCGGTTGAGCAGCGATCCAATCAAGCCAGTGGGTGACCTCCCTCTGGGTTCCCATGGAGGTTCCGTCACCGGCATGAATGAGGACGTCCCCGACTGGGATCGGGAAGGCCTGATGAAGGTGAGTGTCGGAGATGCAGACGATTCGCATCGCTTACTTCTGCTTCTGGGCCGTGAGGTGCCCTTGTTGGTCCAAGGTCAGCAGCAAGGTATCGCCGGGCTCCCAGCCAAGAGTCGTCAGAATCTGGTGGGGGATTGTAAGCCGACCGCGTGAGCCAACACGTAGGGTCAACGGATCCTCGGTTGAGTCGGGTTCGAAGATTTGTTTCTCTGATGGGTCCATGAAGCCTCCATGGGCAAGCACCATCCGACTCGCGTTGACCTTTCCGGGATCTACGGAACCATCAGTGCAATTACCTGCCTATATAGATCAGTCAGTGGAGAGTTTCGGAATCGCCACCGAAGCTCGGCTTCGCGTACTCGAGGAAGGTAGTTGGTGGTTCTAACGCCACGGGCGAAATGAATCTGATCCTCGATGATCCTCCAGAAATCGAACAGAGACGGGGTTCTTTCCCGCCTTAATTTGTCATTGAGCTCTTGACGGGAGCTGTGCGGAGTCAGGTTGGGGTACCCCTGATCTTTCAGCCCAGAGAACACCTTCGATCCATCAGTAAGGATCTTCGTATCTTGTGCCACGTGGTGTGTTATCAAAGGATGGATTTCGGCTTGGCATCGACGAGAGATTGGAAACACGCGGAGTAGACCGTCATTGCTCATCATCCCTAGGAGAACCGGGCGTCGTGCTGGGTTCCTGGTCTTGTGGGCTCTGTAGGTCCAGGCGTCAACATGAACCGTACCGCTGAGTTGACCTGTGTACATCGCAGAGGATTTTACGATCCTGACTCTGAGTTCACGTAGGTAACCTGCGACAGTCCGTGGCGTCAGCCCCAGGAGCTTGGCTATGCCACGTATGCCACTTTCACAAGTGTTGTCGATTGGACGACTTGCACCATGTATGCCACTTGCTTGGACCCACCAGAGGAATAATAAGAAGAAATCTTCTTGATTCTGGGCTGCTCCTTTTGTGCTCGAACCCGCATGAATTATGGATGTTCTTGGCACGAGAGCGACCTCTCTTGATTTCCTATTAGAGTGACAGAACCTAGAAAAATTGAGCTTGGAGGCGATGGATGTCCCGCACAAACTGTGGAGCTTTGTCCTCTTCTGTATCCTCCTTGAGGCTTCTGCGCATGGCCACACAACTCCAGTGGACCGCTCCAGACATCATCCTTGCCCTCGCTGCAAAGGGTTGGACCTTGCGCCGTCTGGCGGACGACGTGGGGCTTTCCCCGAGTGGAGTCTCCTACGCATTGAAAACTGGAAGCTCACTTCCACTTCGAGTGCGAGTCGAAGAAATCCTCCAGACGAGCTGGACCACCCTGTGGCCAGAACGTTGCCCTCCACAGTGGAGAGAGTGCGGTCCCCCCTAAACAAATCGAGGACGGGCTGGCACCCGTCCTCGACGACTTCTAGCGAAAGGAATCCAGCAGATGAACTCCAACCCCCAAAATACCCCCCCTCCAGGGGACAGGCAAGGTCCACCTCGATATCCGGTCATCCTCAAGCCGGAGGGCCTAGTGAAAGCCTGGATGGAGGCTCACCAGGCAGGTGGGTTTCTCGGACCCACCAGAAAGATTCCTCCCAAGCGCGGGAGCCTGGCCGGCTACGTCCCTTTCCCTGGTTTGCTTCGAAATGTCTGGCATGAAAGCGGTTTAGAGCGGGACCTCCTGCTTATCCTCAGGCTCTTTGACGGCTTGATTGGTGTCCTAGAGCAGCCAATCAGGCTGGACTGCCCAACCCTCGGATACGGCAGGGGACCCTACTCGCCCGATTTCCTGGTTTGGGTCCGGATTAAGACCGCTCCGGTGGTGAGGCCCGTGTTGGTAGAGGTCAAGTACGAGGAGGAACTCAGGGAGAAGTGGACCATCATCCGCCCCAAGTTGATGGCCGCCCGCCGATTCGCCGCTCGTCAGGGCTGGCGGTTTCTGATCATCACTCCCCGACATCTCCGTGTACCTCTACCACTCCCTCCAGTCCTTTCGGGCAAGGCGCATCGCCCCTACGAGCTTGCTGACCCCACAAAGGTGCTCGCCCGACTGTTCGGGTCCTGGATCCTGAGGGGGCAGAAATGAAGACCCCTGACCTGACCCTGGCGATCCAGCCTAAGACATTCGTGCTCTACAGGGGGAAGGCTTACTTCTACCTCGGCGTATCTGAAGACGGGATGGGGGAACTCCTCATTCCGGATTCCGACACGATTCACCGAGTACCAACGCAGGCTCTCAAAATCGCCTCTGGTAACCGCCTACCTACCTCACGATTCTTGGAATTCGAGGACTATCCACCTGAAAAGCAGGAGATCGCCAAGAAGCGCTATGACGCTCTCCAGCCAGTTCTGGAGAAGGGGCCGACAAAATCTACCCTTCGAACGGCAGCTGATCTCCTAGGTATGAGCCCCACTGCGGTTCGCAGGATGTTCGAGCGATACGTCCTCTGCGGCCAGCGTCTGACTGCTCTCATTCCACGAGTGTTTTCATACGGAGTGATCAACCGGAAACTCACTCGGGAACAGATGGAGTTACTTCAGCGGGAGATCAAGAATTTTTACCTCAAGGAGGAGCGGCCTAGTCACGAGCAGGCCGTTGAGCGGATTCAGCGAACGTGCCGGAACGAGGGCGTGGAGGTCATTGGTCGGTCTTCGATCATCGGGGAGATTCGAAAGCTCGCAAGTGCCGAAGTCGTAGAGGCTCGGCTTGGACGCAAGGCCGCGCGGGAAATGTTCAGGAGACACCGTGGGAAAACTCCGAACGGAGGTCACCCGCTGGGCTTGGTTCAGATCGACCATACCCAAGTCGATCTCTTCGGCCTACTCCCAAGCGAGAAAGCTTATCGGCCGTGGATTACAGTTGCCATCGACACCTTCTCAAGGATGGTGCTCGGGTTCTATCTCACTTTCGAGCCCCCCAGTCAGCTCTCTGTCGGGCTCTGCCTGTACCGCTCCATGTGTCCAAAGTTTGAATGGCTCCGTAGGTACGGCATAACGACGGATTGGCCTTGCTATGGGCGTTGGCAGAGTCTCATCGCAGACAACGCTCGGGAGTTTCGAGGCTATTTCCTCCAGGAAGTAGCGCTCGAGTACGGCATCCATGTGGCTTTTCGTGGCGTGGGCAATCCCAACTGGGGGGCCCACATCGAGCGGCTGATGGGGCATATCGCAACCGACATGCACGCCCTGATGGGAACCTCATTCAGTAATCCCGTCGAGAAGGGGGAGTACGAGTCAGCTGGACGCGCCGTCTTCACGCTTGATCAATTGGAGGAGATCTTTCTCCATCTCTTCGTCGAGGCCTACCATCACAGCCCACATGAAGGCCTCGGAGGACGCACCCCCATTAGTATCTGGCGGGACTACTTCGAAGGGCAAGTAAAGGGGGCCCAGGTTCACTACCCACAGGTCCAGGCAGGTCAGCCCCTTCTGATATCCCTTCTTCCCCACTTCAGGAGGACCATCCAGCAAGACGGAGTCAGTTGGGAGGGGAACCTCTACTTCGACGATGTCCTGACTTCCTACATCCGTGAAAGAAATCCAAAACGCACCGATGGGTTGTGGCGCTTCCACTTCGACCCGAGGGACATCAGCAAGATCTGGTGGAGGGACCCTGCCTCAGGCGCGTGGTTTCCCATACCGCTCCGGGATGTAGAGGGACAAGGGGTGGCTCTCTGGGATCTGAAGGACTTTCAATCCATGAACCGGCAAGATGCCGCCATCACAATCGATCAAGCAACAGTCGACAAGGGGCGTAATGCGGTTGACCGAATGACCCTGGAGTCTGCGTCAGTCTCGCTCAAGGAGCATCGCAAACGCCGCGCCAAAGCCAAGGTGATTCCGCCAGGGCCGGATTGGTTGGATGCAATGCGGGACGGCATCCAACTACCCACTCCTGCAGCACCGACGTCTTCTCTTCCGGTTATTGACTGGACACCAAATGAATTCATCTCACCCGAGGTCTTCGAAGGCGCTGAATCCTTTGTCGTCGAGCCTCTTCGGATTTCAAACCACTACTCAGTGGAGGATTGAACAATGAATGTCGATCTATTCATTCGGTATCCCCTCGTCGATCGCATCCTGACCCGCATGTTGGACATCGTGGCCGACTCTCCTCGGGCCCGTCCGGATGGGATGTGCTTGGTTGCCGATCCAAGCAACGGGAAATCCCACACCTTCCGGAAGTTCGTAGACGAAATGTGGGTTCAATACGGTCCAGATCAGGGTCGGTCGGAAATCCCGGTTCTCATGATCGATGCTCCGGTGAACGGTGTCTCGAGGGATCTGATGGCTTCCCTGGCTCGTAGCCTACGTATTCCACTGACCCCTCGGACCTCAGCCAGATCGATTCCCCACCAAATCATGGAAGCCATGAATGAAGCCAAGGTAAGGGCCCTCTGTGTGGATGAACTGCACAACATACTGCCTGGCGGACCCTTCCGTCAGCGAGCCGTTCTGGATCATCTGAAGACCATTGGGAATCAGCTCATGGTCCCAGTTTTCCTGGCGGGTACGGCTAAGGCTCATCACCTCGTTAGCCGCGACGATCAATACCACGAGCGATTCCCCCCCCTGGGAATGCCACGCTGGCCCCTTGACCGGGATTTCATCCTGCTCCTTCGGGCCATCGAACGCCATTGGCATGTGGCAGAAGGCTCGTTCACGAGCCGGGAAGCCAGCGAGCTGATTTGGAAGCATTCTCGCGGGCTGATCGGTCGGGTATTTCGTATCTGCGAGAAAGCCCAAAAGCTGGCCAAGCTCACTTCCTCGGGACTGATCACCACGCAGGAGATCAACTCAGCTGGATATTCAGACCTTCCCTGGTTGGATCAAATTGATCGGCCCGAGGATGAGGGGGTCTCATGAAACCGGTTCCGGAATTTCATGTGGAGTCTCTTCCATTTCGAACACCTCCACCAGAGCGTTGGCTTCGAACTGCACCACCCATTCAAGGCGAATCACTCACCAGCCGGCTTGGGCGCCAGGCGCGTCTATGGAGCGTTCCTCTTTCATCACTGCTCCGGGACATTCTGGCTCCAGAGGAGAGGACTTCTCCAGATCTGGATATCGCTCCACCCTTCGATCTCGTTGCCAGGATTGCCGCACGCTTTGGGGTATCACCCTCAGAAATGGAGAAGGGGACTTTCCGGCAGGTTCTCAGACACCTCATGCCTCCGGAGTATCTCGCCAGGATCTCCACCCAACGTTGGAAGCTGAGCCACATTCCATGGATTCTCCCCTCCGGGTGGCAGGACGGGCGTGGCGTGACCGCCTGGCGAGGTCGTGGCATTCCCTATTGCCCAGTTTGCGTGATGGAGGGTGGTGTCTCTCACGCGCCATTAGCGCATCGTCTCGCATTTCACGTTGCCTGCGAGAGGCACCATGTTCTCCTCCTTGATAAATGCCCAACGTGCGAATCCAGGACTTCGCCTGCGTACGTGGAGCTCCATTTGGATGTGGAGGAGGGAGTCAACGGGATCCGATGTAGTCATTGCCCGACGATGCTTCCCACGCGTGAGCCTGTCATTGAGAAGGCCGATTCCAAGATTCTGACCCTTCAGAACACGCTGTCCTCTGGGCTCATCAATGGATCAGTTCCTGTCCCTCAGCTCGGGCAGTTCCCTACCGTCCAGTATCTAGGTGGGCTTCGTGTGGCCTTCTCGGCTGTCGTGTGGCTAAGAGACCAAGGCGTCACTCTCCCACCTGCTCGATCTGGGAAGGTCCCTCCCTACTCCGTCCGATCGTCTGGAACGAAGGGGGGACCCTTTGAAACCCAACCGTTGTCGGAGCGCATCCTCCGCATGCGGGATGCTGCGTGGATCCTCGCTGCACCGCTCGATCGCTGGCCTTTGCTCTACCAACTCTGCGCGTGGCCCGCCAACTTCCCCCGGTGGCTGAGGCATCCATGGGAAGGGCTTACCGAGGATGGGGTAGAGATGCGAAATCCTCGGAGAGGTGCGACGCATTCACGACCGGCCGAAACGCGTGACGCTCAGAAGGTTCGTGCCTTTTTTGACCTTGTAGAGGTACTCGGCATCCACCCGGTAAGGGTCCAGGGGATGCTCGGGAACATTTCTTCGAGCCGCTACCAGAGGTGGCGGAACCAGCCGGCGACTCGGTTCCCACTCGAAAGCTATCGAAGGATGGAAGCCTTCCTAAGGCTATGGGATTGCCTACTTGCCTTTTTCAATGAGCAATCCATCGCCCAGGAATGGGTGATCAAGCCGAATAGGAATCCTATATTCGCAGGCCTGGCCCCGATCGACGCCCTTTCAGGGCCGGGAACTCTTAACAAGATCGAGGCCTCCATTTCCATGTTTGGAGGGGCGACACAGGCCCAGACCGAGTGATGGCTACATTTTTTCTCGGTCCCAACTGCCACTTCGCTGTACCCCATTTGGTTGGCTGCCCAGAAAGAGTTAGAGCGGGTCAGAGACGCCGGCGCGTCGAACTTCTTTGAGCAAGCCAAGAGAATGGAGCTACGAGGGAACCTCTTGGAAAAGCTTGAGATCTCGCTGTTCAACCTGACCTGGGCCTCGGTCGAGGCATGAGGATCCTACTCAACGGCGACCCAAGCTCTTCGTTGGTCATCTGTGTCAGTTCAAGATTTGTGGCATTAAAACCTAGGCCTTCATGGGAGGCCAGTTCTACGTGTTACTTGGGAGCCAAAGGGTCATCCCGGTCTTGGAGAAAGAGGCTATGTGTCCTTGCCACGGGGTGTTGTTCGGCATGGGACTGGAGGTGCGGCAGCACCAGACATGAGGTTCACCTGGGCCAGTAAACCACCCCCAACCCAACACTCGTCCGGGGGGATCCGTCGTTCAGGCCGAGGATGAAGGATCCCTTGAGGGCGAGGCGTTCGGTGAGCATGTGGAAGAGGCCCAGGGAGGCTTCCCGGGGGGCCGGGACGCCGGCGTACTGGGCGCCGCGGGCCTCATAGGCGACGGAATAGCGTCCCCGCTCCGTCAGGTAGGTGAGGCCGACGCCGGCGGTGTAGATGCCGTCGGCGGTGGCGGCACCGGACAGGGCATCGCCCGGCTGGCCCTGGATCCAGCCGCCGATCAGGGTGGCCTGGATCCGGTCCCACCGCTGGTGGAGGCCCAGGAATCCGCCCACGTCGAGCTGGCCGGTCCCGAGGCCCTTCGCCTGGTCGGCGGTGGGGAACTTGACGGCCAGGGCCCCATCCAGGGAGAAGCCCGATTCCGTTTCGGGCACGAGGCGCCGGACGCCCCGGACGAGGACATCCCCCATGCCGGAGGCCGTGGTGTCCTGGCCTCCGCCACTGGTCTGGAGCCGGAGGTAGGGGACGCTGAGGCTCAGGTCGAACCGGTCGCTGGCGTAGCCGAGGGTGCCGTAGGCGAGGCCGAGGCGGCTCAGGGTCGGGGATCCGAAATCACCCTGCTTGGCCCCCAGACCACCCTCCAGGTAGAGGGCGGGATCGCCGGCCCGGGCCATCGACGGGGCGGCGACCAGCGCCGCCGCCAGCAGGAGGCGGCGGATCGAATGCCGTGAGGAGGGGGTCACTTCGAGGCTCCCTTGGACTGGAACCCCTCGGCGGTCTTCGCCAGGCCCGCCAGGCGGGCGTTCATGCGCTTCAGCATGGCCTCGTCCATCTGCCCGGTGCGCATGCGGGCGGCCATGTCCTTCATCATCGCGGCCATGTCGTCCATCACGGCGGACATCCCCGACATGGCCTTCATGTCCACGGCCGGGCCCATGGCGCCGGCCATCGTCTCCATGATCTGGTGCATCTGGGTCATGGTGCCGGCCATGCCGTGCATCATCTCGCCGCTCATCATCTGGCTGCCCATCATCTGGGCGCCCATCTGGCCGGACATCATGCGGCCGGAAGTGGTGCCTCCGCTCATGCCGCCGCCGGCCATCTGGGCCATGGCGGTCCCGGCGGCGAAGGCAAGGAAGGCGGAGGTGCTCAGGAATCGGGTGGTGCGGGACATGGGGATCCTCCTGGATCGGATGGGTGGGGGTTGAACAGGGACGCGTAGAAGGCTGGAAGGTGCCGGGGCGGCCTCATGGACCGGATCCAAGAACGGCGCCCAGCGTTGGGGGAAAGGGCGGAACCGGAAGGGCGGCGCGGCTCCCCCCGATGGCGTGGGGCCGC
>MTLD01001018.1_pt1 | contig 18606 bp, 22 predicted proteins | sample 1982471 | NCBI WGS metagenome assembly MTLD01 (sample SAMN05712604, study PRJNA340218) | biofilm metagenome | isolation source: sample SPM anode biofilm adapted to -50 mV | place: USA | collected 2012-02-03
CGATGCGCCTCGGCGACCGACTCGACCATGTCCGCGATCAGCTCGCGGGTGGGGAGGGAGTAGTGCATACCCTTGTGCCCCATCGAGATGCCGTCGCAGACCCCGGGGATCCCGAAGAAGAAGGAGTAACCGCCGCCTGTGTGGACACCCTTCTCGATGAAACGCTCCAGGTCGCGCATGCCTACGTGCCCGGGAATCAGATCGGTGAAGCTGGTAGCGATGCCGATGAACGGCTTTCCCATCTCGCTTTGCGGCAGGCCCGTTCCTTTCAGGAGCGCGCGGTGCGGGGTCCGTTCCAAACCTTGGGTGATAGTGTCGCTACGCATATAGATTTCCCCTTAAACCGGCTGCGACACTGTTCGGCATCGTCAAACCGGCCGTTGATATGGTTAAAAATTGAGTGTTTAAGAAGGGTTATCGGAGAACTAAGGAAAGGACAACATAATACATTAAAGCCGAACTGTCAACTGCTTCCAAACAGCGTTAAAGCCCCTCGCGGCGGCGTTTGGCTATCTCCGCCTCGGAGGCGCGCAGGTAGGTGGGGTTGAGCAAAGCAAGGGGGGTGAACTTCCCGGCAAGGGCCGCCTCGCGGGCGATCACGGCACCGGCGCAGGCCCTCGGGAGGTTCAAGTGCCAGGGCGGAAAGATGGCGAGCTCCCCCAGGGTCGAGACGATCAGCTCGCGGTAGCGAACGGCGCCGTCGCCGACGAAGACGGTTGGTTGAGAGATCCCGGCAAGAAACTCCTGCGGCCCGATCACCGCATCGGGAACGAGCTCTTCGGGAAGCGAGCCGCAGCGGTAAAGCGCCGCATAAACCTCGCTCTTTCTGGCGTCGTACATGGGGGCAACCGGGTGGGAGCTAAAGGGTAGGTTCATCGCCAGCATGGCGAGCGAAGAGAAACCGACGACCGGCTTGCCCGTGGCGATGGCAAGCCCCTTCACCGTCGCGATGCCGACCCTGACCCCGGTGAAGGAGCCGGGCCCCAGGGAGACCGCTAGGGCGTCGAGCCCCTCCGGTTCAAGCCGCGCCGCCTTCAAAAGTCCGGAGACGGATTCGAGCAGGCGTCCGGAGTTGGAGCGGTCCTCGCCCAGGACGCACTCCCCCAGAAGGGTGGAGCCGTCGCTTAAGGAGACGGAGGAGCAGTTGCTGGAGGTATCGACGGTGAGTATCTTCAATGGGGTTTTCCTGTCTGCCGCTACGCCTTCTGGGCGAACATGCGGGCGATGTCGTTGTAGAAGGCGAGCATCATGAGCCCGATCAGGAGCACGAGCCCCACCTGCTGGGCTATCTCCCGGGCCCTCTTGCTGACCGGCCTCCCCGTCACCAGTTCGATGACGAAAAAGGCGAGGTGCCCGCCGTCGAGAATCGGAACCGGCAAAAGGTTCAAGACGCCGAGGTTCACCGACAATAGCGCCACGAAGGCGAGGAAGCTCACCCCGCCTGCCGCCGCCTGCTCGCCCGCCATCTTCACGATCATGATAGGGCCGCCGATGTTGTCCAGCGGGATGGCGCGTTCAACGAGGCGCACCAGCGAGAGCACGGTGAGCCGGATCACGTTCCAGCATTGGGCGCTTCCCCTGGAGATCGCCTCGCCCGGGGGGAAATGGTCAATCACCGTTTCACCGGCTGCGACGACGCCGATGACCGGCTGGGTCACCGTGTCGCCCAGGAGGTTCTTGCTGGTGCGGCTCTCCGGGACCATGGTGAACTTCAAGGGGGTCTGGCCGCGCTGCACCTCCACCTCGACCGGCGCGAGCTTCCCCTCGGCGATGATCTTGGCGAAGTCGTCCCAGCGCGCCACGGGCTTGCCGTTCACGGAGCGGATGGTGTCGCCGGGCTTCACGCCCGCCTTGGCTGCGGGCTTGTCGGCAACCACGTCCCCTACCTTGGTGGTGACGGCGGGGACCCCGATCATGAAGATGATGATGAAAAGGATGTAGGCGAAGAGCAGGTTGAAGATGGGCCCGGCCGCCACGATGACGATCCGCTGCAGCACCGGCTTTTCGGCAAAGGAGCGGGCGCGGTCCTCATCGGAGATCTCGGCGTCCTCCCCCTCCCCCACCATCTTCACGTATCCCCCCAAGGGGAGTGCCGACAAGAGGTACTCGGTCTCGCCCACCTTCTTCCCGTAGATCTTCGGGCCGAAGCCGAGAGAGAATTTCTCCACCCCGACTCCAAAAGCCTTGGCGAAGAGGAAGTGTCCGAGCTCATGGAAGAAAATCAGTGCCCCGAGGGCGATGATCGCGAAAAGTATGCTCATAACGTTTCCTCAACCGGATTGAGGCCGGCGGCCGGCCCGCACCGGAAAGCTGGTGCCTTCGTGTGCCCTATTGCACCCGAAGAGAAGTCTTTGTTTCAGCTGCTTGTGCCAAGGACTTCCCTGGCGGTTCTCCTGCCCCATCGGTCGGCCTCCAGCACCTCTTCGATGGAAGCCAGCGCGTGCGGCGCGTGCAGGTCCATCACCTTCTCGATGGCCTCTGCTATGGCCATGAAACCGATCCTCCCTTCCAGAAAGGCCTCGACGGCGATCTCGTTGGCGGCGTTCATGACCGCCGGCATGCTCTCCCCGGCGTCGGCCGCCCGATAGGCGAGTTTCAGCGCCGGGAACCGATCGGTGTCGGGCTTGAAGAAGGTGAGCCCGGAGAGTGCGGTGAGATCGAGCGGCTTTACTCCGGAGGTGACACGTGCCGGGTAGCTGAGCGCGTAGGCGATGGGCCCCTTCATGTCGGGCGTCCCAAGCTGCGCCATCACGCTCCCGTCCACGTATTCCACCATGGAATGGATGATGCTCTGCGGATGGACGTTTACCGCTATTCTCTGCACCGGGATGTCGAAGAGCCAGCGAGCCTCGATCACCTCCAGCCCCTTGTTCATCATGGTGGCGGAGTCGACGGTGATCTTTTTCCCCATGCTCCAGTTGGGGTGGTTGAGCGCGTCTGAGACCGTCGCCTTTTGCAGCTGCTCCTGTCCCCAGTTGAGGAAGGGGCCGCCGGAAGCGGTGAGGATCACCCGCGCTATGTCCTGGCAGCGGTGCCCCGCCATGGACTGAAACACGGCGCAGTGCTCGCTGTCGACCGGGTAGAGCTTCACCTTCTTCTCGCGCACCATCTGCATCACCAGGTGTCCAGCGGTGACCAGCGTTTCCTTGTTGGCAAGCGCCACGTCCTTCCCCGCCATGATCGCGGCGGTGGTGGGTACGAGCCCGGCTGCGCCGACGATGGCCGCAACCACCATGGTGGTGTCGGATGCAGTGGCGGCGGCGATCATCCCCTCGACGCCGTGCATGATTTCCGGCTTTTTGCCAGTCAGGGAGCGGCTCAGGACCTGGGCCTTCTCGGCGGTCAGAACCGAAACCAGCTCCGGCCTGAAGGTCTCGATCTGGCTTTTCAACAGTTCGAGGTTGTTGCCGGCTGTGAGCGCCACCACCCGGAACATGTCCGGATGCGCGGCGACCACGTCGAGGGTGCTGACCCCTATGGAACCTGTGGATCCTAAAATGGTGAGGTTTTTCATTTTCCCTCGCAGTTATCTCAAGTCAAGTACGCCGTAACCCGCGTACACCGGGGCCGGGAGCGGCCAGGGCGGCGGTAGTTGCCGGGACGCCGAGGCGCCCCGCTTGATCAGCGAAGCAGGAAATAGGCGTAGTAATACGCGGCAGGCGCCGCGAAAAGGATGCTGTCCAGCCGGTCCAGAATCCCTCCGTGACCGGGGATGATGGTGCCGGAATCCTTGACGCCGCAGCTTCTCTTGATGAGCGATTCGAAGAGATCCCCCAGCTGTCCCAGAACCCCCAGAAGAAGCGCCGTGGCGACGCAGTCTGCAAAGGAGAGCTCCGGGAAGAAGGTGTACTTGGCTATCAGGGCGCCGACCAGGCTGCCGGTGAGTCCACCCACTGACCCCTCGACGCTCTTTTTAGGGCTCACCGCAGGGTAAAGCCTGTTTTTGCCGAAGGTGGAGCCGACGTAGTAGGCGGCGCTGTCGCCCGCCATGACGATGACCATGATCAGGAAGAGCCAGGAGACGCCGTGGGGGAGCATCCTGATCAGTACCAGGTGGGCAAGGAGCAGCGGCACGTAGAGAAAGCCGGTCAGCAGCAGGGCCGCGTCCGGTGCGGCCTGCCGTATCTCCTTGAGCCTGAAGAGCGAGACCAGGCAGAAGGCGAGCACAGCCACGGTAAGCGCCATGAGGGGGAACACAGGGTCCCCCGAGAAAATGGTGAAGATGGAGCAAGCGCCGGCGGCGGCAGCAGCCATACCCTCGCCGCGACGGGCCGGGAGCGCCATCCGGTAGAACTCGTCGAGCCCCAGGAGGGCCAGGAGGAAAACCAGCAGCGAGAACTGGAATGCCGAGGACTTCAGGATGAACAGTATCACAAGCGGCAGCAGCACCGCTGCGGTGGCTAGTCGTTTGATGGCGGACTCCTATGGGGCATCCCCCGGGAAGATTAAGCCTCGGGCTCGCCTTGGCAGAGCTGTTCGCTGGTCTTGCCGAATCTGCGCTCCCTGGACTGGAAATCCCGAAAGGCGCGGGCCAACTCGTTGCGGTCGAAGTCGGGCCAGTTCACCTCGGTGAAGTAAAGCTCCGCGTAGGCGAGCTGCCAGAGCAGGAAGTTGCTGATGCGCATCTCGCCGCTGGTCCGGATCAAGAGGTCCGGATCGGGGATCCCCGCGGTGAAGAGCGAGCCGGTGAAGCTTCCCTCGTCGATGGTCTCCGGGTCGAGCCTTCCTTCAGCCGCTTCCCTGGCGAGATTTCTGGCCGCTGACACGATCTCCTGGCGGCTGCCGTAGGATAGAGCCAGGGTGAGGAGCATGCCGCGGTTGCCAGCGGTCTTCTGGATGGCGCTTTCTATCTCCAGGTTCACGTCCTCGGGGAGATCGCAGCGGTTTCCTATCACGTTGAAACGGATGTTGTTTTGCATCATCCGGGCGGTTTCGCCGCGGATGTATTGCTTCAGGAGCGCCATCAGGGCCTTGACCTCGGTCTTGGGGCGCAGCCAGTTCTCGGCGGAGAAGGCGAAAAGGGTCAGGTAGCCAATCCCCAGGCGCGAGCATTCCTCCACTATCACCCGGACGGTCTCCACCCCTTTTTGGTGCCCAACGATCCTGCGTAACATGCGCTGCTTGGCCCAGCGGCCGTTGCCGTCCATGATGACGGCGAGGTGCACCGGGAGGTTCTTCCGCTCTAAGCTATCCATGACCATCCTGAAAACAAAAAATCCCCGGTGGGTCGGGGGTTTGCGCAAAAATGGAGAGGGGCCGCAGGGCTGGCAGGGGGGGAGATCCCCCCTGCGCACGGGCCGCTAGACCTCCATAACCTCTTTTTCCTTATGGAGCAGAACCTCGTCCACCTTGGCGACGTGGTTGTTGGTGGAGTCCTGCACATCCTTCTCGGCGCGCTTCAGCTCGTCCTCGGAGATGGATTTGTCCTTCTCCAGCTTCTTCAGCTGGTCGATGGCGTCGCGGCGGATATTCCTGAGGGCGACCTTGGCATCCTCGGCGTCGCGCTTCAACTGCTTCACGATGTCCTTGCGCCTCTCCTCGGTGAGGGGGGGGAGGGTCAGGCGGATCAGCTTGCCGTCGTTGGCCGGGTTGAGCCCCAGGTTGGAGTTAATGATCGCCTTCTCGATGGGGGCGATCATCTTCGAGTCCCAGGGCTGGATGGTGATGGTGCGCGCCTCGGGGATGGCGAGGGTCGCCACCTGGTTCAGCGGCGAGAGCGTGCCGTAGCTGTCGACCTTGATATCGTCCAAAAGGGAGGTGCTGGCGCGGCCGGTGCGCACCTTCTGGTACTCCTTCCGGAGGGATTCTATGGATTTGCCCATGTGGACGTTCATGTTGGAGATGACATCCTTAACCATGCTATTCTCCTTCCTTGACGAGGGTGCCGATCGGTTCACCGTTGACCACCCGGACGACGTTGCCGTCGGTGGTCACGTCGAAGACGATGATCGGGAGGCTGTTGTCCATGCAAAGCGAGATCGCGGTGGCGTCCATCACCTGGAGCCCCTTTCTCAGCACCTCGAGGTAGCTGAGCGTCCCGTACTTGGTGGCGGTCTTGTCCTTGGCCGGGTCCGCGGAGTAGACGCCGTCGACCTTGGTCCCCTTGAGGATGACGTCGGCGCCGATCTCCATGGCCCTCAAGCTTGCGGCGGTATCGGTGGTGAAATAGGGGTTGCCGGTGCCGGCGCCGAAGATGACCACCCTTCCCTTTTCCAGGTGCCTGATGGCGCGCCTGCGGATGTAGGGCTCGGCCACCTCGGCCATGGCGATGGCGGACTGCACGCGGGTGTCGACCCCGACCTTCTCCAGGGCGTCCTGCATGGCCAGCGAGTTGATCATGGTGGCCAGCATCCCCATGTAGTCGGCGCTGGCGCGGTCCATCCCCTTGGAGGAGGCCGCAAGCCCGCGGAAGATGTTGCCGCCGCCGATAACCAGCGAAAGCTCTACCCCAAGTTCCACCACCTGCTTCACCTCGCGGGCGATAGCGGTGATGGTGTTAGGGTCGATGCCATACCCCTGCTCGCCCCCGAGGGCCTCGCCGGAGAGTTTCAGAAGTACTCTTTTATAATGAGGTTCTCCCATCGTTGTCACCTTGCCTTCTTTGTTGCGGGAAAAAAGCTGCTGTTGGATCGGATTGGGGAGCCGGGTTGCCGGCTCCCATTATAGCGGGGAAAACGGACGGTGCCGGGGCACCGGCCTTCTTGCAGATAAAAAAAGAGCCGCCCATGGTCTCATGGCCGGCTCTTTTGGGACGTCTTACTGGCCGGCTGCCGCGGCGACCTCGGCCGCAAAGTCGCTTTCTTTCTTGGCAAGCCCCTCGCCCAGGACGAACTTGGCGAAGCGGCGGATGCTCATGTTCTCGCCGATGGAGGCGATGGTCTCGTTGAGGAAGGTCTGGATGGTCTTGTCCGGGTCCTTCACGTAGGTCTGCTCGAGGAGGCAGATGTCGGCGAAGAACTTGTTGATCTGGCCGTCGAGGATCTTCTCGATGATGGCTGCGGGCTTGCCGCTTTCCTTCGCCTTCTCGCGGTAGATTGCCTTCTCGCGCTCGATCAGCTCCGCCGGCACTTCCTCACGGCGCACGTAGAGCGGGGAAGCCGCAGCGATGTGCATCGCGATGTCCTTCACGAAAGTCTGGAAGTTGTCGTTCTTGGCGACGAAGTCGGTCTCGCAGTTGACTTCCACCAGGACGCCGATCTTGCCGCCGGCGTGGATGTAGGAGCCGACGAGACCTTCGGTGGCTGCACGGCCTGCCTTCTTGGAGGCGGCTGCCAGGCCCTTGGTACGGAGGTAGTCGATTGCCTTCTCGTGATCGCCGCCGGTTTCGGTCAGCGCCTTCTTGCAGTCCATGAGGCCCGCGCCAGTTGCTTTTCTGAGTTCGTTTACCTGTGCCGCTGTAATGCTCACGTTATCCTCCACAGTCGCCCGCGCCCGGGGGCGCGGACTTCTCATATGTTGTTGTTGATACTATTGCAGTTGCAGCTGGAAGGCGGAGCCGATTAGGCCTCGGCCGGAGTTTCTTCCACGACTTCTTCGCCCTCGGTGGAGAACTCTTCCTCGGCACCGGTCTGCAGGCGTGCGTTCCTTGCCTGAGCACCTTCGAGGACGGCGTCAGCCATCTTGCTGGTCAAAAGGCGGATGGCGCGGATAGCGTCGTCGTTGCCCGGGATGACGTAGTTGATGTCGTCCGGGTCGCAGTTGGTGTCGACAATGGCGACGACCGGGATCCCCAGTTTCTTAGCTTCGCTGACTGCGATTTCTTCGTTTTTCGGGTCGACCACGAACAGCACGCCCGGGGTCTTGCCCATGCCCTTGATGCCGCCCAGGGTCTTCTCCAGCTTCTCGCGCTCCTTGGCAAGCTTCAACTGCTCTTTCTTGGTGTACGCCTCGATGGTGCCGTCAGCGATCATGGCGTCCAGACGCTTGAGACGGTCGATGGACTGCTTCACGGTAGCGAAGTTGGTGAGCATGCCGCCCAGCCAGCGGTCGTTGACGTAGAACTGCCCGCAGCGCTGTGCCTCTTCCGCCACGGAGTCCTGTGCCTGCTTCTTGGTGCCGACGAAGAGAACGGTCTCGCCTGCCTGGGCTGCGTCGGTGACGAAGCTGTAAGCGTTTTTGAAGAGCCTTACGGTCTTCTGCAGGTCGATGATGTAGATCCCGTTACGAGCGCCGAAGATGTACGGCTTCATTTTCGGGTTCCATCTCTTGGTTTGGTGACCGAAGTGGACACCGGCTTCCAGCAGTTCTTTCATGGTGATGTTCGACATGGTGTTTCTCCTTTTTGGTTTTCCCTCCGCCACCTGAAATGCCGGAACCCGCGCTGCGGGCACCGCCGGCACTGATTAGGGGGCGTGCGAATTTTAAACAGCGAACTTATATAGCACAGCGCCATATGATTGGCAAGGGCATTTGTACCCAACACAAAGCCTTCACCAAAGAGGACCCAGAGGTACACAGAGGAAGATCTGAGGAACGGCAAAAGCAAAAGGCTTTACTGGCATAACCAGAGGTCTTTGGCTCTGTGCAACCTACTTGATCCTCTGTGACCTCTGCCTTGAGCTTTTTGTTTCCAGCTTTACCTTCCTCTGTGTTCCTCTGTGGTGAGTGTTTTAGCCGGGCATCGACTGGATCAGTGTCTCCTTGGCAACCTTGTCACGGCTTCAACGAGCGTTCCTCCGCAAGCTGCCAGAACGCCTTGACGCTTGGTCGCTGCAGGTTGCGCCTGCCGCAGCAAAGCCCCACCTCGTAAGGCTTCAGGCACGGAGCCTTTTCCAGCACGGCCACCTCGTCCCTGAAGGGGCTTCGCTCCCAGACCAGTTGTGGCACGATGCCGACCCCGCAGCCAAGCCTGACCATGGCGATGATCGCCTCATTCCCGGAGACCTCGGAGGTGATGTTGGGGGTGATGCGGTGCTCCTTGAGCCAGAGGTCGAGCCTTCTGCGGGAAAGCCCGGTCTGCGGCAGCACCAGCGGGGCCCGGGAGAGGTCGAGCTCGCCCCCCTCCTGGGGAACGTCCGCGGCGGCGGTGTGGCGCGGCGCGATGAAGATGAGCGGAATGGTGACGATGGGGAGAAATTCCAGGTTCGCACTATGCCGCTCGGGGAGCGCGGCGACGGCAAGGTCGATCTCGCCGTTTTGCACCTGCGCCACCGCCTGTTCCGCCGCCCCCGTCCTCAATTCCAGTTGGACCTCCGGGTACCTTTCGCGGTAGGACTCCAGCAGTTCGGGAAGCAGGCCGTAGACGGCGGTGATCGAAGCGTATATAGATAACGTTCCAGCCACCGACTGCTCGTTCCTGATGGAGGCACGGAAACTCTGCCACTCCTGCAGGCAGAGCCGGGCGTAACTCTTCAGCCGCTCACCGGCGGGCGAAAGGGTGACGGTCCGGTTGTCGCGCAGAAAAAGCGGCTGCTCGAGCTGCTCCTCCATGCGTTGGATGGTCCGGGTCAAAGCCGACGGGCTCAGGTTACAGGCCTGGCTCGCGCGACCAAAGTGCAGGGTCTCGGCGACGGTGAGAAAAATTTCCAGCTCCCGCAGGTCCATGGTTCTCCTCTTTCCTTGTTGCGTAAGTCGCAACACAATATGCACAACAATTCAATTTACGCAATGTGAAATTTAGTATACAGTCGGCACACTTTCAGATTTGTAACCACACCACAACATAGATTCAGGAGGATTAGGATGGGAGAGAACTATTTCAACACCCTGCCGCTGCGCCGTCAGCTCCAGGAACTGGGCACCTGCCGTTTCATGGAAGCATCCGAGTTCGCCAATGGCTGCGAGTACGTTAAAGGGAAGAAGATCGTCATCGTCGGCTGCGGCGCCCAGGGGCTCAACCAGGGGCTCAACATGCGCGACAGCGGGCTGGACGTCTCCTACACGCTGAGAAAGGAAGCCATAGAGCAGAAGCGCCAGTCCTACCTGAACGCCTCCGAGAACGGCTTCAAGGTCGGTTCCTACGAGGAGCTTCTCCCCACAGCCGACATCGTCATGAACCTCGCCCCGGACAAGCAGCACAGCAACGTGGTAGCGACCGTAATTCCCTTCATGAAGCAGGGCGCCGTGTTCAGCTACGCCCACGGCTTCAACATCGTCGAGGAAGGGACCCAGATCCGCAAGGACCTGACCGTGATCATGGTGGCGCCGAAGTGCCCCGGCTCCGAGGTGCGCGCCGAGTACAAGCGCGGCTTCGGCGTCCCGACCCTGATCGCCGTGCATGGCGAGAACGACCCCAACGGCGACGGCCTTGAGATCGCCATGGCGATCGCCTCCGCGCAGGGCGGCGACCGCGCAGGCGTCCTTGAGTCCTCCTTCGTCGCCGAGGTCAAATCCGACCTGATGGGCGAGCAGACCATCCTCTGCGGCATGCTGCAGGCAGGCGCCCTTCTTTGCTTCGACAAGATGACCCAAAACGGCATCGACGCTCCCTACGCGGTCAAGCTGATCCAGTACGGTTGGGAAACCATCACCGAGGCGCTCAAACACGGCGGCATCACCAACATGATGGATCGCCTCTCAAACCCGGCGAAACTCGTGGCCTTCAAGCTGGCCGACGAGCTCAAAGACATCATGCGCCCGCTGTTCCAGAAGCACATGGACGACATCATGAGCGGCGAGTTCTCCCGTACCATGATGGAGGACTGGGCCAACGACGACGTGAAGCTCCTCACCTGGCGTGAGCAGACCGGCCAGACCGCGTTCGAGAAGACCGAGGCCGCTGGCGAGATCTCGGAGCAGGAGTATTTCGACAAGGCGATCCTCATGGTCGCCATGGTCAAAGCCGGCGTGGAGCTCGCCTTCGAGACCATGGTGCAGACCGGGATCGAGCCGGAGAGTGCCTACTACGAGTCGCTGCACGAGACCCCGCTCATCGCCAACACCATCGCCAGAAAGAAGCTGTACGAGATGAACCGCGTCATCTCCGACACCGCCGAGTACGGCTGCTACCTCTTCTCCCACGCCTGCGTACCCCTGCTCAAGGACTTCATGTCCAAGGTCGGCACTGACGTGATCGGCAAGGGGCTTTCGGTAAAGGACAACAGCGTGGATAACCAGCTCCTTGTCGCGGTGAACGCCGAGATCCGCAGCCACCTGGTCGAGGAAGTCGGCGCCGAGCTGCGCGCCGCCATGAAAGGTATGCAGAAGATCGTGTAGTCTCAGACTGCCGGCAGACGACAAAAAAGGCGCTTCCCTCGCAGCAGGGAAGCGCCTTTTTTCGTACTTAAATTGCAGCAGGGTCAATCCGGGTAGCCCATCATGGACTGCTGTTCCTCAACGGGCACCTTCCGCATCGGCGCCTCGAGAAGCGACCCCAAAAGGTACAAGGTCGGCTTGATGACGCTGTCGTCGGTCCAGTAGGCGGCGTGATTGGTGGGGTTCCATGCGGTCAGGATGTTCCCGACGCTCACCTCGATGTCCTCGCTCACCGCCTTGGCGTAGCTGGGGCTGAGCGGCTTCAGGGGCCACCCCAGGACGTCGTCGGAGTCGTAAAGGTTCAGCCATTTCGCCTTTTCCCGGTATTCCTCGGCAAGCGAAGCAGGCGGAAACTCTATCGCCTCAACCTGGTCCAGGGCCACCGTCATCATCGGGATGTTGCTTCCCAGGGTGATCATCCCGGCCAGTGTCTCCATCCTTTCGAAAGGGGAAGCACCGTAGCGCTCCTCATCTTTTCCTTTTTGGCGGTCCCAGATGTAGTTGGACATGATCACGGAGCCAAGGGAATGGGCGATCACCAGTAGCGGCCGGTCGGCGCCCAGGCTTGCCCGCAGTTCCTTGATCGAGCCGTGCACCACCCCGTGGATCCTTTGATACAGCGAATCCGGCTGCTCTTTCGCTGATTCGTAGGCGGTAAGTGTGCCGAAGGTGTTGATGAAGAACTTGCGCAACTTGGCCCAGTTGAGGTCGTTGTCCGCACAGAGGTCCACCCAGAGGCGGTTCTCCTTGGCGGAGAGCAGCGGGTTCCAGAAGACCGACTGCCAGGCGATCTCGTCGCGGTTCAGCCCGCGCCCGGCGATCCGCTCCCGCAATTCATACACGGTGTCGTGAGCGAAGTCGTCGGATACAGCCCCCAGCCCATGCACCAACAGCACACCCACTCTCTTGTTCATTTATGCCCCCTCTGGCACCGGCGCCTTTTCTGCCGGCTCCACGCTGCACCGGCGCCCGCTAGCCCATCGCTCGTTGTCCTCTGCCGCGGCTGCAAATTAGATTATTTTAAATTTGCCAACACAAATATAGCGGGAGAATCAACCAGCGCAAGCTTCGGTCTCAGCTTTGGAAACTTCCTCCAGTTAAACGCAGTGCCGGGAACTGTGCTGTCTTCGGGTGCAAGGCTGGCACAAAACACTTGTCAATCAGGCACGAAAAAAGTAGTCTGCCGTGAGTAACGAACCCTCCAAGGAGTCAATGACATGAACCATCTACTGAAGCAACTACTCTTGCTCGTAGTTATTGCGGTATTTGCCGCGCAACAGGTACAGGCAGCCGGCAACGCTGCGCCTGCAAAGCCCAAGGAGGTCCAGCTCTCCGGCAAGGTGCTGGAGACCATGGACGGTGGCGGTTACACCTACGTGCTGCTGCAAAACGGGCCGGAAAAGGTGTGGGTCGCCATCCCCCTCACCAAGGTGAAGGTCGGGCAAGAGCTCTCCCTCGTCCCCGGGTTCGAGATGAAGAATTTCACCAGCAAGGGGCTCAACCGGAAGTTCGACAAGGTCGTCTTTTCGGCCGGCGTCGCCAACCAGAGGATCCATCTCAGCGAGTCCGCGGTAAAGATGGCGCACCAGGGAACGCCTGCCGCACAGGCTGCGCCGGCGGCACAGCCCGCCAAGCAGGCGAAGCCGGCGAAAGCTGCGGCCAAAAAGAACGAGAAGGTGGCCAAGGCCAGCGGGGCCAACGCCTACACCGTCGCCGAGATCCACGCCAGGAAGGGAAAGCTTGAGAAAAAACAGGTGGTAGTGCGCGGGCGGGTGACCAAGGTCGCCGAGCGCATCATGAAGAAGAACTGGATCCATATCCAGGACGGCACCGGCTCCAAGAAAAAGAAGACCGACGAGCTGGTGATAACCTCCAAGCAGGTGCCCAAGGAAGGCGACATCGTCACCGCCACCGGGACCCTCTACAACAACCTCGACTTCGGATCCGGCTACCGCTACAGCGTGCTGATCCAGGACGCGAACCTGAAGTAAGCGCCGTTACCCCGCCGCCGGTGGCCAGGCCGCTGGCGGCGGTCTCAACCCCTCCCTACCCCTCTCCCCGGATTTCCCTGTCGAAGCGGAGCATCTCCTCGGTCGCATCCCCCTCGAGTGCACGGTAGTCGTCGATGCAGCGTCCCAGAAGAAACACCGCTTCCTGGCGCGGGTCCATGTGCAGGTAGCATTCGCTTTCCTTGAGCGTTCCTGAAGAGACAGGCTCACCTTTGCGGCGGGTGAAAAGGTGCAGCACCGACCTGAATACTCCTCCGCCTCCCCCACTCTCTTGGCGCAACAACTCGCCCAGCATCTCCTCCGCAGCCGCCGCCAGCGTGACGACGCTGAACAGGTCGCATCCGGCAAAAAAAAGCTCGAGCGCAGTCTGAAGCTGCCTCTTTGCGATGTCCTTCTTGTGAAACCTTCCTATTTCCATGGTCTAGCTCCGTTTGCGGCTGCCGGTCAAAAAAAAGGGCCGCTCTCCTTTGGAGGGCGGCCCTTTCGATGATGCCGGCAAGCTGTCAAAAGCTCAGTTCGCGCTTAGGCCTTGGTAACGGCCACTTTCAGGGTTGCGCTCACTTCCGGGTGGATCTTGACGGTGGCGGTGAACTCGCCCAGCTGCTTGATCGGCTCGGCGAGGACGATGCGCTTGCGGTCAATTTCGATACCGTTGGCCTTGAGCTGCTCAGCCAGTTCCATGTTGGTGACGGCGCCGAAGAGCCTGTCGTCTGCGCCTGCCTGGTGAGCCAGGGAAAGGGAGAGACCTTCGATCTTGGCGGCGAGCTGTTTCGCTGCCTCAAGCACCTTGTTCTTCTTGTATTCGAGGTGACGCTTGGCGTGTTCAAGCGCTTTCGCGTTCTTCTCGGTAGCCTCGATCGCGAACCCTTTCGGGAGCAGGAAGTTGCGGGCGTAGCCAGGTGCTACCTTCACGATGTCGCCGATGTGGCCGAGGTTGTCTACGTTTTCCTTGAGAATGACCTTCATGTGATGCCTCCTAGCCTGGTTATTTACAGGTTTTCCTGTTTTTTGGGGGATCTGAAATCGCCCCAGAGATCGAAGACACCCAGCACCGCGACCACCAGCACCATGAAGGGCTGGAGGACCAGGAGCAGGGCGGACAAAAGCCTGATGAACATCGGGACCTGGAACCTGCGGAAGTAGTGGCTGACAACGGCGAATCCCTGCACGGAGTAGAGGGCGCCAACCACGATCAGCACGTTCAGCGAGACCAGGTAGACCGGGGTGCTCGGCGCCAGCAGGCCGAACCCGGAGGCAATCAGGAGCCATACCAGCAGCTCGGGATTGCGGTACTTCTTGAAATCTCCCACGTAGAGCGGGAGGCGGACCCTGGCGGCGATCCTGGCGAGAACCGAGAGGTTCATGCAGGCTACCAGCGCAAGGGATACGGTGACGAGCGCGGGGTAGATGGTCAGCACCAACTCGCCCGCCTGTTGCATCGACCCCTGCATCGCCTTCAGTTCTTCCCCTGTAACCCCCGCCTTCTGGTAGAGCTGGACGGTCTGGGCGATGCTCGACTGCACCCCCTTGGTCACCTTGGCCTGCAGGTCGATCCCGGTGCCGTAGCTGTAGAGCAGTGCGGCCGCGAGCATGACCACCAGGTTGATGGCGACCGAGTACACGACGGAGCGTGCCCCACCCTTAAGCCGGAGCAGGAACTCGGGAAGCGCCAGCGAAAGAACGCCGGCCTGCAGCAGGTAGACCAGCAGGAGCGTGGGTTCGGACAGGGCCAGAAGGAGCGCTGACGACGCCAGCAGCACCAGGAGCCCGACCGGCCTACCGCTCTTCAGGGTGTAATAAGCACCCGGCACCGGTGCGAAGAAACCCGGGATCATGCCGAGCACGGGGAAGTAGACGAAAGCAAGGAAGAGCGTCACCGTGGCGACGCTCCCCTTCACTACATCAAGAATCTGCCCCTGTACTGGGTTCACCTGAAGCGACACTAGGCGGTAGCGTGGCTGCCGGCGATCGGAAGCAGGGCGATGTTCCTTGCCCTTTTGATCGCTTCGGTGATTTCCCTCTGGTGCTTGGAGCAGTTGCCGGAGATACGGCGCGGGATGATCTTGCCGCGCTCGGACACGAAGTAACGCAGGGTGCGCGGGTCCTTGTAATCGATGGTTACCTGCTTGTCAGCGCAGAAACGGCAAACTTTGCGACGCTGAAACGGCCTCTTCTTCCTCGGGCCGCTGGTGCTTCTCTGGGGTGCTCTTTCGTCAGCCATCTTTTATCCCTCCACCGTAGTAGTCGTTTCGGCCGGTGCCTCGGTAGCAGCCTCAGCGGCGACTTCCTCGGTCCCTTCCTCGGCGCTCTTCACCGGAGCGGCGGCCGGGGCTACCACTTCAGTTTCGAGCTTGACGCTCTGGTACCTGATCACCTTGTCGTCAAGGCGCAGGCGGCGCTCCAGCTCGGCGATCAGTCCGGAATCGCCGTCGAAGCGGAGGTAAAAGTAACGACCGCGCGGGTTCTTGTTGATCGGGTAAGCCAGTTTCCTGGTGCCCCAGTCTTCAAGCCTTTTGAAATCGCCGTTCATGCCGGCGATCACGTCCTGTACCTTGGTGGAAAGAGCTTTGATCTCTTCGTCACCGAGGTCGGGCTGGACGATGTAGATCGTCTCGTACATCCTGCTCATTGTTAAGCCTCCTCACGGTTAATTGAGCCCCGGTCCGACCCGGAGCAAGGAGATACGGCACTTGGCCGTTCTGGTGAACGCATTTATTTACTACAGATAATCCTGCTTGACAAGTAAAAACAGAGATGAAGCAGAAATCTTAGTCTCAATCTGTCTTTAAACGTTGAACCTGAAGTGCATCACGTCGCCGTCCTGCACCACGTACTCTTTACCTTCCAGGCGCATCAGCCCCTTTTCCTTGGCGCCAGCCTCGCCGCCTGAGGCGATGTAATCCTGGTAGGCGATGACCTCGGCGCGGATGAACCCCTTCTCGAAGTCGGAGTGGATCACGCCGGCGGCTCCAGGGGCCTTGGTCCCCTTGGTGATGGTCCAGGCGCGGACTTCCTTCACGCCTGCGGTGAAGTAGGTGATCAGACCCAAAAGCTCGTAGCCCGAGCGGATCAGGCGGTCAAGCCCCGACTCGGCGAGCCCCATCTCCTCGAGAAACGCCTGTTTCTCCTCCCCTTCCAGTTCGGAGATCTCGGCCTCGATGGAGCCGCAGATGAAGACCACGCCGTTTCCTTCCTTGGCCGCGAGCTTGCGCACCTCCTCGACGTAGGGGTGCTTCCCTTCCAGGTCGTCCTCGGCGACGTTCGCTACGTAGAGCACCGGCTTCGCGGTCATGAGGTGCATGTCCCTCAGGATCAGCTTCTCGTCCTCGGTCTCGGCCAGGTCGCGCGGCGAAAGACCCTTCTCCAGGGTCGCTTTCACCTTGAGGCAGAAGTCGACGTCTTCCTTCGCCTTCTTGTCGCCGCTTCTGGCCTGCTTCTCGGTACGCTGCAGGCGCTTTTCCACCGTGTCGAGGTCGGCCAGGGCCAGCTCGGTCTGGATCACCTCGATGTCGCGCACCGGGGAAACGCTGCCGCTTACGTGCACCACGTTCTCGTTGTCGAAGCAGCGCACCACGTGCAGAATCGCGTCGACCGAGCGGATGTGCCCCAGGAACTTGTTCCCCAGCCCCTCACCCTGGCTTGCGCCCTTGACGAGCCCCGCTATGTCGAGGAACTCGATGGTGGTCGGCTGCATCCGCTCGGGGTGGACGATCTCAGCGAGCCTGTCCATGCGCGGGTCGGGGACCGCCACGATGCCGACGTTGGGGTCGATGGTGCAGAAGGGGTAGTTGGCGGACTCGGCACCGGCCGAGGTGAGCGCGTTGAAGATGGTGGACTTCCCAACGTTGGGAAGGCCGACGATACCGCAATTGAAACCCATGACGTATCCTTTTGAGAACCCGCCCCTGTGCCGGGAGCGGTATTAGATTCTTCCTTTACAGCGGGAGAGTTACCTCGCGTTGAAGATGCTCATGGCCTTGGGCATCCCCTCCTTGATCATCATCTCCATGGCGTCGACCGAGGTGTCCAGCACCTCCAGGAGTGAATCCATCTCTTCCCGGGCAAAGTTGGTGAGCACGAAGTTCACCACGTCGCCGTGAACGGGACGGCCGATGCCGACGCGGATGCGCGCGTAGGCGGAGGAGCCGAGTTCCTGGCCTAGAGAGCGCAGCCCGTTGTGTCCGCCGTGGCCGCCGCCTTCCTTGAGCTTTACCTTGCCGAACGGGATATCCAGGTCGTCGTGAATCACGATGAGATCGGAGAGGGACAACTTGTAGAAACGAAGCGCCTCAGCGACGGAGCGCCCCGACAGGTTCATGAAGGTCTGCGGCTTGAGGAGGTAGACCCGCTCTCCGGCCCAGTTGCCGTCACCAGAAAGGCCTGAGAAGGCCTTCCTGGTGACCTGGATTCCCGAGAGACTGGCTAAGCGGTCCAAAACCATGAAACCCGCGTTGTGGCGGGTCCATGAGTACTTTGGCCCGGGGTTGCCGAGCCCTACAATCAGTTTTGCTGCCATAGGTAACCTGGATTAGGCGGCGGGTGCAGCCTCTTCCTCCGCTGCCTTGCGGCCGAGGATGCTCACCACCGGCGCCTTGGGGTCGGAGAGGATTGCGGTGCCGATCGGAGCGGTGATGTCGCCGACGTGGACGGAGTGGCCGATGATAAGCTCGGTCACATCGACGTTGATGTGGGCCGGGATGTGGACCGGGAGGCACTCAACTTCGACTTCGTGCATCGCGAAGTCAAGGAAGCCGCCGGCTTTGACGCCGGCCGGGGTGCCGACCAGGTTCAGCTTGACGTGGACCTTGACCTTGTCGGCCAGGTTGATCTTGTGCAGGTCGACGTGGCGCGGCTGGTTTTTCAGGCTGTCGCGCAGCAGGTCGGCTACGATCACGTTGGCGCCGTTCAGCTCGCCTGCGCACTCGAGGGTCAGGATGTGGTTGCGCCCGCCCTCGCCAGCGATGGCTTCGGAAAGTTCCTTCTGCCCCAGGGAAATGGAGACGGGAGCGATCCCTTTGCCGTAAACAACGGCCGGTACACGGCCGGCAGCCCTCAGGCGGCGGCAGATACCCTTGCCAGTTTTCTCTCTCAGTTCAGCTTTCAGCACCTGCTTACTCATACATCCTCCGATGTCGATCTTGGTATTTGATGACCCAATGACTTTTGAATTGAAATTTTAAACGAAAAGGGAGCTCACCGACTCATCCTCATGGATGCGGCGGATCGCCTCTCCCAGAAGTTCTGCAACGGAAAGAACCCTGATCTTGTCCGAAAGCTCGGCCTTCTCCCCCAGGGGGACAGTGTCGGTGATGACCACTTTCTCGATGACCGAGGCGTTGATCCTGTCGATGGCGGGGCCGGAAAGGACCCCATGGGTGGCGCAGGCGTAGACGTTGGCGGCGCC
>MTLD01000047.1_pt1 | contig 18583 bp, 15 predicted proteins | sample 1982471 | NCBI WGS metagenome assembly MTLD01 (sample SAMN05712604, study PRJNA340218) | biofilm metagenome | isolation source: sample SPM anode biofilm adapted to -50 mV | place: USA | collected 2012-02-03
CCGGTGATCGGTTCGGTTGGTTCCTCCCGCCGGAACAGCGACAAGCCCGGAACGGCAGTTGTGTGTAGCTCCCCTTTTTCGGTCAATCGGGCAATACTCTCGCCCAAGCTCGAGATCCCATCATCCAGCCTCCTATCCTTGACTTCCTCAATAACTGTCTCGTTTCTCATATATTCCTCCTGAGTAAATACTACCCGACCCCATTTTTCGTGACAACAGTTATCCGGCAAATCGCACGATCAGGCAAGAAATCGACAGGATTGGTATATCTGCCTTTATTTCTGCGGTGGGATCGAGACTGCCATTCGTGAGAATTGGGAGAGGGTCTGCGAAGAAGCTGATCTAAGCCCGGTTGATAAAAATTATCTGTGGGGGCGGCAGTTTCTCAATTCGTTTTCCATAGAGCGGTGATCACAAGGCAATTGTCCACGAAACACACTAAAGACACGGGGGAAATTGTGGACACTTCCCGTATTTCAATCAAACAGGCGGCCAACTGGCCGCCTTTGTTGTTCTGCAACAGAACTTACCGATTCTTACCGATCAGCCGAACAAAATCCTCATAGGCCGCGAAACCGGTCAGACGCCTGCCTCCGCACAGGTGCGTCGGCACTGCGGTAATGCGCAGTTCCGTGGCCCGCTGCCAGTCGGCATCCACTGCCGCGCCATAACTCCTCTCCTCCAGCACCGTCCGCGCCTCATCCGCCGGTAGTCCAATGGCTGCGCCGATCCGCACCAACTCGTCAACCAACGCGATGTTGACCCCATCCACGAAAAAGGCCCGGTAAACCGCATGGTGGAACTCATTTCCGTGTCCTTGCGCCTCCGCCCATTTCCCCAACTCCTGGGCCAGCCGGCTGTTGTAGGTACGGCTTCGTTCCGTCAGCGGCAGACCTTCGGTCGCAGCAACCTGCAGCAGCCGGGCCTGCATGTCGCGGATCATTGTCTCCCGTCCGGCAAAGAGCTCGGCAAGCTCCCTTCCTTCCGTGGGGGTTTCGGGGTGGAGCGGGAAGGCGCTCCAGCGAAGTTGAACTCCGTATTCCCGTTGCAGGCGTTCGGTACGCACGGTACCGAGGTAGCACCAGGGTCAGATGTAATCGAAAAAGACCTCTACCATGGGGGCGCTGTTGTTCATGGTGTTCTCCTCCCGTCAGTTTCTTAGGGCAGCTTCAATAGAAGTTTTCGCCACTCCTTGAGGGCGGGCTCTTTGAACTCAAGGCTTTAGGTCATCGAGGGAAACCTTGACCGTCGGCTCTTGCTCTCTTTCCTTGACCAGTTGCCCCAGATTGTAATCCTCGAATTTTTCCATCAGCGCCTCAAAAGCCTCTGCCGGAATAAGGTATGCGCTGGGCTTGTTGTGATTGAGAATGGCGACCGGTGCCCCTTCAGCCTCATTGATGATACGGGAGGGGTTTTTCTTCAGGTCGCTGATACTGACGGAAGCACGGGCATAGATTTTATCCATAAACGACCTCTCTAAAAGCTTAATTTACGGTACAAATATAGGTCATATTTGCCATTACGGCAAGAATCATTTAATCATGAAGGAATGTATTTCTGGAATTCCACATCCCGACCAAGCCCGCTTCGTCTTACAGACCTATTATCCAGACCTTCACACTATCAGGCAATAATTCAACAGGATCGGTCTATCTGCCTTTGCTTCGGATTCAGTGAAATCATCAATGGGGTAATCCGTATCAGGTAAAAGGAGAACCTTATGAGTGACGCAGCTGCCAAAAGCAGCAAAGAGCCAGGAATGTTCATGCTTGATCGCCGCGAATTCCTCAGCGCGGGCCACGTAGTGGCAGCTACCGCAATGCTACCGCCCAGTGGTCCCGGGTTTGATCGTTGGGGGGTCTCGGCCGGTTAAATATGTGTTGATCACACTCTAAGAACAAGATGCGATATGGATCACGGCATTCTTTTTGACCACTACAAAACAAGCGGATGCACCCAGACCAAATCGGACTACACAGGATAACACAAAAGAAAAAGCCCCTGATTTCTCAAAGGCTTTTGGATGCGTCCGGACCATGCCGGACTATCAATTGGTGGAGGTGCCGGGAGTCGAACCCGGGTCCGAAGAAACTACAATCTGAATTACTACACCGTTAGTCAGTTGCTCGATTTAACCGGCTCGCTGCGCAAATGACAAAGCAGTAAACCAGCGGTCCCGTTAATTTCAGGTTACGCTACGGGCGTTGCGCATCCCAATCCGGTCGTGAATGACGCTCCCTTTGTACCACCGGCATCTTCATCGGGAACGCCTGTTAAGCTGCTAGAGCAACAGGAGTGTTATAATTGTCGGCAATTAATGCCGTTGCAGGTTTTTTAAGGTCGGCCACCTGCCCCGACCCGGTGCAATCCAGAAACTCACTTCCCCGTCGAAACCTTTACACCCCCAAAGCGAAATATTTACAAATTACTTGTTACGGGACTTCATAACCTGTGAAAGCTCGCGCTGGGTATCCTTCTTTTTCAGATCCTCGCGCTTGTCGTAATTCTTCTTGCCCTTGGCCAGGCCAATCTCGACCTTTACCAGTCCATCTTTGAAATACAGCCGCAACGGCACCACCGAATACCCCTGCTCCCGGATCCTGCCGTAGAGCCGGTCGATCTCCTTGCGGTGCAACAACAACTTGCGCTGCCGGTCGGGTTGGTGGTTCTGACGATTGCCAAAGTCGTAGTGGGAGATATTAAGATTGTGCAGAAAGGCTTCGCCATCACGCACCATCATGAAGGACTCGCTAAGGTTAGCCTTGCCGGCACGCAGGGATTTTACTTCCGTACCCTGCAGAACCATTCCGGCCTCAAGCTTCTCTTCGATGAAGTAATCATGATAGGCCCTTTTGTTGTTGCAAATCAATTTCTCACTCATTTTAGCATGATAACAAACATTCACCCAAAATGGAACGATTAAGAAAACCGGCTGGAGCCCTATCCCCGAGGCCGGTTAAAATATGCTTGCGCAGTTGCTCTGTCAATCCTGTCAATGGGCCGAAAAAGAATCCAGATCAGTTAAAATCGGAAAACATCACCACAAATTGCCCACCCACCCCTGCCATATAACCAAATTTGTGCTTGCCTTGCTGTCGCGACACTTACAGCCAAATCGGTTTTTGCAATATATCAAGCAAGTTACGCCAATCCATATTGGCCAGTTAAATAGCGTACCACATACCGCCATTTAGCGACCTAATCACAACTTCCACCCTGCAACCGCCTCTCCGCATGCAAGCTGAATCTCCTAAACATATGATTATCCATATATGTATTTTTAACTATTTATAATGGCCACTCCGATATATTTGGACTTTGATTTGCAATTGTCAAATCCATAATAGGACCGACACAGGTCCGATCAATTAAATCATGGAGCGAAGAAATGATGATGCTGACATCCATAACGGTAGTGCTTTCGGTTATTCTGGTAATGATAATGGTCCCCAGGATCTATAGCAGCTGGCTGCTGTTCAGGGAGTATGCGGAAGAATGTGATATCGACAACCTTACCAACCTGCAAGCACAACAGAATGGCTGGGTCATTCGCCACCTGGGCATGGCCCTGCTGGCGATGGGATTCGTTGCCGCCATGAAATACCTCCCCGAATTGAGCGGATATTCGCAGTGTGCCGCGGCAACGGCAATCTATAGCGTCATATCCCTGACCTTCGCCTTTGTCGAGTCCATACTGGCACAGAAGATATCAGGGCACACCACGGCGATGCTGATCCCGGCAAAAGAGCGTGAGAAGGAAGATTACTACCTATAATCCCCTGTCCCCAACAGTTCCAATCAAATAATGATCACCACCAGAGGGGGAACGGATCAGGTCCCCCTCTTTCCTTATCGAGAACCACCACCCGCCCCCAGGCAAGGCTTCCTGCCGCCATCTAAATTCGTTAAATATTTGCATCCCATGTCTTAATTGTGCTATAAAACTGGGGTGAAATTATAGCTGATTTCGTTTTGTTACAGTCAAGTTACCTTTATATTTCAAAGAATTAATTACGACACCAGACATATTCCTCGTTAGCATGAGGCGTTTGTACAAACACAGGCTACTGCCCGGAAACGTCGAAAGACGCCAATGGGTAGACCAGGTATTGCCGGCTTAAGGCTCTATCTAAGGTAGCTGGTCAGAATGACCTACGTTGTGCTCTGCCGAAAGTCAAACCAGGGGGAAGTGCTTATGTTCCGTTTTCATTTAAGGCCCTTTCTCCGATTGGGCCTTTTTATTTTTTGAGGATTGCAAGACATGACCACCGAATTCAACGAAATATACCTGAGTGCCGTCATCGGTCGTCCCGTCATCAACGGCAAGGGCGACAAACTCGGCATTCTGAGTGATCTGGTCATGGTTCCGGGCGAGTTGTTTCCCGAGGTTTCGCACATTGTCATCAAGTCCCGAAAAGGCAACAAATCTCTTCCCTGGAACGAAGTGGCGCTCTTCACCCATGTGATGATTTCAGCCAGCGGCATCAAACCCCACGGGCTGTTCGTCTACGAACCGCGCGAAGGTGAAATCCTGGTCAAGCGCGACTTGCTGGACAAACAGATCGTTGATGTGGACGGTGCCAAGGTTGTTCGGGTCAACGACATAAAACTGGGTAATTTCAATCAGAAACTATGCATCTTTTCCGTGGATATCGGCTTCCGTGGCCTGCTTCGCCGCCTGGGCTATGAGCGCTTCGGTGAAAAGTTCGCCAGGTCCATCGGCAAAAATATCCCCAATACCGAGATAAGCTGGGAATATGTTCAGCCGCTGGAGGCCAATTCCTCCAAGCTGGCACTTAACATTGCCCGGGACCAGATGAACGAACTGCACCCGGCCGACCTTGCCGATATTATTGAAAACATCCCCATTCAGAGCATCCGCACCGTGCTCGACTCCATTGACGCGGAGACAACCGGCGACACCATCTACGAGTTGGAAGCCGACATGCGCAACGTGGTCATCAGCCAGCTGAACGATGAGCAGGTGAGCGATATCCTGGAAGAAATGGAGCCGGACGAAGCAGCCGACGTGCTCAGCGACCTGCCCGAGGAAAAGGCCCAGGAACTGCTGCACATGATGGACCAGGAGGATGCCGAGGATATCCAGGAACTGCTGGAACACGAGGAAGATTCGGCCGGCGGCCTGATGACCCCGGAATATCTGCGACTTTCCTCGGATATCAGTGTGGGGCGCGCCCTGGAAAGGGTCAAGGAAAGTGCCAATGACGTGGAAACCATCTACTACGGTTATGTGGTCGATGACGAGGAGCGCCTGGAAGGTGTTGTCTCCCTGAAAACGCTGCTCATGAATCCCCCGGATACCCACATTACCGATGTCATGGAAGAGAATGTCAAGTTCGTGCATATCGATGCGGAACCGGAGGATATGCTGGAGATGCTTGCCAAGTACGACCTGATTGCGGTGCCGGTTCTGGACGAGGACGACCGCATGGCCGGCATTGTTACGGTAGACGACGTCCTGGCCCACTACCTGCCCCATATTGTCAAGAATAAACGCCGATAGCCGCCAACCGGGGCACCGTGCCAGAAGCCACGATGGCTCCGCGTCAAGGATAACAAATGTTCACAGGCATCTCTTTTTTCAAATTTCTCAAACCGCTCAAAAAGGTCAATTCCAAGAACATCATCCTTTTCTTGGCCATCCTGGGACCGGGCATCATCACCGCCAACGTGGACAACGACGCCGGCGGCATCACCACCTATTCCCTGGCTGGTGCCAAGTACGGCAACACCCTGCTCTGGACCATGTTGCCTACAACAGTTGCCCTGGTGGTAGTTCAGGAGATGTGCGCCCGCATGGGGGCCGTCACCGGCAAGGGACTCTCGGACCTGATCCGCGAATCATTCGGCGTCAAGGTCACCTTCTATGTCATGATCGCCCTCTTTTTGACCAACATGGGCAATTCCATCTCTGAATTTGCCGGTATTGCCGCCAGCCTGGAAATTTTCAGCATCAGCAAATATATCTCGGTCCCCATCTGTGCCATCCTGGTCTGGCTCCTGATCGTCAAGGGGTCTTACAAAACGGTGGAAAAGGTTTTCCTGGTCGCCTGCATGGTGTATATCGCCTACCCCATTGCGGCCTTCATGGCCGGCCCCAAGTGGGACATAATCCTGAAAGCGACCGTCACGCCAACCGTCAGCGCCGACAGCGATTACCTGATGATGGTTATCGGTGTCGTCGGCACGACCATCGCGCCCTGGATGCAGTTCTATCAGCAGTCCGCGGTGGTGGAAAAGGGCATAACCGCCGAACAGTACGCCTTCACGCGCCTGGATGTCATCTTCGGCTGTATCATGGCCATCGTGGTGGCCTTCTTTATCGTGGTTGCCTGCGCCTCGACCATTCATCTCCAAGGCTTGAAGATCGAGACCGCCGCCGATGCGGCCATGGCATTGAAACCGCTGGTGGGAAGACATGCTTCAACCCTTTTCGCCTTTGGCCTTTTCAATGCATCGCTCTTTGCCGCCTGCATCCTGCCGCTGTCAACGGCCTTCTACATCTGTGAAGGCATGGGCTGGGAATCCGGGGTAGACAAGGATTTTCAACAGGCGCCCCAGTTTTTCTGGCTCTTTACCATTATTATCGTTATCAGTGCGGGCCTGATCCTGATTCCAGATGCCCCGCTGCTGACCATCATGTTCATATCCCAGGTTGTCAACGGCGCCGTGCTCCCCTTTGTATTGATCTTCATGTTGAAACTGATCAACGACCACAACCTGATGGGGCGCTACACCAACGGACCGGTATTCAACATAATCGCCTCCATCACCGTTGTGGTGATGATCGTGCTGACAGCTCTCATGACGCTTGACCTGACCTTTCCAGGCTTGTTCAAAGAATTCTTGAAAGTTTTGCAATCTTCGATTTGACAAGATTCGATACACTGCTAGAATTTTCTAACAAATTGCTCTTTGGAAAGTTCTGGGTTGCCGGTCGTTTTTGGCAGACCGCCGAAAACGTGGAGCAGACGTAGTTGCCATAAACTTTATATAGAACTAAGCGGTTGATATGAGGACGGCAACCCGGATAATACAGCCGTTGAGCTCGGAGGACACACACATGGTAATGCGGCTTCACCGAGGCGCCCATATCATCCGAAGGAGAGCATCTACATAGGCAGTGGAATTCGCAACATGTCCGGCGCCTGAAAGTGGTGAAAAGCAAAAAGACTCATTGACAAAACGGCTGTATGACAAAAAGCCCGTCGGCAAAACCGGCGGGCTTTTTTATTGTCGTTTTGAAACCGTTACTGATTCTTGATCGTGAAGGGGACGCCAGCCTTTTTAGCGGTGTCCAGCAACTGGTTATACTGTGCAAGTGCGTCGTTGTATTTCTGAACCGCTTCCTGATGCTCCTGGGACAGGGCCTGGATTTGCTCCCTTGAAATGTAGGAAGCAGGTTTCTTGACAGTGGCCTCGATCTCCTTGATTCGCTTATCCATCCCGCGAAGCAGTGCTTCCCGGTCGGAAAATTCACGGCGCCATTCGTCAAGGGGCTTACCACCATAAACCCCTTCCGCAGCCCCTGCATCCGATTTGTTATCGGCCTTGGCAGCGGCAGGCTCCGTTTGTTTGCCTGCCTGACCATCGCTGCCTTCCCCGGCACTATTTTGCTCCGGTGCGGTCGCCCCCACATCACCGCGCCTGCCGACCTTCTTGCGGTATTTTTTCGGTACGCTGGAGTAATCTTCCGTAAAGTGCACCGTACCGCTTTGGTCGGTCCAGGTGTAGGTTTCGGCATTGACAGGTCCTGCCATGATGCCGGTAAGCAGACAGATGCACCATGCCATCAATAGGTTCTTGTTCATACCAGTGCCCCTTTTTGAAATCGCCTAGCCCGGAGGCCAGGAAAATCCACGGCCGCCCAAAAGGTGAAAATGGATGTGGAAGACCGATTGTCCGGCCCCTGCGCCATTGTTCTGGACCACGCGGAACCCGGAATCAGCCACACCCCGTTGCCGGGCGATCTCGGCCGCCTTCCGGAAGACATATCCTGCCACGGCCTCATCCTGCTCGGTCATGTCAAGGCAGTTTACAAAATGCCGCTTTGGTATGAACAACAAATGCAGCGGCGCTTGGGGCGTAATATCCTCGATTACGAGGAGACGTTCGTCTTCAAAAACCTTTTTGGCAGGTATCTCGCCGTTTATTATTTTACAGAAAATGCAGCTTTCCATCTCGGCCTCCCTTGCGCTGTATTCCGGAATATCCAGCAATATCAAAAACTCACGGTTGCCATCCGCACCACGGATGGGCGAATCGCACAGACCAGCGACCGTCAACCCCAATTCCGCGGCAACCTGCCGCACACCTTCTATGGCCTTGTCATGGGCAGCCGGGTCGCGGACTATGCCACCCTTCCCCACCTCGCCCCTGCCCACCTCGAACTGCGGCTTGATCAGGGCAATGATGCGGCCACCGGGCTTGACAAGCCTGACAGTGGGGGGCAGCACCTTGGACAGCGAGATAAAGGAGGCATCGATCACCGCCAGTTCGGGGACCTCGTCGAGTTTTTCCGGTTCCAGGTAGCGAATGTTGGTTTTTTCAAGGCTGGTGACGCGCGGGTCCTGCTGCAGCTTCCAGGCCAGCTGGCCATAACCGACATCAACCGCAAAGATCTTGGCCGCACCTGCCTGCAGAAGGCAATCACTGAAACCGCCGGTGGAGGCGCCCACATCCAGTGCCACCAAACCGTTGACCGCGATGCCGAACTCGTCCAGCGCCTTTTTCAGCTTGAGCCCGCCGCGACTGACATAGGGGAGGACTTCCCCCTTGATGCGGATGTCCGCATCAACCGCAACCTGCTGCCCGGCCTTGGTGACCGCATGATCACCGACCACCACCTGACCCGCCATGATCAAGGCCTGGGCCTTCTCGCGGGAAGGGACCAGGCCTTGTTCAACCATCACCTTGTCAAGCCGCTGTTTTTCGACCATTATCCTACTAGTTCTGATTTCGTAAAGATCGTCTTCAGCCAGTAACCTTCAGCTTCGATATTCTCGCGGCCGCCTTCCTCGCGGTCCACAAGGGTGACGATGCCGAGCACCTTCAGGCCTTCTTCCTCGGCCCGCCTTACCGCCTTCATGGAAGAGCCACCGGTAGTCACAACATCCTCGACTATCACCACTTGCGTGCCTGGCGGCAGGTTCTTGCGCCCCTCCAGCCATTGGCCGGTGCCGTGTCCCTTGGGTTCCTTGCGGATGATAAAGGCGTGCAGCGGTTGTCCGGCCAAGTACGCGGCAACCGAAGTGGCCGTGGCGATCGGGTCGGCCCCCAGGGTGATGCCCCCCACAGCCTGGACCCCGGCCACATCTTTGATCGCCTCGTAAAAGAGCTTGCCGGTCAGAAATCCACCTTCGGCATGCAGCGTTGTCTGTTTGCCGTCAAAGTAGAAATCGCTCTCGCGGCCGGATGCCAGCTTCACCAAACGTTTTTCATAAGACAGCTCCAGGATGATCCGTTTCAGTTTTTCCCTGTCAGTCATTTTCCTTATACTCCTCCTCAAAAAGTCCCATCTGCGGTTGTTGTGCAGGCTTGGGGAATGCAACCGGGTATTCGCCGGCAAAACATGCTTTGCAAAAATTCGTATTGCCAACGCCGATCGATCCCACCAAGCCTTCTTCGGAAAGGTAGCCCAGTGTGTCCGCGGTGATGTACCGGCGGATTTCCTCGACCGTGTGGGAGGAGGAGATCAGTTCCTTGCGATTGGGGGTGTCGATGCCGTAGTAGCAGGGATAACTGGTGGGAGGCGACGATATGAGCATGTGCACCGCTTTGGCGCCTGCGTTGCGCACCATCTTCACGATCTTGCGCGAAGTGGTGCCCCGTACGATGGAGTCATCGATCACCACCACCCGCTTGTCCTTGAGGATTTCGCGCACCGGGTTGAGCTTGATCTTGACCCCGAAGTGGCGGATCGACTGGGCCGGTTCGATAAAGGTGCGGCCCACGTAGTGATTGCGGATCAGCCCCAATTCAAAGGGGACTCCCGACTCCTCGGCATAGCCCATGGCTGCCGGAACGCCGGAATCAGGGACCGCGATCACGACATCGGCATCAACCTTGTATTCCCGGGCCAGCTGCCGCCCCAACTCCTTGCGGGCCATGTAGACGTTCTTGCCGAAGATATAGGAATCGGGCCGGGCAAAGTAGACGAACTCGAAGATACAGGGAGTCGGCTCGATCTTCTTGAACGGGAACAGCGACTTGATATCCCCTTCCTTGGTGCATACGACCATCTCGCCCGGTTCGATCTCGCGCACGAACTGGGCCTCGATCAGATCCAGGGCACAGCTTTCCGAAGCGATCACCCAGGAATTGCCCAGTTTACCCAGGCATAACGGCCTGAAGCCGTTGGGGTCGCGCACCGCGATCATGCGGGTTTCGGTCAGAAACAGCAGGCAGTAGGCGCCTTTGATACGGTTGAGGGCTTCCACGATGCGGTCCACCAGGGAGTTGGTGCGGGCAACCGCCAGCAGGTGGATGATAATCTCCGTATCCATGGTGGTCTGGAAGATGGAGCCGTAGGCCTCCAATTCGGCCTTGAGAAGCTGGGCATTGACCAGGTTGCCGTTGTGGGCCACGGCAATGGAGCCTCGGGAATAATCCACCATGATCGGTTGGACATTCTTCTCCACCGAGGCGCCGGCAGTGGAGTAACGCACATGGCCGATGGCCGAGCGGCCAGGGAGCTTCTTGAAGATCTCCTGGTTGCCGAATACGTCCGCCACCAGTCCCATCCGTTTATGGGCGTAGAGGGTGTTGCCGTCGGAAGAGACGATCCCGCAACTTTCCTGGCCACGGTGCTGCAGGGCGTACAGTCCCAGATATGTGAGGTTTGCTGCTTCTGGATGGCCGTGGATACCGAAAATACCGCATTCTTCATGGGGACGTGATAACTTCATAGATAAATGCTCCAAAACTTTCAGGTTTACTTCAGATTCTTTCTTGCATACCCGGCCGCGTTCCTGAAGAGAATCAGGCCGTCCCCTTCCTCCGGCAGTTGTTCCCTGGTCCAGCGTGGATGCTGGGTATAATGAACAAAAGCCTCGGGATGGGGCATCAGCCCCATGATCCGGCCGCTCGGATCGCAGATGCCGGCAATGGCGTTCTGGGCACCGTTGGGGTTTAGCGGGAATTCCATGGTCGGAGCGGCATAGTCCGATCCCGAATACTTGAAAACCGCCAGATGTTCCTGCTCAATGCGCTCCAGGGTGGCAGCCGAGTCACAGAGGAATTTCCCTTCGCCATGGCGCATCGGCAGATAGATCCCTTTTTCGATCCCTTTCGTGAACACGCTGGGAGACGCCGGGTCCACCTTGAGGTAGGTCCAGCGATCCTGGAAACGGCCGCAGTCGTTGAAGGTCAGGGTGGTGCGCTGGGTCAAATAATCACCGTCAAAACCGGGGAGCATGCCCATCTTGACCATCAGCTGGAATCCGTTGCAGACCCCCAGGATCAGCTTGCCGTCATTGATGAACCTGAGCAGTTGCTCCAGGAGGTGCTCCTCCAGCTCATCGACCCGCGCATAGCGGAGCCGGTTGGCCTGGGCCTTGGCGCTACCCAGGTCGTCGCCGTCCAGAAACCCCCCGGTAAGATTGAGGAAATGGAAATCGTCCAGCCTGATCTCACCGGAGAGCAGCTCGGCGATATGGGCAATAATCGTCTCGTCAAAGCCCCCCAGGCGGCAGGCATGGGCGGCTTCCATCTCGCAGTTGGTGCCGTTGCCGGTTATGACGATCGCGCGTGTCTTTGTCATCGAATCCTGTTCTCCTTGTTCGGAACCTATCTTACTAAATCGCTCCCGAACTGTCCTTTAGAATATTTTCAGCTTTACCGTTACCTGCCCCACGTACCGCGGACAAGGCGAATATCCTCGTAACTGATGCTGTCCGGCAAGCCTTCCCGCAGTTCCGAGAGACTGACCGGACCCACTGCCGCCAGCCTGGCCTGAATCAGCGGCACCTTCTCCACGGCCACCATACTGAGCAGTTCCACGTCCACACCCAGTTGATGCAACTCTTCCAGATGGGCCGCGATAGTCGAACTTTTCAACCCGCGCCGGGCCGCAATACCGGACAGGTCCAGACCGGCGCGGTAGAGACGCAGGGTCTCGGCCTGGGTATCGCTCAAGGCCAGGCTCAGGTCATGCTCTGTGAGTTGGGGCTCGGCAGTCCCGGACTCCCGCTGAAATGCGCCGATCGCTTCCAGAAAGGCCTTGCCGTAGCGATCCAGCTTGTGATCGCCAACACCGTTTATCTGCCGCAACTCCACCCCATCCCTGGGCCTTACGCGGGCCATCTCCGCCAGCGTCGCATCGGAGAACACCACAAAAGGCGGCACAGCGGCGGCATCGGCAATCTGTTTGCGCAGGGCCCGCAGGCTATCGAACAGGGCCTGATCGTAATCCCTGCGGCCACCGACCTTTTTCCTGCCACGCTCAACGGTTTCCGCTACGGCACGGGGTCGGCCGAGGGTTACCTGCGTCTCTCCCTTGAGCACCGGCCGCGCCGCCGGGGTGAGGCCCAGGGCGCCGAACCGGGAAAAATCCTGCACCAGGTAGCCCAGGTGGATCAGCTGGCGGATGATGTTCTCCCATTCAACAGAGGAGAGGTCCGCACCAATGCCATAGGTGGAGAGCTCGTGGTGGCGCAGTTCCATGATCCGCTGCCCCTTGGCGCCGCGCAACACATCGATGACATGCCGGGCGCCGAAACGCTCGCCCACCCGGTAGACGCAGGAGAGCGCCTTTCTGGCCAATTCAGAGGCGTCAAAGCGCTGGGGCGGGTCGTTGCAGATATCGCAGTTGTCGCAGTCCTGCTCACGCTGATCGCCAAAATAGGTCAACAGAGCCCTGCGGCGGCAGGTCAGGGCCTCGGCATAGGCGACCATGGCATTGAGCTTCTGGAGTTCGATCCGCACCCGTTCCGGGTTGTCGCTGTTCTCGATCAGCGAGCGGGCCGTCATGACGTCGCCCATGCCGAACAGCATCAGGGCCTCGGACGGCAAGCCGTCCCTCCCTGCCCTGCCTGTTTCCTGGTAGTAGCTCTCCACGCTCTTGGGCATGTCGTAGTGGACCACGAACCTGACGTTAGGCTTGTCGATCCCCATGCCAAAGGCCACTGTTGCCACCACGATGCGCAGATCGTCGCACCGGAAGGCATCCTGAACCCGGGCACGCTCCTCGTCGGGCAGACCGGCGTGGTAGGCGGCAGCACTGAACCCGGCAGCCCGGAGACGTTCAGCCACCTGCTCCACCCGCTTCCTGCTCAGGGCGTAGACAATGCCGGCCTCGTCGCGCCGGCCGCCAAGGAACGCGCCCAGCTGGGCAAAGGGTTTGTGCTTGGACATGACCGTGTAGGTGATGTTGGGGCGGTCGAAACCGGCCACATAGACCTTGGCCTGCTCGATCCCCAACTGGCGGATAATGTCTTTGCGCGTCTCCGGATCGGCCGTGGCGGTCATGGCCACCATCGGCACCGACGGAAACAGGCCGCGCAGCCTGCCGATCTGGACATAGTCGGGGCGGAAATCGTGTCCCCACTGGGAGATGCAGTGGGCCTCGTCAATGGCGAACAGGGCCAGCTTGAGCGTGGCCAGCCTGTCCAGGAAATCCGGTTGCATCAGCCTTTCCGGCGCCACATAGAGCAGGTCCAGCTCTCCGGAATCCATCTGCCGCGAAACGCGCCGGGCCTCCTCTGGTGCGAGCGCCGAATTGAAACAAGCCGCGGACACGCCATTGGCCTTCAGCGCGTCCACCTGGTCCTTCATCAGCGAGATCAGCGGCGAGACCACGATCGCCAGCCCATCCCGGTGCAGAGCAGGGACCTGGTAGCAAAGCGACTTGCCGCCCCCGGTCGGCATAACCAGGAACACATCCTCACCGGCAATGACCCGCTCGATGACCTCCTGCTGGGGGGGCCTGAATTCGTGGAATCCGAAGACGGTCCTGAGGGTATGGTGGATAGCTGCGGCCATGGCAGTGGGTTCTACAGCTCCCGCAGCGTACTCTGCCACGCCTCTTTCAGTTCGGCCAGCCCGGCCCTGATGACCGTATTGCCCTCAATGGCCTCCATGAGCAGCCTGGGCTCCTCGGTCACCACGCCGACCCTGGCGCAGCAGTCATCCCCCATGATCGCCTCGAAGGCCTCGGCGTTCTCACGCCGCACGGTCACCAGCAAGCGGGACGCAGACTCTGAAAACAGCAGGGCCCAATCGCTCCACGCCTCTTCTCCCCCTTTCCAGGCTACGCGGGAGAGGTCAATGGAGATGCCCAAACCGCCGGCAAAGGCGCTTTCCGCCGCAGCCACGGCCAGACCGCCGTCGGAGAGGTCGTGGCACGAGGCCACCAGACCCTCCATGGCCGCCCGGTGGTAGGCCTGGTAACGTCCATAGGCACTGGCCACATCCACCTTGGGCACCCTGTTGCCCACATAACCTTTCAGGGCCGCAAATTCGGACCCGCCCAGTTCGTTGGCGGTGCAGCCCAGCAGGTAGACCAGGTCGCCGGGGCGCTTGACGTCCATGGTGACGGCCTTCCTGGCATCCTCGATCTTGCCGATCACCGAGAACAGCAGGGTGGGCGGGATGGAAATCTTGGTGGAGCCGTCGTAGAAGTCGTTTTTCATGGAGTCCTTGCCGGAGATGAGCGGCAGGTTGTAGGCCAGGCAGACATCGTAGAGGGCCTGGTTGGAACGGACCAGCTGGGCCATCTTGTAGGGGCCGTCCGGGGTCTTGTCCGACAGGACCGGATCGCACCAGCAGAAGTTGTCCAGGCCGGCCACCAGGTCAAGGGAACCGCCCACGGCCACGTAGTTGCGCATGGCCTCGTCAATGGCGTTGGCGGTCATGTGGTAGGTGTCGATGTCCGAATAGCGCGGGCAGATGCCGTGGGCCGTCACCACCCCCTCGAAGGAATCCAGGATCGGCCGCACCACGGCGGCGTCTGAAGGGCCGTCATTGGCAACGCCCGAGAAGGGCTTGACCACCGAGCCCCCCTGGACCTCGTGATCGTAGCGCCTGACCACGGATTCCTTGGAACAGATGTTAAGCGCGGCGAGCAGCTGCTTCAGATCGTCGGTGTAATCGCCCTTTACCTCAATGACCGGCTCCGCGTGTGTTGGCGGGGTCCATTTTGCCAGCAGCTGCATGGGAGGCAGCCCTTCGTGCATGAACTCCATGGGCAGCCAGGCCACGGTTTGCTCGCCGTAGAGGATGTGGAAGACACCGGAGTCGGTAAACTCTCCCAGCACCGTCGCCTCCACGCCAAACCGCTTTGACATGGCAAGGAATTCATCGATCCGATCCGGCGGCACAGCCAGGGACATCCGCTCCTGTGCCTCGGAGATCAGGATCTCCCAGGGGTTCAGGCCGGGATACTTGAGCGGCGCCCGGGAGAGGTCCATCCGGCAGCCGCCGCACTCCCCGGCCATCTCGCCGATGGAGGAAGAGAGGCCGCCCGCGCCGTTGTCGGTGATGAAGCGGTAGAGCCCCTTGTCCCTGGCGCGGATCAGGAAGTCGAACATCCGCTTCTGGGTAATGGGGTCACCGATCTGCACTGCCGTGACCGGCGAGTTTTCGTTCAGCTCCTCGGAGGAGAAGGTGGCGCCATGGATGCCGTCCTTGCCGATACGGCCGCCGGTCATGACGATCAGATCTCCGGGCTTGATGGATTTCTCATGGGACGGTTCGCCCCCGATCATGGCCGGCATGATCCCGGCCGTGCCGCAGAAGACCAGCGGCTTGCCGGCAAAACGCTCATCAAAGACCAGGGAGCCGTTGACCGTGGGGATACCGCTCTTGTTGCCGCCATGCTCAACACCTTCCACCACCCCTTCGTAGATGCGGCGGGGATGCAGCAGGCGCGAAGGGAGCGGTTTCTCGTAGAACGGATCGGCAAAACAGAAGACATCGGTATTGAAGATCAAACGGGCCCCCTTGCCGGTGCCGAAGGGGTCGCGGTTGACGCCGACGATGCCGGTCAAGGCGCCGCCGTAAGGATCCAGGGCCGATGGCGAGTTGTGGGTCTCCACCTTGAAGACCAGTGAATGCTGGTCGTTGAACCGGATCACGCCGGCATTGTCCTTGAAAACCGACAGGCAGAAGTCCTTGTCGCCCAGTTTCTCCCGGACATCCTTGGTGGTGCGCTGGATAAAGGACTTGAACAGGGATTTTATTTCCTGCTTATTGCCGTTCTCATCTTCGTAATGCACCGTGCCGGCGAAGATCTTGTGTTTGCAGTGCTCGGACCAGGTCTGGGCCAGACATTCCAACTCCACATCGGTCGGCTTGGCACCCAACCCCATTTTTTGGCGCTCGGCCACCACCTGCGGATCTCGGTAATGGGCCTGGATGATCCGCATCTCCTCCAGGGTCAGGGCCAGGACCCCGTCCTTGCTGATGCGCATCAGGTCCCCATCGGACACTTCCAGGTCGATCTCCCGCATGGTCGTATCGCCGGATGTCCCGGCATCAACCCTGGGCACCATCGCGGGGAAGCCGCGCCTGGCAACAAATTCCGGGGCCGACATGATCGAGTAACGCTGAATCAGGGTGTTGCAGAGCAGGCCGGTGGCGATCTTTTCCACTTCCGACACGGAGAGTGCACCCTTGAACAGGTACTGCACCGAATAATACACCCCCTCGCCATCAACAAAGGGGCGTCCGGTCAGATACTCGACCGCCTCCCGGGCCGTGCGGCCCACGTTGTCGGTCACGCCGGGGCGGAAACCCACCTCGACCGCAACATCGAAGCCGGCAGCCAGGGGCCGATCTACGCTCCACTCCTGGATGACCGGATCACTGAAGGGGCCGGCTGCGGCCTGCTCCAACTCCTGCCGGGAAAGCGCGGCGTCCACGGTGTAGACATCCATGGTGCGCACCTCTCCAACCTGCAGGTGCAGAAAATGTTCTATCTCCCGTTTGATCCGCTCGCCGCGGGCATCGCGGACACCGTCCTTCAGGGCTGCTTCGATTCTGATGGGCATGGGTTTTCCTGTCATATGTTTCCTTGAGAATTATGATTTACAGCAACAGCTTCTGTCCCTATTCCGCCTTTTCCATCCGTACCGTCCTGATGGGAAACGGGATCTCGATCTCCTCCTGGCGAAAGCGCCGGATGATCTCGCAATTCAACTGGTCAGCGACAATACCGATACGGGCCGGCTCCTTGATCCAGAAAAGCAGCAGCATATTAAGGGCACTGTCGCCGAAAGCGGTAAACAGAGCCAGCGGTGACGGCTCAGCAACCACCTCGTCATTATTCCCGGCGATTTCCAGCAACAACGCCTTGACCCGCTCCACATCACTGCCATAGCCGACTCCGATCGTAATGCGCCCCTGGGTGATGGCGGTGGGACGAACCATGTTGACGACCGTGGAATTGCACAGATCCGAGTTGGGGATGATCAGGACCGTACTGTCGATACCCTGGATCTTGGTGGAACGGAGGCCGATGTCGATCACATCGCCTATCTGGCCGCTGGCCAGCCTGATCCGGTCACCGATGTAGAATGGCCGGTCCAGCATCAGGGTAAAACCGGAAATCATGTGGGCCAGGGTATCCTTGGCCGCCATGCCGATGGCCAGAGAGCCGATCCCCAGGGCGGTAACAAGTGAGAAGATGTCGTAGTTGAAATGCTTGAGCACGATGATCAGCGCCGTACCCAGCAGGAACAGCATCACGGCCTTCTCGGCGATGGGAATCATATGGCGGGAAATCAGCCCGCCGGAACTATCCTGCTGCCCGGCGACATACCATTGCAGCAGTTCATCCGAGGAATGGTAAAGCAAATTGAAGATAATCATGACCAGCATGATGTACAGTGCCCCGGAGAGCACCATTACAATCTTTTCGTGCAGTGGGAGGGAAAGAATTGCCAGATAGAATCCCAGCATGGTCAGGAGCCGCGAGACATGGGGGATGACACGCTTCAGGAGGCGGTCGTCCAGGTCGGTTCTCGTAAAGGTGGTCAGCCGTTTGCCCCATTTGTTCAACATGAGGCAGACCAGTTGGGCCAGCATCCAGAACAGGGCCACGATCAGCAGTGCTCCCAGGAGTTCCTTGGCCCAGTACAGGAGAAAGCCATCGCTGTCCTGAGTTCTCAGCAAGGTCTGCAAGATGGTGAAAAGCTTATTCACCGAACACCCTCCTGAAGATGGTATCCACATGCTTGAGGTGGTAGTTCAGGTCAAAGGACTCGCGGATCTTGGCCTCGCCCAGGGCCCCCACCACCTCCGGGTCGGCCAGCAGCTCGGTCTGAAAATCCTTACCTTCCTCCCAGACCTTCATGGCGTTCTTCTGCACCAAACGGTAGGCATTCTCGCGGGAAACCCCGGCCTGGGTCAGGTCCAGCAGGATTTTCTGGGAGAAGACCAGCCCCTTCATCTGGTTCAGGTTCTTGATCATGTTCTCGGGATAGACCACCAGGTTTTTAATGAGCCCATTCAGGCGGCGCAGGGAAAAATCCAGGGCCACCGTGGCGTCGGGGGCGATGTAGCGCTCCACCGAGCTGTGGGAGATGTCGCGTTCATGCCACAGGGCCACGTTCTCCAGGGCCGG